>JADMIO010932603.1_pt1 | contig 59439 bp, 61 predicted proteins | sample 8958161 | NCBI WGS metagenome assembly JADMIO01 (sample SAMN16585339, study PRJNA669376) | soil metagenome | isolation source: Crop rotation soil | place: USA: Cullars Rotation, Alabama | collected 2011 | reverse complement strand
CGCGACTTCAAGTCACGTGAATTCCAAGCTTCGGATCCCACTGTGCTGGAAAGGCGTGATAGCCGCGCGCCCGCTGCGTGAAGTGCGGCGCGCCGCCGGGGAAGTTGTGCACGATCTGCGGCTGAAGTTGTGTCACGCGGTCGAGGTCGAACACGTTCACGTCCGCCCGCATGCCGGGCTTCAGCGTGCCGCGATCCTTCAAACCCATCACGCGCGCACCGTCAGCCGTCATGCGCTTGATGCCTTCGGCCAAGGTGTAAACCTTCCGCTCCTTGATCCAGTACTTCAGCGTGAACGTCGCCCAGTCCGCGTCGATGATCTGCGAAACATGCGCGCCTGCGTCGCCCAGGCTCGGCAGCACGTTCTTCGTGCCGCGGAACAGATCGCCCAGCTCATCCATGTCCTGGCAGAACAGGCGGAAGTTGAAGAGCGCGCGGCCTTCCGTCTCCGCCGACAGGCGCAGGAAGTACTCGACGAAGCTCTCGCCCGTCTTGGCGATGGCATCCTTCACGCTCGCGTCGCGCGGCGCCGTCAGGTCCGGCGTCTCTGCATCGCCGATATAATAGGTGTGCTCCAGCGGGATGCCGGTCTTGCCTTCCTCGATCAGCTTCGCGCGCATCATCGGATCCTTGATCGCGGCGACGCGCCCTTTGAGGTCGAGCGGGCGGATTTTCTCCCAGGTTTCGCCGCGGAACGGCAGCGAGCACTGCATGCCGAACATGAAGCCCGTGCCCTTCACCTGGCAGATCGCCGTCAGGTCTCGGCCTTCCGCCAGCTTGTCGAGCCCGTCGGCCGACTTGCGCCCCGCGCCCTTCTCGTTGCCGACGCCATAGGAGAACAGCACGCGGCTGCCCGCCTGATCGGCGATGGCTTTCAGCACGTCGCCCGTCGCGCCGACCGCCTGCATCAATCCGTTGCGCTTGGTCACCGCCTTGCCGATTTCGATCAGCTCCGACGGATCGGCGAAGGTGCCGGGGATTGAGCGGCCGTCCGGCGCCTTATGCGGCGCGAAGCGGTTGGTCGAGAACCCGACCGCGCCGGCATCCAGCGCGCGGCCCACGATGTCGGCCATCTGCGCCTTCTCCGCATCCGTCGCCTGATCGGCGAACGAACGGTCGCCCATCACGTAGTAGCGAACCGCGCTGTGCCCCACGAGGCCCGCGATGTTCAGACCGGGACGCAGCTTCTCGATGGTGTCGAGATAGTCGCCGTATTCTTCCCATGTCCACGGCAGGCCGCTCATGATCGCCTGCTGCGGAATGTCTTCCACCGACTCCATCATGCTGGCGAGGAACTGGCGGTCCTGCGGCTTGCACGGCGCGAACGTCACGCCGCAATTGCCCATCAGCGCCGTCGTCACGCCATGCCAAGAGATCGGCGTCAGGTCCGGATCCCATCCGATCTGCGCATCGAGATGCGTGTGCAAATCGATGAAGCCCGGCGAGACCGTAAGCCCATCGGCATCGATCTCTTCCTTGCCCTTTGCCGCGATCTTGCCGACTTCGGCAATGCGCCCGTCCTTGATGCCGACGTCGGCAGTGAACGCCTCCGCTCCGGTCCCATCCACAACGCTGCCGCCGCGGATAACAATGTCATGGCTCATGTCAGTCTCCTGTTGCGATATCGAATAGCGATCAGTCGTAGAGCCCGCGTGGGCTCGCGTTCATCAGCGCGTAGTCCGGGCCTTCCGGTCCCCAGCCATACGGCGCGCGCTGCCCGAGCAGCCGCGCGAAGCGTTCGTCGTTGGCGTGACGCGCGAGAACATCTTTCGGCACCGCGCGGCCGTGTTGTTCCTGCGTCTGCACGAACTGGCGGCAGAAATAGGCGGCAAGGTTGATCCGCGCGCCTTTCAGCTCGCGGATGAACCCGCCATGCCATGTGTTGCCATGCCATACCACCGCATCGCCCGGATCGATGTTCATTGCCACGGCATTCGGCGGATCAATCCACTCGGCGGTTTCCAGCGGCGCACCCGGCTCGCGCTTGGCGCGGAAGTTCTCGGCGAGCGTCGGCTGGCGCAGCAGCTTGTGGCTGCCCGGCACCATCGCCAGCGCCCCTGCCTCCTTGGAATAGGGCGTCAGCGCATAGTTCACATTCGCCACGAACGAATGGCTTGCGAACGGCGCGGGTGTTCCGTTGCCGTTGTCCGAATGCAGCATCAGCGGCAGCCCGCCCGGCACACGGAAATGGCATCCCATGCTCGACAGCAGACAGCTCTCGCCCAGAAGGTACGTCACCAGCGCGAGCGGCTTCTCCTCCATCAACACCTCTTCGAACACCGCATCGTCGAACAGCAGGTACGGGATGTACGTCATCCCCTTTAGCGTCGATCCGTCCTTGTTCGCGATGTCGATCCCGCTCCGTCCGGTGAAGCGCTCGGTGCTCTTCACGATCGCACTCTTCGCGCGCGCGATGGTCGCGGGCGACAGCACGCCCTTCAGCACGGTGAAGCCCTGCGTCTCCAGCTCGATCAGGTTCTGCTCGAGCCCCAGCGCACGGATGTTCGCCAGGATGCGATCCAGCGCCTGCGACGATGGCAGCGCCTTGCTCTGCGCGACGAGTGCCATGACCTCTCCCGAAAACCCGGCACGCTCTTGGGGCGGCTCGACGCGCAATAATCCCGCGCACGCGGCAAAAAGTCGAGCAGCCGGTATGGTCTTGAAACAGGAACTCCCGCCAGCGAATGTGACCGCATGGCCAATCAAGTCTTCGCGTCGCTGCCGACCACGATTTTCACGCACATGTCCGCGCTGGCCGTGGAGCACAACGCCATCAATCTGGGGCAGGGCTTTCCGGACGAAGACGGCCCGCTTGCCGTGAGGGAAGCCGCCTCGCGCGCGCTGATCGAAGGACCCAACCAGTACCCGCCGATGAAGGGCCGGGTGGAACTGCGCCGCGCCATCGCCGGTCATGCGAAGCGCTTCTACAATCTCGACTTCGATCCCGAAACCGAGGTGCTGATCACCTCCGGCGCCACCGAAGCGCTGACCGCGAGCATCATGGGCCTCGCCGCGCCGGGCGAGGAGATCGTACTGATCGAACCTTGCTACGACTCCTATCGCCCCATCGCCGAAGCCATCGGCGCGGTGGTGAAGGTGGTCAAGCTCGCGCCGCCGCGCTGGCGTCTCACGGAAGCCGACCTGCGCGCCGCCATCGGACCGAAGACCAAGGCCGTCCTGATCAACACGCCGCTCAACCCCATCGGCCGCGTCTTCGATGCGGAAGAACTGGGCACGCTCGCGCGCATCGTGAAGGAAACCTCCGCCGTCGTGATCTGCGACGAGGTCTATGAGCACCTCGTCTTCGACAACAAGCACACGCCGCCGCTGATCACCATGCCCGGCATGGCGGATCGCTGCGTCCGCATCGGCTCGGCCGGCAAGATGTTCTCGCTTACCGGCTGGAAGGTCGGCTGGGTCACCGGCCCGCGCGCGCTGGTAGAGGTCGTGACCAAGGCGCACCAGTTCATCACCTTCACCACGCCCACCGCGCTTCAGCTCGGCGTCGCCTACGGCATCGAAAAGCAGATCGACTTCACACTCGACCTGACTCGCGAGCTTCAGTCCAAGCGCGACAGGCTCGCCACTGGTCTGGCGAAGTTCGGCTTCGAAATCCTGCCGTGCGAGGGCACCTACTTCCTCACCGCCGGTATCAGCGCGCTCACCAACGAACCCGACCGCCAGTTTTGCGAGCGTCTCGTAAGGGAAGCCGGCGTCGCGCTTATTCCACTCTCCGTGTTCTTCAAGGACGGCAAGCCCGATAACATGGTGCGCTTCGCCTTCTGCAAGAAGCACGACGTCATCGAAGAGTCGCTGAGACGGCTCGAAGCGTATTTCTCACGAAAATAGACACCCATGACGGGTTAAGGGCTTTGTGGTATGGTTCGACCATGAGCGCTCACTACAGCGACATCATTACCCAAGAGCCTGGCAAGCGTGGCGGTCGTCCCGTCATTCGCGGCATGCGCATCGCCGTGTCCGATATTCTAGGTTGGCTCGCTGCGGGCATGTCGCATGGCGAGATCATCGCCGATTATCCGGAACTGACGGAAGACGATATTCGCGCCGCGCTGGCATATGCCGCTGATCGTGAGCGCCGCATCCTCACCGCGTGAAGCTTCTCTTTGATCAGAATCTGAGCCATCAGCTCTGCGCACTTCTTGCAGACGTGTATCTGGGTTGCGAGCAAGTTCGCTTTCTTGGATTGGATCGTGCTTCCGACGCCGAGATTTGGGACTATGCGGCGCGCGAGCACTTTACGATTGTTACCCTCGATTCGGATTTCGCCGACATCGCGGTGCTGCGCGGCGCGCCACCAAAAGTCATTTGGCTGCGTTGCGGCAATAGGCCCACTGAGTTCATTGCGCGGTTGTTGCGGAACAGGGCAGTGCTGATCACGGACTTCGTCGCGAACAGCGACGCCGCTTGTCTAGAACTCTACTAACCCCCTGCTTCCCTTGCGTCACACCCGCTTTGCAAGTGCGTCCCACCGTGCTGTCATCGCCTCAAACATACAGGCAGGAAACATGACCACCATCGATCCGCGCACTCCCATCCTCGTCGGCGGCGCGCAGTTCACGCAGCGCACGGCGAAGACCAACGTCAAGGAAAGCCTCAATCCCATCGAGATGATGGCGAAGGTGGCGCAGGACGCCATCGCCGACGCGGGCGGCAAGGGCATCGCGCAGGCGATCGACACGGTTTCCGTCGTGCGCTTCACCGCGGACTCGCCCGGCGATCAGGGCCGCCTGCCCAAGCGCACCTTCCGCAACCCGCCACACAGCCTCGCCAAACGCATCGGCGCCAAGCCGAAGCGCGTCTTCTACACCGCGACCGGCGGCAACACGCCCCAATGGCTGGTCAACCGCACGGCCGAGGAAATCGCCAACGGCGAATGCGATGTCGCGCTGCTCGCCGGTGCCGAGTACATCGCTTCGATGCTGAGCGCCGTGAAGCAGAACGTCGATCTCGGCTGGGCCACCGGCCCCGACAGCGATCCGGGCGACGACCCGCAAGAGATCGGCGACATGCGCCAGGGCACCAACGATTACGAGCGCCGCCACGGCCTCGCCTTCCCGGTGAACGTCTATCCGCTGTTCGAGAACGGCCTGCGCAAGCAGAAGCACCGCTCGCCCGCCGATCATCTGAAATGGCTGGGCGAGTTCTTCTCGCCCTTCACCAAGGTCGCGTCGGAAAATCCGTATAGCTGGTTCCCGACCTATCGCTCGCCGGAAGAAATCTCCACGCCGTCGGAGAAGAACCGCTTTGTCGGCTTCCCCTACACGAAATACCTGAACGCCGTGATCGAAGTGGACATGGCCGCCGCCGTCGTGATGACCAGCGTCGCGAAAGCGCGTGAGCTCGGCATTCCCGAATCCCAGTGGGTCTTCCTGCACGGCTGCGGCGATGCCGCCGACATCTGGAACGTCAGCGAGCGCGTGAACTACCACTCCTCGCCCGCGATCCGCGCGATCGCGAAGAAGGCGTTCGCGATGGCCGGCAAGTCGATCGCCGACATCGACTTCATCGACCTCTATTCCTGCTTCCCCTCGGCGGTGGAGATCGGCTGCCAGGAATTCGGCATCGCGACCAACGATCCGCGCGGCCTCACCATCACCGGTGGCCTCCCGTATTTCGGTGGCGCGGGCAACGACTACGTCATGCACTCCATCGTGATGATGGCGGACAAGCTGCGGAAGAATCCCGGCAAGTTCGGCCTCGCCACCGGCAATGGCTGGTACGTGACCAAGCACTCTGCCGGCATCTACTCGACCACACCGACGCAGGGAAAGTGGAAGCGCGACGATCCGAAGTCCTACCAAAAGGACATCGACGCCGAGGCGCATCCCACGGTGATCGAAAAGCCCAGCGGTGACGCCGTCGTCGAAACCTACACCGTCGTCCTCGACCGCCGCGGCAAACGCTTCGGCATCGTGGTCGGCCGCCAGGGCAACAACCGCTTCCTCGCCCACACGCCCGATGACGACGCCACCCTCGACTGGATGATGCGCGAAGACATCATTGGCAAGCACGGCACGGTCACACCGGGCGAGACGACGAACCTGTTTCAATTCAAATAAGAGCCGTCATGGCCGGGCTTGTCCCGGCCACCTATGAACACCCAAGCCCGCAGGTTCGCGTGATCGTGCCTCACACTTCGACCATTCGTGTTTATGGGTCGCCGGCACAAGGCCGGCGATGACGATCAAGAAGAAGACACCCCGCGCCCCGCGCATGGCGCCGCAGGCGCGGCGGGAGCACATCCTCGACGCGGCGGTGAAGCTGATCGTCGGCGCCGGCAATGCGCGCTGCACCCTCGAGCAGGTCGCCGCGTCCGCCGGCATCTCCACGCCGCTGATCTATAAATATTTCCCGCGCCGCGAGGACCTGCTAACCGCATTGATGGACCGTGAGTTCGCGCTGCTCTCGCGCCGCGGCCTCGCCACCATCCCCGCCGACGCGCCCGTCGAAGAGGTCGTGCGCAGCACCGTCGGCAACGCGCTGCATTATTACTTCGAGCGCGGCCCCATCGTGCAGCTTCTCTCCAACGATCCCGCCGTCGCCGAGATGGCGCGTAAGGGCAACCGCGCTTCGACCCAGAACACGACGCAGTACTTCATCACCAAATTCGTCGAGACCTATGGCGTGCCCGGTGACGTCGCGCTGATCGCGGTCACGATGGTGATCAACGCCCCGATCCTCACTGTCCCGCGCCTGCGCCGCCGCGGCATCGCCGCCGACCTCACCATCGACGTCTGGAGCGAATTCATCCTCGGCGGCTGGAAGGCTCTCAGCGCCAGATACGGCGCCAAACGCCAGCGAAAACCCCGCTAGACGCCCACCCGGACTCGTTAGTATAATCCGCCTATACTAACGGGAGGATCGCCATGACCTATGCCAACGGCCGCGTCATCCACGACGCCGACAGCCATGTGATGGAAACGCGCGAGTGGCTCGATCCCTTCATGGACGCGGACCTCAAGACCCGCATCAAGCCGCTCTACGGCAAGGAGCCCGGCCGCATCGACAAGATCTTGGACCAGGCCAAGGCGCGCAGAGGCGATGCCGCCGCTGAGGCCGCCGCGTTCGACAATCCCATCGCCGGGCCCAAGGGCTGGATCGCCGCCGGTGCCTTCGATCCGCAGGAGCGCACCAAGGTCCTCGACCTCTTCGGCTTCTCCAGCCAGCTCGTGTTCGGCACCTCGGCGCTGTCGCCGGTGCTCGCCGCGAAGGACGAGGGCGCCCGCTACGCCGGTATGCGCGCCTACAACGACGCGATGGCCGCGTTCTGCAACACCGACAAGCGCCTGCTCGGCGTCGCCTTCGTCGCGCTCGATAATCCGCAGCGCGCGCTTGAAGAAGTGAACGCCGCGATCAAGGCCGGCAACCGCGCCATTTCCGTTTCCGCCGGTCCCGCTGGCGAGCGTTCGCCCGGCCATCCCGATCTCGATCCGGTGTGGGCGCGGCTCCAGGAAACCAACACGCCGTTCATGTTGCACATCGGCGTCGGCACCAAGACGCAGCCGATGCCCTTCCGCAACAACGGCCGCGAGCGCGCGCCCGATCTGCACGGCGGCGGCGAGAACCTTCGCTTCGCCGACTACATCATGCTCAGCTTCGCGCCGCAGGTATGGCTGACCGCGATGGTCTATGACGGCGTGTTCGAGCGCTTCCCGCGCCTCAAGGGCGGCATCATCGAATCCGGCGCGGGCTGGGCGGCGGAATTCCTCCGCGAGCTCGACCTCGGCCTCAAGAGCTTCGGCCGCACTGATCCGTACCTCAAGGCGATGCAGATGAAGCCGTCGGAACAGCTGCGCCGCGCCGTGAAGTTCACGCCGTTCCCCGGCGAGGACGCGGGCCGCATGATCAAGGACGGCGGCGCCGACCTCTACATGTTCTCGTCCGACTATCCGCACCCCGAAGGCACCAACGACCCCAAGGGCCGCTTCGAACGCACCATGGCCGACATCGACGAAGACGCGCGCGACCTCTTCTACCGCCGCAACTTCGAAGAGATGATGAGCCTTACACCGGCGAACGTGCTCGCGGCCGAGTAAAGCACCGATAATCTCTCCCGCAGAGCGGGAGAGGACGATCGCGCGCAGCGCGATCAGGTGAGGGTAAGTCCGTCGACGCAGTCCCTCACCCGGCTCGCAAGTGCTCGCCGACCTCTCCCGCAAGCGGGAGAGGTTATCCGAGCCATTGCGGGACCGGCAGCGCGGGCGGCAATATTCAGCCCAATGCTCGCCCTCAAATCCCGCATCCTCTCGAACCTCGCCGCGTTCGAGCGTGTCGCCATCGACCCGGGCACGCATCGCCGCGCCGCCGTCGCGATCCTGCTCTCACCGCAGAACGGCCAACCCACCTTCATCCTCACGCGCCGCGCGCTCACCATGCGCCGCGGCGCCGGCAACTACGCGCTGCCCGGCGGCAATTGCGATCCGGACGAAGACATCATCGACACGGCGATACGCGAAGTGCGCGAAGAACTCGGCGTCGCCATCGCGCGCGACGCCGCGCTCGGCCTGCTTGACGATTTCATCACGCTGGGAGGTCACGTCGTGACGCCGGTGATCCTCCTCACCGACACACCCCTCACGCTCACACCCGATCCTGCCGAAGTTCACGCCGCATGGTTCATCGCGCTAAGCGATCTCGATCATCCCGAGGCGCCGCGCCACGTCGAAAATCCTGACGGCGGCGATCCCATCCTGCGCATGTTCGCCAACGGCGACTGGATCAACCCGCCGACCGCCGCCTGGCTCTACCAGTTCCGCGAAGTCGCGCTCCACGGCCGCACCGCGCGCGTGAGCACCGTCGGCCAGCCGGAATGGACCGCGCGGTGAAAACAAAATGATCGTCATGGCCGGGCTTGTCCCGGCCACCCATGAACACGAAACTCGCCGGATGGTCGCCCGCGATCCGTTCAATGTCTTCATTGCCGTCTACATGATGACGAACCGCAAGCACGGTACGATCTACACGGGCGTCACCAGCAGGTTCATCGACCGGATCACGGAGCACCGCGAAGGTCTCATCGACGGCTTCACCAAGACCTACGGACTGCATCGTCTTGTTTGGTATGAATGGCATGAGCACATGACCGTTGCGATCCAGCGCGAGAAGTCAATCAAGAAGTATCGCCGCGAGTGGAAGATCAACTTGATCGAGCGTGAGAACCCGCACTGGGACGATCTCTACCCGGCGCTGATAAAGCGGGGACACCGTTAGTCAGGCGCCACCGCCAGGCCGGCCTCGTGCCGGCCACCCATCACCACGGACTACGAAGAACAATCGGCGCTCGCGATCATGGGTCGCCGGGACAAGCCCGGCGATGACGAGGGTGATAAATTCTCGCGCTACCGAACCTCTTCCTTCACTTTGGGCACCGTCGCCTTGCGCGGCTTCTTCTCGGCCTTGGGCTTGGGCAGCAGGCGGAAGCGTGTCTGGCACCACGCGAAATCGATACCGACATCGATCAGCGCATCGGACCGCCCACACGGGCACTCCCAGTCCATGATCGCGATCACGCGGTAGGTCTCGCCCAGTTGCAGGGGTACCGCCCGGCCGGTCCCATGGTTCGGCGCATTGTTGACGCACAGAACGAGATCGCCGGGGCCAATCGCGTCGCTCATAGCTTCCATCCGTTAGCCGTGGATAAGATTAGACCCTGACAGCCAAGGGGCAAAGGCCTCCAACACACCCATACCGTCATGGCCGGGCCTGTCCCGGCCATCCATGAACACCGATTGCGCAGGACAATTAAGGTCTGTGATCATGGATCGCCGGGACAAGCCCGGCGATGACGATGCAATTTGATTGGGGAGAGCACATGTCCGAAGGCTGGTCCGAAATCGTCAACGACCTCCAATCACTCCTGAAACTCCGCTCCATTCCCTTCGCCATGAAGCTGTTCGAGCGCCGCGCGGACATGGAGGCGATCGACCGCATCCGCCGGCCGCAGTCGGTTCACACGCTGGACCAGATCGTCGGCCAGGCGTCGCGACTCGGCTGGACTGTCGGCATCACGTCCGAGAACCTCGTCGGCGATCAGTGCCGCGCCGTCGTCGGCCTCGGTAACGCCAAGACCGATGCGTGGAAGTCCGGCGCGCATATGAAAGGCGTCTGGTTCTCCACGCTCGAGGATTCCTCCGCACACCAGGCCGCGATGAACTGCGTCCCCGACGGACAGTACGAAGCGCTCGCCGTCGGCCCGCTCGCCACCGGCAAGCTCGATCCGCCCGACATCGCGCTGTTCTACGCCACGCCCGGCGCGATGATCTATTTCATCAATGGCCTGCAATGGTCCGGCTACAAGCGCTTCGACTGGAGCGTGGTCGGCGAAAGCGCCTGCGCGGACTCGTGGGGCAGGGCGCTGACCAAGCGTACGCCCTCGCTCTCCATCCCGTGCTTCGCCGAACGCCGTTACGGCGGCGTGCTCGACGAAGAGATGCTGATGGCGACGCCACCCGAATATCTGATGAAAGCCATCGAGGGCATGAAGGCGCTGGCCAAAAACGGCTTCCGCTACCCCTTCCCGCAATACGGCGTGCAACAGGACGTCCGCGCCGGCATGTCGGTCAGCTACCCGGACCGGAAGTAGCTGGAGGAAACTCGCCCCAGCCGTGTCTTGATCCGAAAGACTACGGGAGTTGCGCCATGGAACTGGGCAATTGGGAATCGACCGCCGATCTGAACCCGATCTATGCGGAGATCCGCCGGCTCGACCTCGAGCGCTGCATTGCCGAGTTCGACGCCTTCGGCTTCACGGTGATCGAGCCGGACAAGGTCGCACCGCGCGGCTTCCACGACCGCCTGTTGAAGGCGATCCTCACCGTCCACGAACGGCGCAGCGGCCAGCGTGTCACGGTCGACGATCTGGCGACCGCCTCACTCCCCGGTGATCGTCCCGTCGCGACCTATTGGTCGCTGATCGGCGAGGACCCGGTGTTCGAGGAAGCGCTCCTCAATCCCGTCGTCACCGCGATGGCGCGCTATATGTGCGGCAAGAACGCGATGCTCTCGGACTCTATCGCGCTGGTGAAACGCCGCGACGACACGCCGACCCATCTGCTGCACATCGATCAGGCCGGCACGCCGCCGCCGCTTCCGGCCTATCAGCAGGTCATCAACATCACCTGGGCGCTCACCGATTACACCCGCGCCAATGGCTGCGTCGCCATGGTGCCGGGCAGCCACCGCTTCGGTCACATGCCGATGCCGTACGAGGAGAACTTCCTCAGCAACGAAGGCCCCGTGAAGGCGATCCCCGTCGAGTGCGCGCCGGGCTCGCTCGTCATCTGGGGCGGCACCACTTGGCACGGCAGCTATCCGCGCACCGCCGACGGCCTGCGCGTCAACCTCATCCAGGTGTTCTGCCGCTCTTACATGAAGCCGGTGCGCGATTTCCGAAACGAGATTCCGAAAGAGATTGTCGACCGCAACGGACCCGAGTTCGCGCAGCTCATCGGCTTGAAGTCGCTCTATCCCATCGACAAGGACAAGCCCTTCGACATGGAAGCCCGCAACCGCTTCCTTTCGGCGGGGCTCAATCAGTGGGGCTGATGCCAGCTTAACCTCTCCCGCTTGCGGGAGAGAGCTTGCCCCCGCGAAGGCGGGGTCGAAATCGCACCGCGATTTCGGGTGAGGGGAGCGTCGCGCGCTCGAAGCATCTCCGCGCACTCGCCAATCACGACCATGCCTTCTTTCGGCCGCCGCGACCTCGGACGCCGCGCGCCCTCTTGCAAATTGAAAGAAAATTTTCCCAAAGTGGGCTTGAAAAGAAAGGATCGAATTCCCATATCAGCCGGGTAGCCAACGACAGACAGATGGACGGAGGGGGAGGGGGTATGGAGATGGTGACAAACAATTATCTTGCTGAAGCCATCTCGAAGGACGGCGATTGCTGTTCGTCGCCAACGCCTTGCGGCAAAAAGGGCGGAGGTTGAATTCGACTTTTTGCATCGACGGGGTAGCCGCCGCGGCCCGCCGGTGAGAACGATAGTGCAGCTCTATTTCAGGAAAGACAGATGCCCCGCATTTACATGGTGAGACACGGTCGCGCTGCCGCCGGCTTCGGCGAAGACATGGACCCAGGCCTTGACGACCTCGGCCGCAGCCAGGCCGAAGCCGTGGCGCAGCGCCTCGTCGGCCTCGGCCCGCGTCTCATCCTGTCGAGCCCGCTGAAGCGCACGCAGGAAACCGCCGCGCCGCTCGCGAAGCTCTGGAGCCGCACGCCGGTGATCGAGCCGCGCGTCGCCGAGATTCCGTCGCCCAGGGGCATGAGCCTGGAAGAGCGCGTGGTGTGGCTGCGCAATGTGATGGGCGGCTCGTGGAACGACGTGACGCCCGAACTCGGCGTGTGGCGGCAGGACTGCATCGCGTCGATCGCGAACCTGAAGGAGGACGCCGTCGTGTTCTCGCACTACGTCGCGATCAACGTGCTGATGGGCAGCGCCACGAACGAGGACAAGGTCGTCGCCTTCTCGCCGGAGAACTGCTCGGTGACCGTGTTCGACAACGCCGGCGCCAAACTGCGCCTGCTGGAGAAGGGCAGCGAAGCCTCGCTGACGCGAGTGAATTAACCCGCATGAGCAAGGAACCGCACGAACTGACCGCTTCCGAGCTGTCCGCGCTCTATGCCGCGCGCGAACTCTCGCCGGTTGAAGTGACCGAAGCCTGTCTCGGCCGCATCGAAGCGCTCGATGCGGAGATCAACGCCTTCTGTCACATCGACGGCGCCACCAGTCTCGCGCAGGCGGAAGCCTCGCAGCAGCGCTGGATGGACGGCGAGCCGCTCTCGCCGCTCGACGGCGTGCCGGTGGCGATCAAGGATTTGCTGGTGACGAAGGGCTGGCCGACACGGCGCGGCTCGCACACCGTCGATCCGAACGCGTACATCGACACGGACGCACCGACGGTCGCGCGCCTGCGCGAAGCCGGCGCGGTCTTCATCGGCAAGACGACGACGCCGGAGTTCGGCTGGAAGGGCGCGACGGACTCGCCGCTTACGGGCATCACGCGCAATCCGTGGAACAAGGCGAAGACCTCCGGTGGCTCCTCCGGCGGTTCGTCGTCGGCGCTCGCGGCGCGCTTCTGTCCGCTGGCGCTCGGCACCGATGGCGGCGGCTCGATCCGCATTCCGGCGGCGTTCACGAACACCTATGGCCTGAAGCCCAGCTTCGGCCGCGTGCCGGCGTATCCCCTGTCGCCCTTCGGCACGTTGGCGCATGTCGGCCCGATGACGCGCACTGTGCTCGACAGCGCGATGCTGATGAATGTCATCGCAAAGCCGGACGCGCGCGACTGGTATTCGCTGCCCTACGATACGACGGACTACGCCGCCGGCCTCGAAGTGCCGCTCAATGGCAAGCGCATCGCCTTCAGCCCGCGCATGGGTTTCGCGAAACGTGTGGATCCTGAGATCGACGCGCTTACCGCCGCCGCGGCGAAGCGCTTCGAACAGCTCGGCGCGCATGTCGATCAGGTCGATCCGCCCGGCGGCGATCCCGGTCCGGTGTTTCGCGTGCTGTGGTGGTCGGGCGCCGGACTGCTGCTGGGCGAGTATCCGGAGGAGAAAAAGAAGCAGCTCGATCCGGGCCTACGCCGCATGGCGGAGGAGGGCTACGCCTACACCAAGAAGGAGTATCTCGAAGCCAACGCGGCACGCGGCGCCTATGGCAGCGCGATGCGGAAGTTCATGGAGAAGTACGACTTCCTGCTGACGCCGCAGCTCGCCGTCACTGCTTTCGATGTCGGCAAGGTCTCGCCGTTCGAGGACGACGGCAACGCGTGGATGGCCTGGACGCCGTTCACCGTGCCGTTCAACCTGACGCAGCAGCCCGCCGCGAGCGTGCCGTGCGGCTTCAGCAGCGACGGCCTGCCGGTCGGCTTGCAGATCGTCGGCCGCATGTTCGACGACGCCGGCGTGCTGGCCGCCAGCTACGCATATGAGTTGGCCGACCCGCACTTCGACAAAGTGCCGACGGGATATTGATGCTTCGGCAAGCTCAGCATGAGGATTGCGGAGAAGAACCTCATCCTGAGCTTGTCGAAGGATGAGAGCCACTTGCGTTCGTGTCGGTTTTCCGCATAGTTCGCGCCAATGAACACGAAGCTCACCGCGCGACGCCGTACCACCTTCCGATGGGGTGGATGAGCACGCGCGCGTAAACGCCGAGTTTCAGTCAGCCCCGCCGGATCGCGCGGGGCTTTTGTTTTCTGGGTCCAACGTGTCCGGCTTCTCACAACGAGGAACGCCATGGACACGCCCAAACTGAACGCACAGGTCGAAGAGACCTGCATGAACACCTGGCCGGCGCTCAAGGAAGTTTTCTACGACGGCTGGCTGATCCGCCTCGCCAACGGCGCGACCCGCCGCACGAATTCGGTGAACGTCATCGGCCCCGGCCGTCGGCCGTTGCAGGAGAAGATCGCCTATGCGGAGGCGATTTATCGGGCGCACGACCAGCCGTCGTACTTTCGGATATTGAGCCATGCTCAGCCGGACCTCGATCAGGCGCTGCACGCTCGCGGCTACCGCGCCGAAGACGAGACGTGCACGCTGTATATGAACTTCAAGCGGCGCAAACCGCCGAAGCCGGATAAGGCGATCTTCACGGACGTGACCGAAGGCCGGCCGTCGAAACAGTGGCTGGAAGCGCACCGCGTCCACTCGCGCCGCACGCCGGAAGAGGCGAAGGCGCTGCACGCCGTGCTCGACGTCGTCGCCGTGCCGGCCTTCTTCGCCGAAGCGCGCGGCGAGGACGGCGACATCGCGTCGGTCGCGTTCTGCGGCATCCACGAGAAGATGGCCTGCATCCAGTGGGTTGTCACCGATCCGGAACAGCGCCGCATGGGCCTGTCGAAGGCCACGCTGTCCGCACTGCTCGGCCGCGCGCAGGCGGCAGGCGCGACCGGCGCGTGCCTTCAGGTGCTGGCGTCGAATGTCTCTGCCATTCGTTTGTATGAGAGTTTAGGCTTCACCTGCGAACTCTATCGGTATCACTACCGCGTGCGATGACATCGGAAATCCTGACCGTCGATCAGATGTATGCCGCCGACCGCTTCGCCGCCGCGAACGGCGTGCCGACGCTCGATCTGATGGAGCAGGCCGGCAAGGCGGTCGCAGACGAGATCTGCAAGCGGTGGACGCCGCGCCCGATCGCGGTGCTCTGCGGTCCGGGCAACAACGGTGGCGATGGCTTCGTCGTGGCGCGTCACCTGAACGCGCGCGGCTGGGACGTATGGGTCGAGACGCTGGGCGACGTGGAAGCGCTCAAGGGCGACGCCGCCGAGATGGCGCGGCGCTGGACGGGCGAGACCATCCGCATCGCCGAGAGCAACCGCATGGCGGACCTCTTCGTCGACGCGCTGTTCGGCGCCGGCCTGTCGCGCCCACTGGACGGTGAAGCCAGGCGCCTGGCGCTGGCCTCGCCGGGATATAAAGAGCGCATCATCGCGGTCGATGTGCCGAGCGGCATCGCCGGCGACAGCGGCAAGCTGCTTGGCGACGGCGCGTTCGAAGCTGGCCTGACCGTGACCTTCTTCCGCAAGAAGCCCGCGCATCTACTGCTGCCGGGCAGGGCGTCATGTGGTGAGATCGTCGTCGCCGATATCGGCGTGCCCGAAACGGCTTTGGAAGAAATCGAACCAAAGCTCCGCGAGAACACGCCGGAGCTCTGGACGTTTCCGTGGCCGCGGGAAGCCGCGCACAAATACGCCCGCGGTCACGCCGTCGTCGTCAGCGGCCCCGCGCACGCTACCGGCGCCGCCAGACTTGCCGCGCGCGGCGCGCTCCGCGTTGGCGCCGGCCTTGTCACCGTGGCCAGCCCAACGAACGCCGTGCCGATCAACGCAGCCGCATTGACGGCGATCATGGTGAAGCCCTTCGCCGGCTCACGCGGACTCGCCGACATATTGAAAGACGAGCGGCTGAATGCGGTCGTCGTCGGCCCCGGCTGTGGTATCGGCTTGGAGACGGAAGAACTCGTTGCGGCCATCCTGCGCAGCAAGGCCGCCGCCGTGCTCGATGCCGACGCGCTGACCTCGTTCCGCAGCGAGCCGAAAGTGCTCTTCGCGCTCCTTAGAGAGCCCGCCGTGCTGACACCGCACGAAGGCGAGTTCGAGCGCATCTTCCCCGGCGTGCTCGCCAAAGCCGCCAGCAAGGTGGACGCTGTGCGCACAGCCGCGGCGCAGGCCAAGTGCACGGTGCTGCTCAAAGGCGCCGACACCGTGATCGCCGCGCCGGACGGCCGTGCCGCGATCAACAGCAACGCGCCGCCGACTTTGGCGACTGCCGGCTCGGGCGATGTATTGGCCGGTTTCATCGGCGGCCTGCTGGCGCAAGGCGTGCCGTCGTTCGAGGCAGCGGCAATGGCCGTCTGGCTGCACGGCGAATGCGCCAACCAGTTCGGCCCCGGCTTGATCGCCGAAGACCTGCCGGAACAACTGCCTGCCGTATTGAGAGAGTTGAAAGCCAGTGAGTGACGTCACCATCCGCCGCGCCGAGCAACGCGACCTGCCGGCGCTACTCGCCATCTACAACCACTATGTCGTCAACACGCCGGTGACCTTCGACCTCGAGCCACGCACACTCGCGCAGCGCCAGGAATGGTTCGACCAGTTCCAGCCGTCCGGCCGCTATCAGTGCTTCGTCGCGGCGCGCGGCGACAATGCCATCGGCTGGGTGTGCAGCGCCGCGTTCAAGGAGAAGGCGGCGTATCAGACCACGATAGAAACGAGCATCTACGTCGCGCCGGACGAGGGCGGCAAAGGTCTCGGCCGCCGCCTGTACGACACGCTGTTCGACGCTCTGAAAGGGCAGGACATTCACCGCGCCTTTGGCGGGATCACGCAGCCGAACGAGGCGTCTGTGGCCCTTCACAAGTCCGTGGGCTTTCAGCACATCGGGACCTATCAGGAAGTCGGCCGAAAATTCGGCAAGTTCTGGGACGTCGCGCTGTACCTGCGCCCGATGCAATAGGGGCATCTGCACAACGCATCGGGTCTGCTGACAAGAACTGGCAACGAGTGCCGCTATCTCCTCGCGCTCACGGAGGAGAACCGCCATGTCGCTGCTTGCAACCGCGCAAATCGATGATGCCAAGGTCGTCGCCGATCTGGACACGCGCTTTCAGCTCGCCACCAAGAACAACGATGCCGCGGTTATCGGCGACACGCTGCATGACGACATGGTGCTGGTGATCGGCCGAGGGGTGGTGGTGACCAAGAAGGAGCTGGTCGACGCGGCGATCAACCAAACGACGGTCTATGAACGGCAGGACGAGGAGCCCGGCACTCAGATCGTCCGCCTGTTCGGCCCGAACACGGCTGTCGTGACCGCCAAGCTTTGGCTCAAGGGACGCACCGGCGGCCAGACCTTCGACCGCAAGCTTTGGTTCAGCGACACCTATGTCCGCACGCCGCAGGGCTGGAAATATGCCTTCGGCCAGTCGTCGATAGCGCTGCCGTCCGAGCCCTGATCGGGCCGGCTTCGCCCCAGCGGCAAACGCCCCTAGCCACCCCCCAAAACCCCTGTTATAGGGGCGCCCTTCCGGCGGTTCGGCCTCAAAAAACCAGCCCCGGCAAGGCCCCGGCGCGGGCGTGGCGGAATTGGTAGACGCACTGGTTTTAGGTACCAGCGGCGAAAGTCATGGGGGTTCAAGTCCCTCCGCCCGCACCAACCGGGACCCAGCGACATTTCCAGGGAACGAAGCCTATGCAGATTACCGAAACCGTCTCCGAAGGCCTGCGCCGCGAGTTCAAGGTCGTCATTCCGCAGAACGATCTCGACTCCAAGCTCAACACCCGCATCGAGGAGATGAAGCCGCGGATGAACCTGAAGGGGTTCCGTCCGGGCAAGGCGCCGTCCTCGTTCCTGAAGAAGCAGTTCGGCAAGTCGATGATGGGCGATATCGTCCAGGAGGCCGTCAACGAATCCTCCCAGAAGACGATCACCGACAACTCGCTGAAGCCGGCCGCGCCGCCGAAGGTTGATCTCGTCAGCGACGTTGAGCAGGTGATGAACGGCAAGACCGATCTCGAGTTCACCGTGAAGGTGGACCTGATGCCGGACTTCGATCTGACCGATGTGTCCAAGCTTAAGGTCGAGAAGCTGGTCGGCGACGTGGGCGATGCCGATGTCGATGACGCTCTGAACCGTCTCGCCGAGCAGACCAAGACGTTCTCACCGCGCGCCGAAGGCGAAGCTTCCGAAAGCGGCGATAACGTCGTCATCGATTTCGTCGGCAAGGTCGACGACGTCGAGTTCCCGGGCGGCAAGGCGGACAACTTCGCCCTCACGCTGGGCAGCAACCAGCTCATCCCCGGCTTCGAAGATCAGCTGATCGGCGCTAAGGCCGGCGACGCCCGCGAAGTGAAAGTCGCGTTCCCGGCCGACTATCCGGAAGCAACGCTTGCCGGCAAGGACGCCGTGTTCGACGTGACCGTGAAAGAGGTCAAGAAGCCCGACGCTGTCGTCATCGACAACGAGCTCGCCAAAAAGCTCGGCCTTGAAGACCTGCCGACACTGAAGGACCGCGTCCGCGAGCAGATCAAGTCGGACTTCACCAAGGCGAGCCGCCTGCACCTGAAGCGCCGCATCCTCGACGCGCTCGACTCGTCGCACACGTTCTCGCTGCCGCCAGGCATGGTGGAAGGCGAGTTCGATGCGATCTGGAAGCAGGTCGAAGCCGAGCTGCAGCGCGAAGGCAAAACCGCCGCGGATGAGGGCAAGTCGGAAGACGACCTCAAGAAGGAATACCGCGAGATCGCGGAGCGCCGCGTGCGTCTCGGCCTCGTGCTGGCCAAGCTCGGCGAGCAGAACGGCATCACCGTCGCGCCGGAAGAAGTGCGCCGCGCCATCGAAGCCCGCGCACGTCAGTTCCCGGGCCAGGAGCAGCAGGTCTTCAATTTCTATTCGCAGAACCCGCAGGCGGCCGCCGAAATCCGCGCGCCGATCTACGAGGACAAGGTCGTCGATTTCATCGCCGAGCTTGCCGACGTCAGCGAGAAGAAGGTCGATCGCGAGACGCTCTTCATGGATCCGGACGACGCGGTCGAGAAGCTGAAGGCGTAATATCCGCGCCGCGGATCAGGGCATTTCCAGCAGGTTTGTCGGGATCTTTTCAGGTCCCGATAACCCTTTCTGCCGCATGGTCGCATTGCGGCACGCGCCTCTATATATGTGGAATTGACGCGCCGATCCGCGCGTAAGAGTCTCGCAGAACGAATCAGAAAGGCTGGGACACGATGGCTGACCCGCGCGACGTTTACATGAACACCCTGGTGCCGATGGTGGTCGAACAGACCGCCCGCGGTGAGCGCGCCTACGACATCTATTCCCGCCTCCTCAAGGAGCGCGTGATCTTCATCACCGGTCCGATCGAGGATTATGGCGCGAGCCTGATCACCGCCCAGCTTCTCTTCCTGGAGGCCGAGAACCCCAAGAAAGAGATTCATATGTACATCAACTCGCCTGGCGGCGTGGTCACGGCGGGCCTTGCGATTTACGACACGATGCAGCTCATCCGCCCCTCGACGCAGACCTTCTGCATCGGCCAGGCGGCGAGCGCCGCGTCGCTGCTGCTGATGGCGGGCAAGAAGGGCGAGCGGTTCGCGCTTCCGAACAGCCGCGTGCTGGTGCATCAGCCGAGCGCTTCCTACTACGGTAGCGCCGCGGACATCGCCCGCCACGCCGAGGAAGTGGTCAAGCTGAAGAGCCGCCTCAACGAGATCTACGCCAAGCACACCGGGCGTACGGTCGAGGAGATTGAAAGAGCGCTCGACCGCGATACATATCTGACGGCCGAGGAAGCGAAGGCTTTCGGCCTCATCGACCAGATCATGACCCGCCGGCCGGAAGGTGCGGAGGGTCCGTAGGGAACCCTAAGCCGCCGATTTCGCTGGGAAATCGGCGGGATTAAACAATTCTTGATCCGCCCGGCGCTAACGTGGTCGAATAAATTGATTTGGCGCTGCTTCGGCGGATGCGGATGTCATACGGGCGAAGAGCCTTGGAGATTCAATGAGTAAGGCGAGCGGCGGCGAGTCAAAAAATACGCTGTACTGTTCCTTCTGCGGCAAGAGCCAGCACGAAGTCCGCAAGCTCATCGCCGGACCCACGGTCTTCATCTGCGACGAGTGCGTCGAACTCTGCATGGAGATTATCCGTGAGGAGAACAAGACGTCCTTCATGAAGTCGAAGGAAGGCGTCCCCACTCCGCAGGAAATCTTCAAGGTTCTCGACGACTACGTGGTCGGCCAGCAGCACGCCAAGAAGGTGCTCTCGGTCGCGGTTCACAACCACTACAAGCGCATCAATTCGTCCGGCAAGAACGGCGACGTCGAACTGGCGAAGTCGAACATCATGCTCATCGGCCCGACCGGCTGCGGCAAGACGCTGCTCGCACAGACGCTCGCCCGCATCCTCGACGTGCCCTTCACGATGGCCGACGCCACGACGCTGACCGAAGCCGGCTACGTCGGCGAAGACGTCGAGAACATCATCCTGAAGCTGCTTCAGTCCGCCGACTACAATGTCGAGCGGGCGCAGCGCGGCATCGTCTACATCGACGAAGTCGATAAGATCAGCCGCAAGTCGGACAACCCGTCGATCACACGCGACGTATCTGGCGAAGGCGTCCAGCAGGCGCTGCTCAAGATCATGGAAGGCACGGTTGCGTCCGTGCCGCCGCAGGGTGGCCGCAAGCATCCGCAGCAGGAGTTCCTGCAGGTCGACACGACGAACATCTTGTTCATCGTTGGCGGCGCGTTCGCGGGCCTCGACAAGATCATCTCGGGCCGCACGCACGGTTCGTCGATGGGCTTCGGCGCCAATGTCCGCAGCCCGGACGAGCGCCTGACCGGCGAAGTGCTGCGCGAGGTAGAGCCCGAAGACCTGCTCAAGTTCGGCCTGATCCCGGAATTCATCGGCCGTCTGCCGATCCTGGCGACGCTCGGCGATCTCACCGAACCGGCGCTGATCGAGATTCTGACGCGTCCGAAGAACGCGCTGGCGAAGCAGTACCAGCGCATGTTCGAGATGGAGGGCGTCAAGCTGCGCTTCCAGGAAGAGGCGATGCACGCCATCGCCCGCAAAGCCATCGCGCGCCGCACCGGCGCCCGCGGCCTGCGCTCGATCATGGAAGGCTTCCTGCTCGAAACCATGTTCGAACTCCCGACGCTCAACGGCGTCCAGGAAGTGGTGATCACGGCAGATGTCGTCGAAGGCAAGGCGCGCCCGCTGTACACCTACTCGGACAAGGCAGAGCCGGCGCAGAAAAACGCGTCCTGACCGCAGTTCCATGACGCGCCGTCACGGGGCGCGCTTTGTCGCTACGCAAGACTACGGAAACCTTGATCTTGTACGATCCGGGGCGTGGCGAATGCTGCTAGAACAACATCTTGAAACAGCCCCACCGGGGGACCACTTTAAACTTCCGGAGTCGTCCGTTGGGAGGCTCCCAAACCCGGTACTGGTGCCCTCGAAGGGGCTGGCGCCGATAGCACCCGGTCCGCGTTAGCGGGGCGGTGAGGAGAATAAGAATGTCGGATAACGAGACCCCAAAGGGCGATAACAGCGGCCACCTGGCACCAGTCCTGCCCCTCCGCGATATCGTCGTATTTCCCCATATGATCGTCCCGCTCTTCGTCGGCCGCGAGAAATCCGTCCGCGCGCTCGAAGAGGTCATGAGCGACGAGAAGCAGATTCTGCTGCTCACCCAGAAGAACAAGGACGACGACGATCCGGGCGCCGACGGGCTGCACCGCATCGGCACGCTCGCCACCGTGCTTCAGCTGCTGAAGCTGCCCGACCAGACCGTTCGCGTCCTCGTGGAAGGCAAGGGACGCGCGCGCGTGAACGGCTTCGTGCCGCGCGCCGATTTCTTCCAAGCGACGATCGAGAAGATTCCGGATTCCACCGGCGATGCCAAGGAAGCCGAGGCGCTGATCCGCACGGTCAAGACGAACTTCGAGCAGTACATCAAGCTCAACAAGAAAGTGCCGGCGGAGACGCTGGCGTCCGTCGCGCAGATCGACGACCCGGCGAAGCTCGCCGATACGGTCGCCTCGCATCTGTCGGTGAAGATCGCCGACCGCCAGGCGCTGCTGGAGACGCTCAACACGGTCGAGCGCCTTGAGAAGGTGCTGCAACTGATCGAAGGCGAGATCGGCGTGCTCCAAGTCGAGCGCAAGATCCGCAGCCGCGTGAAGCGCCAGATGGAGAAGACCCAGCGCGAGTACTATCTGAACGAGCAGCTCAAGGCGATCCAGAAGGAACTCGGCGAAGGCGACGAAGGCCGCGACGAGATGAATGAGCTCGAGGAGCGCATTCGCAAGACCAAGCTCAGCAAGGAAGCGCGCGACAAGGCGAACGCCGAGGTCAAGAAGCTCCGCTCGATGTCGCCGATGTCGGCCGAAGCAACCGTCGTGCGCAACTATCTCGACTGGATGCTCTCGCTGCCGTGGGGCAAGAAGTCGAAGGTGCGCAAGGATATCGTCGCGGCCGAGCAGGTGCTCGCCGATGACCACTACGGTCTGGACAAGGTCAAGGAACGCATCCTCGAATATCTCGCGGTGCAGCAGCGCGCCGGCAAGATGAAAGGCCCGATCCTGTGCCTCGTCGGCCCGCCCGGCGTCGGCAAGACCTCGCTCGCCAAGTCGATCGCCAAGGCGACCGGCCGTGAGTACGTGCGCATGTCGCTCGGCGGCGTGCGTGACGAAGCCGAGATCCGTGGCCACCGCCGCACCTATATCGGCTCCATGCCCGGCAAGATCATCCAGTCGATGAAGAAGGCGAAGACGGCGAACCCGCTCTTCCTCTTGGACGAGATCGACAAGCTGGGTGCCGACTATCGCGGCGATCCGTCGTCGGCGTTGCTTGAGGTTTTGGACCCCGAACAGAACAACACTTTCAACGACCACTATCTGGAAGTCGATTTCGATCTGTCGGACGTGATGTTCATCACCACGGCGAACTCCCTGCGCATGCCGGGCCCGCTGATGGACCGCATGGAGATCATCCGCATCCCCGGTTACACCGAGGACGAGAAGCTCGAGATCGCCAAGCGCCACCTCATCCCCAAGGAGATGAAGGCGCACGGCCTGAAGGACGACGAGTGGAAGATCACCGACGCCGGCCTTCTGGACCTCATCCGCTATCACACCCGTGAAGCGGGCGTCCGCAACCTGGAACGCGAGATCGCGAACCTGACCCGCAAGGCGGTGAAAGAGATCGTCTCGAACAAGGCCAAGACGGTCGAGGTCACGAAGGACAACGTCGATACCTATGCGGGTGTTCGCAAGTATCGCTATGGCGAAGTCGAAGGCGAGGATCAGGTCGGTGTCGTCACCGGTCTGGCCTGGACGGAAGTCGGCGGCGACACGCTGCAGATCGAATCCGTCATGCTGCCCGGCAAGGGCCGCATGCAGACGACTGGCAAGCTCGGCGACGTGATGAAGGAGTCCATCGACGCGGCGCGGTCGTTCGTCCGCTCCAAGGCGACCACCTTCGGCGTCAAGCCGCCGCTGTTCGACAAGGTCGACATCCACGTGCACGTGCCGGAAGGCGCGACACCCAAGGACGGCCCGTCGGCCGGCCTCGCGATGGCGACGTCGATCATCTCGGTTCTCACCGGCATCCCGGTGCGCCGCGATGTGGCGATGACCGGCGAGGTGACACTGCGTGGTCGCGCCCTGCCGATCGGCGGACTCAAGGAGAAGCTCCTCGCGGCTCTGCGGGCCGGCATCACCACGGTGCTGATCCCGAAGGAGAACGAGAAGGATCTCGCGGATGTGCCCGATAACGTGAAGTCCGGGCTGAAGATCGTGCCGGTCGACAATGTCGGCGACGTCCTGAAGGTCGCCCTGGTACGCCAGCCAGAAGCCATCGACTGGGCCGAGCCAGAAGTGATCGCAACACCGCCGGCTGCCCCGGAAGATGGCGCGGTGGTGACCCACTAACCGCCTAATCGAATGAAGGAAGGCCTCGGACAGGACAATGTCCGGGGTCTTTTCTTCTATTTTCCGCCGAATCCTTGGGTTTTTGGGTTTTCCGGGGAACCAACTGGGCCTAGAGTCCGCTGACTTGCAGCGAATCGCGCAAAGGAGCCTTCGCCGTGAACAAGAACGATCTCATTCAGAAGCTTGCCGAGCAGACCGGCATCGACAAGAACACCTCGGCCAAGGCGGTCGAGGGCGTATTCGACCTGATCGCCGCGACGCTCAAGTCCGGCGAGGAAGTACGTCTCACCGGTTTCGGCGTGTTCGTGGTTGCCACGCGCGCCGGCGGCAAGGGCCGCAATCCGCAGACCGGCGAAGAGATCACGATCAAGCCGTCCAAGCAGCCGCGCTTCCGCCCCGGCAAGCAGCTCAAGGATTCCCTGAACACCTAGCCGCTGATGTCGTCGCCGCGCAGTCTCATGGTCGTGCTCTACGTGCACGACATGGAGCGTGCGGTTGCGTTCTATCGCGATGCCATTGGGCTTGGACTCGTGACGAAGTCCAAGGGCTGGTCGATGCTGTCCTGCGGCGACGCTTTCATCGGACTGCATGGTATTTATCGTGGCGTGACGGAATCGACCGTTCCGCATGCGGGGCTCAATCTTCAGGTCGATGATCTCGACGCCGCTATCGCGCGAGCGACCGCGGGCGGCGCGACGTTAGAGGCCATCCGTGAACCTGAACCGGGCGTTCCGGTCCGCCTTGGTGTGCTGGTCGATCCGGATGGAAACGGCTTCGAGCTGCGCCAGCAGTTCTAGTCGTGGAACAGCGCACTGACGGACTCGCCGTCATGTGTGCGCTGGATCGCGTTGGCGAGGGCCTTGGCGATCGACAGGACCGTGAGTTTGGGCGCCCGCTTGGCGTCCGTGATGGGCACGGAGTTGGTGCACACGATTTCGAGCACATCCTCCTGTTCGCTCAGGCGCTGCGCCGATCCCGCCATGAACAGCCCGTGCGTGCATGCGATGCGTACCGACCGCGCCTTGTTCAGACGCAGGTGATGCAGCAACTCGAACATCGTGCTGCCCTTGGCGATCTCGTCGTCCAGAACGATCACGTCCTTGCCGGCGACATCGCCGATGATCGAGCTGATGACCACCTTGTCGTTCGCGAAGCGCTGCTTTGCCGCAACTGCAACGCCGATGCCTAGGCGGCGTGCAAACGCCGCGGTCTCTTTGGCATTGCCGAGGTCGGGCGAAACGGCGACGGCGTTCGAAAGATCGTAGCGCTTGAAGTACTCCGCCAGCTCGTAGAGCGCATGCAGATGATCGACGGGCACGCTGAAGAACGCGTGCACCTGTGGCGAGTGAAGCGCCATGGTCAGCACCCGGTTGGCGCCCGCCGTCGCCATCAGATCGGCCATCAAGCGGCCGCCGATGGAGATACGCGGGGCATCTTTCTTGTCCGAACGGGCATAGGCGAAGAACGGCATCACTGCCGTGATCCGCGCCGCCGAGGCGCCGCGCGCGGCGTCCAGCATCAGCAGTAGTTCGACCATGTGCTCCTGCACCGGCTCGCAGACCGGTTGCACGATGAACACGTCTCGCTCGCGGCAGTTGGCCTGCAGCTGCACTTCGAGGCAGTCATTGGCGAAGCGGGTCAGCCTGGAGGGCGACAGAGGCACGTTGAGGTGCTGGCAGATTTCCGCCGCAAGGTCCGGATGCGCGCGCCCGCTGAAAACGGTGATCTCTTTCACGCCGTCCTCCGAATCCGGAAATTCGCGCGCCTTATCCAAGGTTTTGCCCTCCCGCGCAATTGAGCGGGACGCAGAGCCAGAATGCGCGGAAAACGCGGCGCGGAGCCGCGCCTGACGGGGAGAAATCTTGCTGCTATAAGCCCGCCCTCAAGGGCGGTTAGCTCAGTTGGTAGAGCATGTCGTTTACACCGATAGGGTCGGCGGTTCGAGCCCGTCACCGCCCACCAGTCTCGTCATTACACCCGAGCAATCCCGTTACCCTTTGCGACAAACACAGCCTCGCGCGGCGGGACGTTGCCCGCTAGGTTCCGGGCACGGCGGGGGCTGGAGAATACATGAAACACGCTGTCGCCCTTGTTCTTGCCGTCGTCGCGCTTGCGGCTTGCTCCTCTGATCCCAAACCTGGCCGTTGGAATCCGAACGCTGCGCCGCGCGACGAGAACTGGCATTCGCCGAGCGCCTCGCTGCTCAAGTATGACGCCAACCATGATGGATCGCTGACCCGCGATGAACTGATCGCCGGCTTGCGAGCGGAGTTCGCGACATACGACACGGCGCGCAAGAACTGCATCACGCCCGACCAGGCGCAGGCGATCAACGAGATGCGCGTGCGTGAGGACGCCTCGCAGGCGACTCCGCTGGTCGACTGGAACCAGGATAGTTGCATCGACTTCAACGAGTTTTCGGGGACGACGCTCTCGCTGTTCGCGACACTGGACGTGAACGACGACGGCGTATTGTCGCCGCAGGAACTGCGCGTTCGCGGCGGCGGCCATCCCGGTGCAGGTCCCGGTGGCGCCGGACCGGGGCAGGGCCGTCCCGGTGGTGGCCGGCGTGGCGGAAGGCCCGGTGGTGGCGCGGGGCAGTAGTCGCTGCTTGACGTCGCTTCGCCCGAAGTGGCGGAGTGACCGGATGAAGGGGCATTTCATTATCGCCGTCGCCTTGGCGCTGGTTTGCAGCGCTTGCGCGCCAAAGCCGCCGAACTGGTCGCCCAATGTGGCGCCGCGCTCGGAGGATTGGCACACCGGCAAGATGCTGATTGCCAACTTCGACGCGAACTCCGACGGGATCGTGACCCGTAGCGAGGTAGAAGCGGGGCTGCGGCAGAACTTCCTCCAGGCCGATCACAACCGCGATGGGCGCCTGGATCCCGACGAGGTAAGCGAAGCCAACCAGCGCCGCATCAGCTTCGACCAGTCCGCGGCGATGCCTCTGATCGACTGGAACCAGGACGGGTATGTGGATTTTACGGAATTCGCGACCGGGGTTCGTTCGCAATTCCAGCAGATCGACATGGACGGTGACGGGCAGGCGACGATCGCCGAGTTTCGGGCGGCGCCGCGCGGCTAGGCCTGCGCGGCATTCCGCCCAATTTCGCCGCTCTGCTTGACAGGAAAGGGGGCCGCCCGTACACCGGCGCCCTTTCGCGGAGAGCGCCAAAAACGCTCCGCTGCGGGGGCGTAGCTCAGTTGGTTAGAGTGTCGGCCTGTCACGCCGAAGGTCGCGGGTTCGAGCCCCGTCGCTCCCGCCATTTCCCACCCGACAGGGTGGCGCGAATGGCCTCAGAAACGACCGGATAAAACCCCTGCTAACAGGGGCTTTTGCGTTGTTGCGAGCGGCTCGCAAGTAACCTGAAAAATCCTGTTTTTTCGCACCGAATCTTGGTCTAAACCCGCGTTGCTCGCGGGTGGCCCACGCCTATACTGCACCCGCGAAATAACACCGTTTGGCCTGTTTCAAGAGGGCGCGCCAGCGCTCCGGGCCGAGCGCAAGGAACGGGGTATGGAACAGCAGCTGCTTGAGTATCTCCCGATCCTGATCTTCATCGGGATCGCGGGCGTGATTGCTACTGCGCTTCTGCTGGCTCCCGTCATCCTTGGTCCGTCCAAGCCCGATCCGGAAAAGCTCTCCGCTTATGAGTGCGGGTTCAACGCATTCGGCGACGCGCGCATGAAGTTCGATGTGCGGTTCTACCTCGTGTCGATCCTCTTCATCATCTTCGATCTGGAAGTCGCGTTCCTGTTTCCGTGGGCGATCACGCTCGGCGCGACGGGCGCCTTCGCCTTCTGGTCGATGGTCGTGTTTCTTGGCGTCCTGACAGTCGGCTTCATCTACGAATGGAAGAAGGGAGCGCTCGAATGGGAGTGATCCCGGCAGGGCAGGCTGGGCGTTCCACAGTCGAGGGCGGCAGGGCCGTCAGCGACAACGACCCCTATTTCAGGGCGATGCAGCAGGAGATGGCCGACAAGGGCTTTCTCGTGACATCGGCCGAAGCGCTCGTGAACTGGGCCCGCACCGGGTCGCTGATGTGGATGACGTTCGGTTTAGCGTGCTGCGCCGTCGAGATGATGCAGGCGAACATGCCGCGCTACGATCTCGAACGCTTCGGCGCCGCGCCGCGCGGTTCGCCGCGCCAGTCGGACGTGATGATCGTTGCCGGCACGCTGACCAACAAGATGGCCCCCGCGCTCCGCAAGGTTTACGACCAGATGCCGGAGCCGCGCTACGTGATCTCGATGGGATCGTGCGCGAATGGCGGCGGCTACTACCACTACTCCTATGCCGTTGTGCGCGGTTGCGATCGCATTGTGCCGGTGGACATCTACGTCCCCGGCTGTCCGCCGACGGCCGAGGCGCTGGTCTACGGCATCATGCTGCTGCAGCGAAAAATCCGCCGCACCGGAACGATCGAGCGCTAGATGGCTGATCTTCCCGCCCTCGCGACGCAACTGGCCGATGCGCTGCCCGGCGCGATCTCCGGTCATTTGATCGCCAACGACGAACTCTCGATCACCGTTGAGCTCGGCGAGGTCGTGCGCGTCATGAGCTATCTGCGCGACGATCCGGCGTGCGAATTCAAGATCCTTGTCGACATTTGCGGCGTCGACTGGCCGCAGCGTTCGAAGCGTTTCGACGTCGTCTATCATCTGTTGTCGTTGACGAAGAACGTCCGCCTGCGCGTGCATGTGCATGCGGCTGAGGACGAGGCGGTGCCGTCGGTCGTTGCCGTCTATCCGGCCGCCAACTGGTTCGAGCGCGAAGCCTTCGACATGTACGGGATTCCGTTCTCCGACCATCCGGATCTGCGCCGCATGCTGACGGACTACGGCTTCTCCGGTTACCCGCTGCGCAAGGACTTCCCGCTCACCGGTTACACCGAGGTCCGCTACGACGACGAACTCAAGCGCGTCGTCTATCAGCCGGTGCAGCTCGTGCAGGAATTCCGCGACTTCGATTTCATGAGCCCGTGGGAGGGCGCGCCGCACATCCTGCCGGATGGCACGCGTTCGTCCTCCGGCAATCCGGGAAAGAAGGCATGAGCCTCGCGCCCGACAGCACCACCATCGCGCCCGACGACGCAAAGATCACGCTGAACTTCGGCCCGCAGCACCCAGCGGCGCACGGCGTGCTGCGCCTGGTGCTCGACCTCGACGGCGAGATCGTCACCCGCGTCGATCCGCATATCGGGCTGCTGCATCGCGGCACCGAGAAGCTGATCGAGCACAAGACCTATCTTCAGAACATCGGCTACTTCGACCGCCTGGACTATGTCTGCCCGATGAACCAGGAGCATGCCTTCTGCCTGGCGATCGAGAAGCTGCTCGGCCTCGAAGTGCCGAAGCGTGGCCAGTACATCCGCGTGCTGTTCTCCGAGATCGGCCGCCTGATGAATCACATCCTGAACGTTACGTTCCAGGCGATGGACGTCGGCGCGCTGACGCCGCCGCTGTGGGGCATGGAGTCCCGCGAGACGATGCTCCAGTTCTACGAGCGCGTTTCCGGCAGCCGTATGCATGCCAAGTACTTCCGTCCCGGTGGCGTGCATCAGGACGTGCCGCCCGGCCTGCTCGAAGACATCTACAAGTTCTGCGATGGCTATCTGAAGCTGTGTGACGACCTCGACGCGCTCCTGATCGACAACCGCATCTTCAAGCAGCGCAATGTCGACATCGGCGTGATCAATCGTGCAGAGGCCGAGATGTGGGGCTTCTCCGGCGTGATGCTGCGTTCCGCCGGCGTCGCCTGGGATCTGCGCCGCGCGCAGCCTTACGAGTGCTACAGCGACCTCGACTTCCAGATTCCGATCGGCCGCAACGGCGACTGCTACGACCGGTACGTGATGCGCATGGAAGAGATGCGCCAGTCGATCAAGATCATGAAGCAGTGCATCGAGAAGATGCCGGGCGGGCCTGTGTCGTCCACCGACAACAAGGTCGTGCCGCCCAAACGCGCCGAGATGAAGTCGTCGATGGAGGCGCTGATCCATCACTTCAAGCTCTACACCGAGGGCTTCCACGTTCCGGCCGGCGAGGCCTATGCCGCCGTCGAAGCGCCGAAGGGCGAGTTCGGCGTCTATCTCGTGTCCGACGGCTCCAACAAACCCTATCGCTGCAAGATCCGGGCGCCTTCGTTCGTGCATCTTCAGGCGATGGATTACATGAACAAGGGTCACATGCTCGCGGACGTCTCCGCCGTTCTGGGCTCGCTCGACATCGTGTTCGGCGAGGTCGACCGATGAGCCTGCGCCGTCTCGCACCGCCGGACATTCAGCCCGCGTCCTTTGCCTTCAGCGAGGCGAGCGAGAAGCGCGCGCAGCGTGAGATCGCGAAGTACCCGCCCGGCCGTCAGGCGTCGGCGGTGATTTCGCTGCTCTGGATCGGTCAGGAACAGGAAGGTTGGGTCAGCCATCCGATGATCGAGGTCATCGGTAAGCGGCTCGACATGGCGTTCATCCGCGTCCTCGAAGTCGCGACCTTCTACACGATGTTCAACCTGCATCCGGTCGGGAAGTATCACCTTCAGGTCTGCACCACGCCGCCCTGCATGCTGCGCGGCTCCGACGATGTCGTGAAGGCCTGCGAGAAGCACATCGGCAAGGCGCAGATGACGCCGACGGCTGACGGCATGCTGTCGTGGACGGAAGTCGAGTGCCTCGGCGCCTGCACCAACGCGCCGGTGTTTCAGGTCGGCAGCGACTTCTGGGAAGACCTCGACGGACCGATCACCGAGAAGCTGATCGAGGCGTTCCGCAAAGGCCAGCCGATGAAGCCCGGCCCGCAGCAGGGACGTGTCGGCTCCGAACCCGCTGGTGGCCCGAACTCGCTTACCGACCCCGCTCTCTATTCCAAGAAGCCGGAAACCGCCTGATGCTCGCCGACAAGGACCGCATCTTCACGAACATCTACGGCTTCCAGGACAAGTCCGTCGCCGGCGCGAAGGCGCGTGGGCTCTGGGACGGCACGAAGAAGATTCTCGAACTCGGCCCCGAGGCGATCTGCGAACTGGTGAAGAAGTCCGGCCTGCGCGGCCGCGGCGGCGCCGGTTTCGCGACCGGTCTCAAGTGGACCTTCATGCCCAAAGAGGTGAAGGACCGTCCGCACTATCTCGTCGTCAACGCAGACGAGTCCGAGCCGGGTACGTGCAAGGACCGTGAGGTCATGCGGAACGACCCGCATCATCTCATCGAGGGCTGCATGATTGCGTGCTTCGCGATGCGCGCACACACCGCGTACATCTATGTGCGCGGCGAGTTCGTGCGCGAGCGTGAGGCGCTGCAAGCCGCGATCGACGATTGCTATGCCAACAAGCTGATCGGCAAGGACAACGTCCACGGCTGGGACTTCGACGTTTTCGTGCATCACGGCGCCGGCGCGTACATCTGCGGCGAAGAGACCGCCTTGCTCGAGAGCTTCGAGGGCAAGAAGGGCATGCCGCGCATGAAGCCGCCGTTCCCGGCGAACATGGGCATCTATGGTTGCCCAACGACGGTGAACAACGTCGAGAGCATCGCGGTGGTGCCGACGATCCTGCGCCGCGGCCCGGAATGGTTCGCCGGCATCGGCCGCGCGAACAACACCGGCACCAAGCTGTTCCAGATTTCCGGCCACGTGAACAAGCCGTGCGTGGTGGAAGAAGCGCTCGGCATTCCGATGCGCGAGCTGATCGAGAAGTACGCCGGCGGGGTGCGCGGCGGCTGGGACAACCTGCAGGCCGTCATTCCGGGCGGTGCGTCCTGCCCGATGATCCCGAAGTCGGTCTGCGACGACGTCATCATGGATTTCGACGCGCTGAAGGCCGTGAACTCGTCGCTCGGCACAGCCGCGGTGATCGTGATGGACAAGTCGGCCGATCTGGTTCGCGTCGTGTCGCGCTACGCCTATTTCTACAAGCATGAGAGCTGCGGCCAGTGCACGCCGTGCCGCGAAGGCACAGGCTGGATGTGGCGCGTGATGGAGCGGCTGCGCACCGGTGACGCGCGCATCGAGGAGATCGACCAGCTCTGGGATGTCGGCAAGCAGTGCGAAGGCCACACGATCTGTGGTCTCGGCGATGCCGCGCCGTGGCCGATCCAGGGCCTCATCCGCCATTTCCGTCCGGAGCTGGAGCGCCGCATCGCGGAGCGCCAGGCCCAGAAAGTCGCGGCGGAGTAGGCGATGGCAAGACAACTCGCGCAGTTCAATATCGGCCGCCTCAAGGGCGCCAACGGCGATCCGCACATGGCGGGATTTTTCGACAATCTCGATCGCATCAACGCGCTGGCCGAACGCATGCCGGGCTTCGTCTGGCGGCTTCAGGCTGTAGGTGGCGCCGACTCCGCGCTGATGATGGCGGGCGACGAAGGCTTGGCCTTCACGCTTTCGGTCTGGGAGAGCATCGAGGCATTGGAAGCATTTGTCTGGCAGACTGCGCACGCCAAGATCTACAATCGCAAGGCCGAGTTTTTCGAGAACCATGCGACACCCAATCTCGTGATGTGGTGGATCGAGGCTGGTCACATCCCGACGGTTGAAGAAGCCCGCGAACGCCTGGCGCGTCTGACCGCCGATGGCGCCAGTGAATTCGCCTTCGGCTGGGAATCTGCGCCGGCGGCGAAGCTCTGGCGTGACAAGAGGTGCGCCTGATGCCGTCCCGCAAGCTCATCATCGACGGCCATGAGGTCGAGGCGGACGACAACGCCACACTGCTTCAGGTGTGCGAGACGACGGGCGCCGAGATTCCGCGCTTCTGCTACCACGAGCGCCTGAGCGTCGCCGGCAACTGCCGCATGTGCCTTGTCGAGTGGGTCGGCGCGCCGAAGCCGCAGGCGTCCTGCGCCTTGCAGGTGAAGGACATCTTCCCGAACCGCGACGGCACGCCCGCCAAGATCAACACGAACTCCGCCATCGCCCGTAAGGCGCGCGAAGGCGTGATGGAGTTCCTGCTCATCAACCATCCGCTCGATTGCCCGATCTGCGATCAGGGCGGCGAGTGCGATCTGCAAGACCAGGCGATGGGCTACGGCCGCGCCGCCTTTAACCGCTTCCACGAGAACAAGCGCGCCGTCGAAGACAAGTACATGGGTCCGCTGGTCAAGACCGTGATGACCCGCTGCATCCAGTGCACGCGCTGCATCCGCTTTGCGACGGAGGTCGCGGGCGTCGAGGACCTTGGCGCGACGGGCCGTGGCGAGGACATGGAGATCACGACCTATCTGGAGAAAGCGTTCGCGTCCGAACTCTCCGGCAACGTGGTCGATCTGTGCCCGGTCGGCGCGCTGACCTCCAAGCCGTATGCGTTCAACGCGCGCCCGTGGGAGCTGCGCCACACCGACTCCGTCGATGTGATGGACGCGCAGGGCTGCAATATCCGTATCGACACGCGCGGTCCGCAAGTCATGCGCGTGCTGCCGCGCCTGAATGAAGGCGTGAACGAAGAGTGGATCAGCGACAAGGCGCGTCACGCCTGCGATGGCCTCACGCGGCAGCGGTTGGATCGCCCCTATGTCCGCAAGAGCGGCAAGCTTCAGCCCGCAACCTGGGCGGAGGCGTTCGCCGCCATCGCGGCGAAGATCGGTTCGACCACGCCGGACAAGATGGCGGCGATTGTCGGCGACCTCGCTGCGGCGGAAGAGATCAAGGCGCTGAAGGACTTGATGGGTTCGCTCGGCGTGAAGAACATCGACTGCCGCCAGGACGGCGCAAAGCTGGGCGGCGCGCGTCAAAGCTACCTCTTCAACAGCACGATTGCTGGTGTCGAAGCGGCGGACGCGATCCTGCTGATCGGAGCGAACCCGCGTTGGGAAGCGCCGGTGCTGAACGCGCGCATCCGCAAGGCCTGGCTGAACGGCAACGTGCAGATCGCCGGTATCGGCGTGGCGCGGGATCAGACCTATCCGGTCAAGGACCTGGGCGACGGCGTTGGCGTTCTCGAGCAGATCGCGAGCGGCAGCCACGACTTCGCGAAGGTTCTGCACGACGCGAAGCGCCCGATGATCATCCTTGGCGGGTCCGCTGTGGCGCGTTCCGACGGCGCGGCGATCCTGAAGTCGGCGGCGAAGATTGCGGCGGAGACCGGCATGATCGGTCCGGCCGGCAACGCCGCGGAGGGTGGCTGGAACGGCTTCAACGTGCTGCACACCGCGGCCTCGCGCGTTGCGGCGCTCGATCTCGGCTTCGTGCCGGGCGAGGGTGGGCGCGACGTGGCCGGCATTGTGGACGGCGCGCAGAAGGGCGAGATCGACTTCATCTATCTGCTCGGCGCCGATGAGTGCGATGTTGCCCATCTGGGCTCTGCCTTCGTTGTCTATCAGGGCAGCCATGGCGACGCGGGCGCGCATAACGCCAACGTCATTCTTCCGGGCTCGGCCTACACCGAGAAGGAAGGCCTCTACGCCAATTTCGAAGGCCGCGTGCAGCCCGCGCATCGTGCGGTGTTCCCGCCGGGCGAAGCGAAGGAAGATTGGGCGATCCTGCGCGCGCTGTCCGACGTGGTCGGCAAGCGTCTGCCGTACGACAATCTCGACGCGCTGCGCGCCGCCATCGTGGCCGACGCATCACATTTTGCCGATCACCACGAGGTCGTGCCGCATGGTGGCGCTTCTGCGACCGATTGGACGAAGGTCGGTGGCGAAGGGCCGTTCGATACGGCGCATCCGCTGCGTAGCACGATCAGCGACTACTACCTGACAAACCCGATCGCCCGCGCCAGCACGACGATGGCCGAGTGCAGCCGCGAGTTCGTCACCGGCTCCTCCAAGATGGCGGCGGAGTAGGCGATGCTTCTGACGCACTACCTCGAGGGTCTCGGTCTGCCGCACGCATGGGCGTGGACGCTGAGCCAGCTTCTGGTGCTGGGTGTTCTCGAGTTCCTGATGCTGCTGATGGTGGCGGCCGTCATCCTGCTGGACCGCAAGATCTGGGCGGCGGTGCAGCTGCGCCGAGGCCCGAACGTGGTCGGCCCCTTCGGCATCCTTCAGACCATCGCCGACGCCTTCAAGTTCCTGCTGAAAGAAGTGGTGATCCCTGCCGGCGCGAACAAGGTGATCTTCATCCTGGCGCCGCTGGTGACCGCGACGCTTGCGTTCGCAGGATGGGCGGTAGTGCCGCTGGACGATGGCTGGGTCGCGGCCGACATCAACGTCGGCATTCTCTATCTCTTCGCGATGTCGTCGCTCGGCGTGTACGGCATCATCATGGCGGGCTGGGCGTCGAACTCGAAGTACCCGTTCCTGTCGGCGCTCCGCGCCGCGGCGCAGATGGTGTCGTACGAGGTCTCCATCGGCTTCGTGATCATCACGGTGCTGCTGTTTGCCGGTTCGCTGAACCTGTCAGCCATCGTGCACGCGCAGCAGACGACCGGCGTGTTCGCCTTCGCGAGCTGGAATATGTTCTCGATCCTGTTCCCGATGCTGCCGATCTTCTTCGTCTCGGCGCTGGCGGAGACCAACCGTCCGCCGTTCGACCTGGTTGAAGCGGAGTCGGAGCTGGTGGCCGGCTTCTTCGTCGAATACTCGGCGACGCCGTTCCTGCTGTTCTTCCTCGGCGAATACATCAGCGTCCTTCTGATGTGCGCGATGTGCTCGATCCTGTTCTTCGGCGGCTGGCTGCCGCCGCTGAACATCATGCCGTTCACGCTTGTGCCCGGAGTCATCTGGCTCGCGCTCAAGATGCTGTTCGTCTTCTTCATGTTCGCGATGGTGAAGGCCATGGTGCCGCGCTATCGCTACGATCAACTCATGCGGCTCGGCTGGAAGGTGTTCCTGCCGACGTCGCTGCTCTGGGTGGTGGTCACGGCGGGCTGGGTGCTCGTCTTCCGCCATCCCGCGTGAGGCTCACATGGCCAGCCTAGACCGCACCGCGCGCCAGCTCTTCTTCTGGGAGTTCATCACCAGCTTCTTCCTGGCGATGCGTTACTTCTTCGCGCCGAAGACGACCATCAACTATCCGTTCGAGAAGGGGCCGCTGTCGCCCCGCTTCCGCGGCGAGCATGCGCTGCGCCGCTATCCGAACGGCGAGGAACGCTGCATCGCGTGCAAGCTGTGCGAGGCAATCTGCCCGGCGCAAGCCATCACCATCGAGGCTGAGCCGCGCGAAGACGGCAGCCGCCGCACGACGCGCTACGACATCGACATGGTGAAATGCATCTATTGCGGGCTTTGCCAGGAGGCGTGCCCGGTGGACGCGATCGTGGAAGGGCCGAACTTCGAGTTCTCCACCGAGACGCGCGAAGAGCTCTACTACAACAAGGACCGGTTGCTTGCGAACGGCGACCGCTGGGAACGCGAGATCGCGAAGAACCTCGAACTCGACGCGCCGTACAGGTAACCGATGCTGCTGCAAGCCATCGCCTTCTATGCCTTCGCCGCGATCCTGATCGCTTCGGCGTTCATGGTCGTCGTTGCGCGCAATCCGGTGCACTCGGTGTTCTTCCTGATCCTCGCCTTCTTCAACGCGGCGGGTCTGTTCGTGCTGCTGGGCGCCGAGTTCCTCGCGATGATCCTGGTCATCGTCTATGTCGGCGCCGTCGCCGTGCTGTTCCTCTTCGTCGTGATGATGCTGGACATCGACTTCGCCGAGTTGAAGCGTGGGGCGCAGCAATACATCGTGGTCGGCGCGGGCGTCGGCATCGTGCTACTGCTCGAACTGATGGGCAGCGCCGCCATCTGGAAGTTCTCGCCCGCCGCACCGTCGACGCTGGCCGCGCCGACGCCGACGGACATCAGCAACACCGAAGCCATCGGCCGTATCCTTTATACGGACTACATCTACTACTTCCAGATCGCCGGCCTGGTCCTGCTGGTCGCCATGATCGGCGCCATCGTGCTGACGTTGCGCCACCGCCCGGGCGTTCGCCGCCAGAACATCGGCAAGCAGAACGCGCGTGTGATGAGCGAAGCCATGACCGTGGTCGACGTCAAACCGGGGCAGGGGGCTTGAGCATGGCGATCGGTCTCGGCCACTACCTCTCCGTCGCGGCGATCCTGTTCACCATCGGCGTGTTCGGTATCTTCCTGAACCGCAAGAACGTGATCGTCATCCTGATGTCGGTCGAGCTGATCCTGCTGGCGGTCAACATCAACTTCGTCGCGTTCTCGTCGTTCCTGCACGACCTCGTGGGGCAGGTGTTCGCGCTGTTCATTCTGACCGTCGCGGCCGCGGAAGCCGCCATCGGCCTCGCCATTCTCGTCGTCTACTTCCGCAACCGCGGCACGATCGCCGTGGAAGACGTCAACCTGATGAAGGGCTGAGACGTGTATTCGGCAATCGTCTTTCTGCCTCTCTTCGCCTCGGTCATCGCCGGGTTGCTCGGCCGCATCATCGGCGCGCGGATGTCGGAACTGATTACCACCGGCGCGCTGTTCATCTCTGCCGCGCTCTCGGTTGTTGCGTTCATAAGCGCGACCTTCCACGGCAATTCGCATCTGGTGCAGGTGTTCCCGTGGATCTATTCCGGTGACCTTCGGGTCGACTGGGAGATCCGGGTCGACGCGCTGACCGGCGTGATGCTGGTCGTGGTGACGGGCGTCTCGTCGCTCGTGCACCTCTACTCCATCGGCTACATGCACGAGGACCCGCATCGCTCGCGGTTCTTCTCGTACCTGTCGTTCTTTACGTTCGCGATGCTGATGCTCGTGACGTCGAACAACTTCCTCCAGATGTTCTTCGGCTGGGAAGGCGTCGGCGTGGCGTCCTATCTGCTGATCGGCTTCTGGTACAAGAAGCCGGAGGCGAACGCCGCCGCGATGAAGGCGTTCATCGTCAACCGCGTGGGCGACTTCGGCTTCGCGCTGGGCATTTTCGGCGTGTTCTACATCTTCGGCACGCTGGACTTCGACGCCGTGTTCTCTGCCGCGCCGCAGATGGTCGGCAAGACATTCCTGTTCGGTAACTGGGAAGTCGATGTCCTGACAACGCTTTGCCTGCTGCTCTTCGTCGGCGCGATGGGCAAGTCGGCGCAGCTTGGCCTGCACACCTGGCTGCCGGACGCGATGGAAGGCCCGACGCCGGTCTCCGCGCTCATCCATGCCGCAACCATGGTGACGGCTGGCGTGTTCCTGGTCTGCCGTTGCTCGCCGCTGTTCGAGCAGGCGCCGGTGGCGCTGGAGTTCGTGACCGTGATCGGCGCCAGCACGGCGTTCTTCGCGGCGACGGTCGGCCTGTTCCAGAACGACATCAAGCGGGTCATCGCGTACTCGACCTGCTCGCAGCTCGGCTACATGTTCGTCGCCGCGGGCGTGTCGGCCTATGGCTCGGCGATGTTCCACCTGTTCACGCACGCCTTCTTCAAGGCGCTGCTGTTCCTCGCGGCCGGTTCGGTCATCCATGCGATGCACCACGAGCAGGACATGCGGAAGATGGGCGGGCTGGCGCGCCAGATTCCGTTCACCTGGGCGATGATGCTGATCGGCAACCTTGCCTTGACCGGCGTCGGCCTGCCGTTCCTGCACCTGGGCTTCGCCGGCTTCTATTCCAAGGACTCGATCATCAATGCGGCCTTCGAGGCCCACACCGGCGTCGGCACTTATGCCTTCGTGCTGACCATCATCGCGGTGGCGATGACGTCGTTCTACTCCTGGCGCCAGTTCCTGATGACGTTCCACGGCCGCTATCGCGGCGAAGACCATCAGCATGCGTCGCATGACGATCACAGCCATGCGGACGATGGGCACGAGCATCATCACGCGCCGAAGCTGTCGGACGTGCATGAATCGCCGCTGGTCATGCTGATCCCGCTGGCGGTGCTGGCGATCGGTGCGCTGTTCGCGGGTGTCGCCTTCCACCATTATTTCATCGGCGAGCACTCGGCGGAGTTCTGGCACGTTGCCATTGCGGCGATTGCCGGAAACGGCATGGGTCCGCAGATCGAGGAAGTTCCGCTGTGGGTCGAGTATGCGCCGCTGACGCTGACGATCATCGGGTTCCTGGTCGCGTACTACTATTACATCGTGCGGCCGGAGCTGCCGCGCCAGATGGCCGCCAAGCGGGGCATGCTGTACCTGTTCTTCTACAACAAGTGGTACTTCGACGAGCTGTACGACTTCCTGTTTGTCCGTCCGGCGATGATGCTTGGCCGCTTCCTGTGGAAACGCGGCGACGGCACGGTGATCGACGGGCTCGGACCTGACGGTATTGCGGCGCGGGTGCTGGACGCCACGCGCGGGGCGGTGCGGCTCCAGACTGGCTATGTTTATCACTATGCCTTCGCGATGCTGATCGGCGTGGCCGCGCTCGTGACCTGGTTCATGGTGTCGGGAGCGACGCCATGAGCTTCGTGATGGACCACATCCTTTCGATCATCACCTTCCTTCCGCTTCTCGGCGTCGCCGGAATCCTGGCGACACGCGGGTCGGAGAAGGCGGTTGCCAGCAACGCGCGCTGGATCGCGCTGGTAACGACCATCGTGACGTTCCTGGTCTCGCTCATCATCTGGATCAAGTTCGACGGTTCGACCGCCGCGTTCCAGTTCGTGGAAGAGGCGGAGTGGCTGGGACCAGGCATCGGCTACAAGATGGGCGTAGACGGCATTTCGATGCTGTTCGTCATCCTGACTACCGGCCTGATGCCGTTCTGCATCCTGGCGAGCTGGGAATCGATCGACGAGCGCGTTGCCGAGTACATGATCGCGTTCCTGGCGCTCGAAACTATGATGGTCGGCGTGTTCACGGCGCTGGACCTCGTCCTCTTCTACATCTTCTTCGAAGCCGGCCTGATCCCGATGTTCCTGATCATCGGCGTGTGGGGTGGCAAGCGCCGCATCTATGCGAGCTTCAAGTTCTTCCTCTACACGCTGCTCGGCTCGGTGCTGATGCTGCTGGCGATCCTGGCGATGTATTACGCCGCTGGGACCACCGACATCGTCACGCTGCTGCACTTCCACTTCGCGCCCGAGATGCAGACGTTCCTGTGGCTGGCGTTCTTCGCAAGCTTCGCGGTGAAGATGCCGATGTGGCCGGTCCATACCTGGCTGCCGGACGCGCACGTCGAGGCGCCGACCGCGGGCTCGGTGATCCTGGCCGGCATCCTCTTGAAGATGGGCGGCTACGGCTTCCTGCGCTTCTCGATCCCGATGTTCGCGACCGCGTCGGAGGTGTTCACCCCGCTGGTGTTCGCGCTCTCCGTCATCGCCATCATCTACACCTCACTGGTGGCGCTGGCGCAGGAGGATATCAAGAAGCTGATCGCCTACTCGTCGGTCGCCCATATGGGCTTCGTCACGATGGGCCTGTTCACGCTGACCCAGCAGGGCCTGGATGGCGGCATCTTCCAGATGCTGAGCCACGGCGTGGTCTCCGGCGCGCTCTTCCTTTGCGTGGGCGTGATCTACGACCGGATGCACACCCGCGAGATCGCGGCCTATGGCGGCCTCGTGAACCGGATGCCGATGTATGCGGCGTGTTTCATGGTTTTCACCTTGGCCAATGTTGGCCTGCCGGGCACGGGCGGTTTCGTCGGCGAGTTCATGACCATGCTGGGCGCCTTTGCGGTGAACACATGGGTCGCGATCTTCGCGGCGACCGGCGTTATCCTGTCGGCGGCCTATGCGCTCTACGTCTATCGCCGGGTCGTGTTCGGCGACCTGGTGAAGCCGGCGCTTCAGACCATTCAGGACCTGACGGCGCGCGAGATCGCGATCCTGGCGCCGCTGGTGATCATCACGATCCTGATGGGCGTCTATCCCAAGCCGGTCTTCGACGTGACGTCGGCATCGGTTGCCAACCTCATCACCGCGCACAAGACGGCGCTGGCCATCGACCGCGCGCCCAAGCTCGCGCAGGGAGACGTGAAGTGAACCTGCACGCCGACCTGATCGTCCTCCTGCCGGAGCTGTCGCTTGCCGTTGGCGCCATGGTGCTGCTGATCGGCGGTGTCGTGGGCGGCGACCGCATGACCGGTGCGGTGTCGTGGCTTGCCATGGCGCTGTTGGCGCTGGCGGGCGTGCTCGTGTTCACGCATGCCGACACGGTGTCTGCGTTCCATGGCGCGTTCGTGGTCGACGGGTTCGCGCGGTTCGCCAAGCTCCTCATCCTGATCGGTTCGGCGCTGTGCATCCTGATGGCCAACGAGTTCTTCGGTATCGAGCGGAAGCAGCGGTTCGAGTTGCCGGTGATCATGCTGCTGGCGACCTTGGGCATGATGCTGATGGTCTCGGCCTCCAGCTTCATCGCGCTGTACATGGGGCTCGAGCTGCAGAGCCTTGCGCTGTACGTGCTGGCCGCATTTAACCGGGACTCGCTGCGCTCGACCGAGGCGGGCCTTAAGTACTTCGTCCTGGGCGCGCTCAGCTCGGGCATGCTGCTGTATGGCATCTCGCTCATCTACGGCTTCACCGGTACGACCTCTTTCGCCGCCATCGCGACGGCGACGGCCTCCGGGGGGGCGAATATCGGGTTGATCTTCGGCCTCGTGTTCCTGGTTGCCGGTCTGGCGTTCAAGGTCGGCGCGGTGCCATTCCACATGTGGACGCCGGACGTGTACGAAGGCTCGCCGACGCCGGTGACCGCCTTCTTCGTCACGGCCGCGAAGGTGGCGGCATTCGCGCTGTTCATCCGCGCGGTGCTGGCGCCGTTCCCGGCCGTGGCGCACCAGTGGCAGCAGATCATCCTGGTCGTCTCGGTGCTTTCGACGGTGCTGGGCGCGATCGCCGCGATCGGGCAGACCAACATTAAGCGGCTGCTGGCGTATTCGTCGATCGGCCATGTCGGTTACGCGCTGCTCGGCCTCGCGGCGGGGACGCAAGCCGGCATCCAGGGCATGCTGGTCTATCTGGCGTACTACCTGGTGACCAATCTCGGCATGTTCGCCTGCGTTGCCGCGATGCGCCGCGACGGTGAGGCGGTAGAAGACATCCGCGATCTCGCGGGCCTGTCGCGCACGCAGCCGCATTTCGCGCTCGCCATGGCGGCGTTGACGCTCAGCCTGGCGGGCCTGCCGCCGTTGGCTGGCATCTTCGCCAAGGTTTACGTGTTCGGCGCCGCAATGCAGGCGCATCTCTACGTGCCGGCGATCATCAACATCGTGGCGAGCGTCGCGGGCGCATTCTATTACCTGCGCATCATCCAGATCATGTATTTCGACGAGCCGAAGCGCGGCTTCGACCACGACATCGGCGGCGGCACGCACGCCATCATGTGGGGCACGTCGGCGATCTCGATGTTCTTCGTCTTCTTCCCCGCGCCGTTGATCGCCATTGCGGGGCAGGCGGCGCACTCGCTGTTCCCCTGATATGACCGGCTGGCCCAAAGGGTATGGGCTGAAGACGTTCGACGTCATCGACTCCACCAATGAAGAGGCGAAGCGCCTCGCCGCCGCGGGCGAGCCGGGACCCGTTTGGATCTCAGCCGCGCGGCAGACGGCGGGCCGCGGACGGCGCGGGCGGAGCTGGGACTCGCCGACCGGCAATCTGGCCGCGACCTTGTTCCTGCGGCCGCCGAAGCCGGCCGGCGAATGCGCGCAACTCTCCTTCGCGGCGGCCATTGCGGCGTGCGACATGCTCCAGGGCTTCGCGCCGGACACGCCGATGCGGGTGAAGTGGCCGAACGACGTGCTGGCGGATGGGCGCAAGATCTCCGGCATCCTGCTCGAATCCGCGAGCCAGGGCGGTGACCGGCTTGCGTGGCTGGCGGTCGGCATCGGCGTCAACCTGGCGATGCATCCCGAAGGGCTCGAACTTCCCGCCACGTCGTTGAAGGCGCTGGGCGCGACGGTGCCGAGCGCCGATGACGCGCTTCTGCAACTCGCGGCCAACTTCGCCAAATGGTATGACGCCTGGGTCGCGGAGGGCTTTTCCGCCTTGCGTGATGCCTGGCTGGCGCGTGCCGCGGGCCTTGGCGGACGCATCCGCGCCCGCCTCGCGAATGAGGAGACGACAGGCGTGTTCGAAGGCATCGACAGCAGCGGCGCCCTGATCCTGCGCGAGAGCGCGGGAACCGTGCGGCACATCGCGGCCGGCGAAGTTTTCTTCGCGTAAGGGTCCGATATGCTTCTCGCCATCGACGCCGGCAATACCAACATCGTCTTCGCCGTCCATGACGGGAGCGAGACGCGTGCCGAATGGCGCTCGGTCACCGAGACGACCAAGACGGCCGATGAATATGCAGTCCTGCTGGGCCAGCTTCTGAACTTGAATGGCCTTTCGTTCGGCGACATCGACGCGGCGATCATCGCCACGGTGGTTCCCGCTGCGCTGTTCGACCTGCGCCGGCTGTGCCGCAAATACCTGCATTGCGAGCCGCTGGTCGTCGGCGATCCCGACGTGAAACTCGGCATCAGGGTCCATGCCGAAGGCGCGGGCGCCGACCGCCTGGTCAACACGGTCGCAGCGCATGAGCGCTACGAGGGCGCGTTGATCGTGATCGACTTCGGTACCGCGACCACCTTCGATGTCGTGTCGCCGGCCGGCGACTATGAAGGCGGCATCATCGCGCCGGGCGCCAACGTCTCGGCCGAAGCGCTGCACAGCGCCGCGGCGATGCTGCCGCGCGTCGCCGTGCAGCGGACGCAGAGCGTGATCGGCAAAGCGACCGTGCCGGCAATGCAGTCCGGCCTCTACTGGGGCTACATCGGCATGATCGAAGGCCTCGTCGCGCGCATCCGCGAGGAGTACGGCCAGCCGATGACGGTGATCGGCACCGGCGGCCTCGCCAACCTGTTCTTCAAGCAGACCACGGTGATCGAGCATCTCGATCCCGACCTGACCATCCGCGGCCTTGTACAGATCTACGCCCGCAATCTGGAGCGCGCGAAGGCGAAACCCGCGACCGAATGAACGCACCCGAGCCCTACGACGAACTCGTCTTCCTGCCGCTCGGCGGCTCCGGCGAGATCGGCATGAACTTCAACGCCTATGGCTACGGCCCGCCCGAAGACCGCAAGTGGATAGTGGTCGACTGCGGCGTGCTGTTCGGCCGCGAAACCTCGTCCCCCGGCGTCGACCTCATCATGCCGGACATTCGCTTCCTGGCGGAGCAACGCGAGAACGTGCTGGCCATCATCGCGACGCACGCGCATGAGGATCATATCGGCGCGATCCCCTATCTGTGGCCGATGCTCAAGTGTCCGATCTATGCGACGCCATTCACCGCGGTGCTGATCGAGGGCAAGCTCGAAGAAGCGGGCTTGCGCGGGCGGCCGAAGACGGTGGCGCTGTCGTCAAAGCTGACGCTCGGGCCGTTCGAGATCGAGTTCATCTCGATCACGCATTCCATCCCGGAGCCGAACGCGCTCGCGATCCGCACGCCGCTGGGCACCGTGTGCCACACCGGCGACTGGAAGATCGATCCGGAGCCGATGGTCGGCAAGGTGACCGATATCGCCGCGCTCAAGCGCCTCGGCGAAGAGGGTGTGCTGGCGACGGTGTGCGACTCCACCAACGCGCTGGTGCCGGGCGAGTCCGGCTCCGAGGCGAAAGTGCGCGAGGCGCTGACGGCGTTGATCGGCACGCTCAAGCACCGCGTCGCGGTGACGTCGTTCGCGTCGAACGTGGCGCGGCTCGACACCATCGCGAAGGCCGCGAAGGCGAATGGGCGGCAGGTCGCGCTGGTCGGGCGCGCGATGCACAAGATCACCGACGCGGCGCGGCAGACGGGCTACCTCAAGGGTTTCCCGGCGCTGATCGACGAGGAGGACGCGGCGCAGCTTTCGCCAAACCGCATCCTCTATCTGTGCACCGGCAGCCAGGGCGAGCCGCGCGCGGCGCTGGCGCGGATCGCGGACAACAACCATCCGAACGTCAGCCTAGGCAAAGGCGACGCGGTGATCTTCTCGTCGCGCGTCATTCCCGGCAACGACATCGCGATCCACGAGCTGCACAACAAGCTGTCGCTGCTCGGCGTCGAAGTGCTGTCGGCCGACGATCACTTCGTGCATGTCTCCGGCCATCCATGCCGTGAGGAGCTCAGCGAAATGTACCGCTGGACGCGGCCGCAGATCGCGATCCCGGTGCATGGCGAGCCGCGGCATCTGGCGGAGCATGCGCGGCTGGCACGGTCGCTCCAGGTGCCGCAGGCCATCGTGCCGGAGAACGGACACCTCATCCGTCTCGCGCCGGGGCGCGCCGGCGTGATTGACGAAGTGCCGGCGGGCCGCGTCTATCTCGATGGCCGCGTGCTGATCGAGGAGGGCGCCGGTCTGTCCAAGAGCCGCCGCGGCATGGCGTTTGCCGGCGTGATCGCGATCACCATCGTGCTCGACGGCAAGGGACGCGTGGCGGGCGGGCCGTCCGTCATCGTCGAGGGCATCCCGGAACCCGTGCGCGGCGCGATTGCCGATGCGCTGGACGAGCCGATCCGGCGGCACAATCCCAAGCGCGACCTTGACGGCTACGAGCTCAAGGAAAGCCTGCGCCGCGCGGCCCGCCGTGCCGCCGATGCCGCATGGGGCAAGAAGCCCATAACGAAAGTGGAAGTCATCCAGATTTGACGGCACAATGCCGCCAGCGCAATCGAAGGACTTAAGACCATGATCGGACGCCTCAATCACGTCGCCATCGCGACCAGCGACATCAAGAAAGCCGCCGCCGTCTATCGCGACATCCTCGGCGGCAACGTCTCCGGCGAAGTCGCGCAGCCGGATCACGGCGTGACGACGGTGTTCGTCGATCTCGGCAACACCAAGATCGAGTTGCTCGAGCCGCTGGGCGAGAACTCACCGATCGCGAACTTCCTCAAGAAGAACCCGAATGGCGGCATGCACCACGTCTGCTACGAGGTGGAGGACATCCACGCCGCCGTAGCCAAGATGAAGGCCGAGGGCGCCACCATCACCGGCACGGGCGAGCCGCGCATCGGCGCGCATGGCAAGCCGGTCGTGTTCCTCCATCCGAAGGACTTCGTCGGCACGCTGGTCGAGCTCGAACAGGCGTGATCTTCCAGGTCTTGACCAGTTCCACGCATGTCGCGGTGCTGCTCAGCGCCTTCGTGATCTTCTGGTTCCTCAGCCTCTTCTGCCTGTTCCCGGTGGGACTTGGGGAAGTCGATCCCACCACGGGCGCGCCGCTCAGCCCGCAGCTTGGCAAGAAGGTGCTCATTGCCACCGGCATTGCCATCGTATTGTGGATCGCGTTCTACGCCCTGATCCTGTTCAAGGTCGTCGATCTTTAGTCCGCGCAATCTTGTTGCGGAATTGAAGTGCGATTTTCCGGAAAATCGCATTCGAACTTTTTTTCAAATCGCAGCAGGTGCGATTTTCGCGCCGCTGCAAACCTGCAATTCAACCTCGGCCCGTTTCCGCGCAAGTGCAGGCGGCATCAGCAGAATCGTCTTCCTTCGCAGGAGACCAAACTGCGGAGACGGCGATCGTTGCGCCGTCCGCTTGCACTTGTGGGGATATACATAGGTGGCGCTGAAAAGCCGATGTTCAAGGGGCGTGGCGAAGATTATTTTCGGGCTGCTGAGTTTGGCTTGGCGCCCCCCTCATCCCGGCCCTCTCCCCCACTGCGTGGGGGCGAGGGAGATCACGGGGGTTATTCGAGCGCGATCTTCACGGCGAATGCCGCTGCGATGATCGCGACGGCGAGGTTGATGTCGCGCCAGCGGCCGGAGACGAGCTTGATGGCGGCGTAGGCGATGAAGCCGATGCCGATGCCGCCGGCGATGGAATAGGTGAACGGGATCGCCAGCGCGGTGACGAGCGCGGGCGCGGCCTCGGTCATGTCGTCCCAGTCGATGTCCTTGAGGCCCTTGGCCATCAACGCGGCGACGAAGACGAGGGCGGGTGCGGTCGCGAAGGCGGGCACGGCGCCTGCGATGGGCGCGAAGAAGAGGGCCAGCACGAAAAGCAGCGCCACGATCACGGCGGTTAGGCCGGTGCGGCCGCCGGCCTGCACGCCCGACGCGCTCTCGATATAGGCGGTGACAGGCGAGGTGCCGAGCGCGGCACCGATCATCGTGCCGACGGCGTCGGTGGCCAGCGCGCGGCGCGCGTTCTTGAGGCGGCCGTCGGGCTCCAGCAGCTTCGCCTGATGCGCCACCGCGGTGAGCGTGCCGGAGGTGTCGAGCATGTCGATCAGCAGGAACGAGAACACCGCCACGGCGATGGTGCCGGCCGCCGCGCCGCTGAAGGTCATCTGCGCGAAGGTCGGCGCGATGGAGGGCGGCAGGCCGACGATGCCGGCCGGCGCAGGCTGGAGGTGGAGGAGCACGGCGGCGACGCTCGCCAGGACGATGGCGATGAGCACGGCGCCGATCACGCCGCGCGCCGCCAGCGCGAACATCAGCACGAAAGCGGCGGCGGCGATCAGCACTTTGGGATCGGTGAGGACGCCTTGCTGGATAAGCGTCGCGGGGCTGTCGATCACGATGCCGGCGCCTTCGAAGCCGATGAGCGCGAGGAAGAAGCCGATGCCGGCGGCGATGGCGAGTTTCAGGCTCTTCGGGATCGCGTTGATCAGCCATTCGCGTGCGGGCGTGATGGAGACGAACACGAACAGGATGCCCGACAGGAACACGCAGCCGAGCGCCAGGCGCCAGTCGCCGCCCAGCGCGGGCACCACGGCGAACGCGAAGTAGGCGTTCAGCCCCATGCCGGGCGCGAGCGCGACGGGCAGGTTGGCGTAGACGCCCATGACGAGGGTGGTGAGCGCGGAGGCGAGGCAGGTGGCGACGAACACCGCGCCCGGGTCCATGCCCGCAGCTTTGAGGATCTGCGGGTTCACGAACATGATGTAAGCCATGGTGAGGAAGGTCGTGGCGCCCGCCACCACCTCGCGCCGCATGGTCGTGCCGTGGGCGCTGAGCCCGAACAGCCGCTCGAACATGAAATCCCCCGCGCCAGATTCGCCGCGTGTGGATGGTGGACGGATGGGCCGGAAATGGGAAAGGCCGGTTTCCCGGCCTTTCAACCCCGCTTGAGCGGGCATTCTCCCCGAACTTGGCCGCTCTAGAAGCGCCTTACGTTCTGTTTATGGGTGCGGTTCATACTGGAGTTCGCAGCCGCTGTCACGAAATTTCTGGCAAACCATGCCCGTATGGACGCAAGAATCCTGCCTCCGGCGCTTTTCGGCAACATTATTGTTCGTCTTGGCAGCCGGGGCGGCCCGGGCGGGCTCCATCGCGCCCGACACCTCCGGACCGGACCCGATCCTCAATCCGGCGCCGGGTGCGTGCGCCGGGGCGACGGGCGGCGCGGAGTATGTCGGCGGCGTGGATGCCTACGGCAATCCGGTGGCGCCGGCCGATGACGGCGCAGCGGCGATGCCGCTGGCCAGCAGCACGGCGATCGTCACCGTTCCGCGCAAGGGCGGCGGGCATCACGGCGATGCGGGCGATGTAAGCGTTGCGGTCGATCTGAACGCGCTGGCACCGCCGAGCTGCCGCCCGAACGCGCCGCCACACAATCGCTAATCTTGTCAGCTTGACTTAACCATCGCCGCTCAAGAGCGTGAGCGTGCCGAAGGGGAAGTCATGCGCGCGCTGCTGTTGGCGTTAATCATGTTGCTGGCAGGCGCGGGCGCGGCGGAAGCGGCCGGCGCGATCCCGTGGCGCGTGACGCGCGATCACTGGAGCGAGGAGGACGAACAGGGCTTCGGCCGCTTCGTCGCGGCGCTGGGCGCGAGCAACTGCTCGTCGTCGCAAAGCTGCCTGCGCGATCCGGCCAATCCCTATCGCCACACCGACAAGGGCTTCATCGATATCGACGTCGACTGCGCGAAGCTGCCTTATCTGCTGCGCGCCTATTATGCGTGGAAGAACGGCTTGCCGTTCGGCTATGTCAGCGGGGTGAGCGGTGAGGGCGGCGACCTGCGCTTCACCAAGTCGGCGAACCGCGCGACCTCGCGGCGCGACATCGTGGATCGCGGCAACGGGATCAACGCGCCGTCGGCGATCCGCGAGATGCTCGACACGGTGTTCTCGGGCACCTATCGCACGGATGCGGGCGAGCGGAAGGGCGTGCTGTCGGACTTCTATTCGCCGGCCTTGCAGCCGGGCACGATCCGGCCCGGCACGCTGGTGTACGACATCAACGGGCATGTCGGGATCGTGTGGAAGGTCGATGCCGACGGGCGCATCTTCTACATGGACGCGCATCCCGACTACACGATCACGCGCAGCGTCTATGGCGCGCAGTTCGGCCAGAGCCCGATGCGGCTGGGCGGCGGCCTGAAGAACTGGCGGCCGTTCCATCTGGTGAACTACCGCAAGGAGGGCAAGAACCTCGTCGGCGGTCGCTTGAAGTACGCCGAGAACGACCAGATCGCGGACTTCTCGCTGGTCCAGTACATCGGCACCGAGCCCAACCCGAAGATGGACATCAAGAAGGCGCGCTTCCTCTACAACGGGCAGCAGCTTGGCTTCTACGAATATATCCGCGTCGCGGTGTCGGGCGGGCGGATGGACTTCAATCCGATCTATGAATTGAAGGCGACGATCAAGACGCTGTGCAACGACCTGCACGACCGGGCGCAATACGTCGATCTCGACATCAAGGACGGCATATCGGTGAAGGGGCATCCCGACCGATTGCCGGAGAACATCTACGGCTCGGATCATCTGGAATGGGAGACGTATTCGACGCCGTCGCGCGATGCGCGCATCAAGACGGCGTTCGCCGCGTTCTACCAGGACCTCAAGCAGATGATCGACCTGTGGGTGCACCGCGACCCGCGCATCGTTTATGATGGGCTGTTCCTGAAGGTCGACCTCGCCAAGGCGTATGAGGAAGCGTCGGCGGCGTGCACGATCACGTACCTCTCCACCGATAAGCGGCCGGTGGCGATGACGTTCGACGACATGATGCGGCGGCTGTTCCTGATGTCGTTCGATCCGTATCACTGCATCGAACTGCGCTGGGGCGCGTCGGGCTCGGAGCGCGAGAGCTGCGAGGACGGCAAATTCAAGCTGCGCTGGTACGAGGCTGAGCAGCGGCTGCGCAACCAGCCGGACCGCACCTACGACATCAACATGGCGTTCGACCTGGACGACCTGAAACGCAAGGCGAAAGGCAGCGGCATCGACACACCGCCGCCTGTCGACATCAAGGCGCTTATCGACAACATGCCGGAGCGCGTGCCCTTCGTGCAGCCGATGCCGGGCGGGTAGCGCCCGCTACTTCACCTTCACCAATTCGACGCGGCGGTTCTTGGCGCGGCCTTCAGGGGTGTCGTTGTCGGCGACGGGCTTGTCGGGGCCGAAGCCGGTGGAGGTGAGGCGCTTGGCGTCAATGCCGCCCTTCACGATGGCGGCGACCACCGCGGCGGCGCGGTCTTTCGATAGCTTCACGTTGTAGTCGTGGCCGCCGATGCTGTCGGTGTGGCCCTGGAGCGCGACCTTGAGGCCCGCGTTCTTCTTCAGCAGCGCCACGATCTGCGCGATCACCGGCGCGGCGTCGGGGCGCAGCGTCGCCTTGTTGAAGTCGAAGTTGATGTAGAGCGCGATGTGGCCGGCCTTGTCGAGCGTCGCCTGCATGGCGTCGGCGGTCGGCGGCTGGATCGAAAGCTGGAGCGCCTTCTCCTCGATGACGGTGATCTCGATGGTGGATTCCTGGCTGTAGATCTTCACCCAGATGGACTGGCCATTGTTCTCGAACCGCGCGGTGGTGTTGCTGCCGTCCTGGAACAGGATTTGCGCGCCCAGTGCCTTCAGGGCGGTGCGGTAGTTCGCCTGGATCTCGTCGTCACCGACGGTCGGCGCGCCGGCCTTGGGCGTGTAGGCGACGCGGAAGTAGGTGCCCTGGACCTTCACGTCGTGCGTGTTGCCCTTGCCGTCGTCGACGACGAAGGACGCCTGGTCGAAGTTCTTCTTGGTCGGCGGATCGCCGGCGAAGGTCGGCATGTGGCCGAGCAGGCGGTAGTCGCCGGCGCCGGGCGCGGTGAGCGTCTGCTTCACCTCGCCTTTGACGATGACGTGGACCTCGATCGAGGTCTCTTGGCTGTAGACGTAGAACCAGGTCTCCTTGCCGTCCTTCACGAGCTTGGCGTAGGTCGCGTTGTCGTTCTGAAGCGTGATCGTGCCGCCGAGCTTCACGATCTGGTCGCGGTAGTTCGCCTGAATCTCCAGATCGCTGAGCGGCGTCGCGCCGTCCTTCGGGACGTAGTTCACGGCGCAGCTCTGCCCCGCGACGTTCACGTCCTGCGTGTCATCGCCCTTGGCGACCTTGAAGATGTAATGGTCGAACGCCTTGGTCGCGGTGTCGCCGTCGATCCGGTAGTCGGGCAGGTGGCCGAGGGGCGGGCAGTCGTTCTGGGCGGCGAAGGCAGGCGCGGCTAGAAGCGTCGCGGCAAAGGCCACGGCGGCGGCAAAGCGATTCATGAAAGTCCCCCGGCGGATTCGCCCGGCATTTTGGTCGCGCGGCTGCTGAAAGCAACCGCGCGCAACATGGACGGATGTTAACCTAGTAGGCGCGGCTGATCAGGATTTCCTCGACGCCCGGCTTGCCGGAGAAGATGCAGGTGCCGGACGCGCCGCTCTGGCCCGCGGGCACGTTGCGGAGCGTGAGCTTCAGCGTCTTCAGCTTTGCGTCCAGCGCTTCGAGTTCGGCGCCTTCGGGACGGGACCACGGCGCGCGGACCCAGCCCTTGAACTCGCTGTTGTCGTCGTCGCCCGCGGCGCCGAAATACTCGGCGAGCGCGTCCCAGCTTTTGATGTCGGTCTTGATGTTCGCGTAGGTGCGCTTCTTCGCTTCCTCGAACAGGCCGCGCTGAATCTCTTGCAGCATCGCGGGGACCTTCGCGACGAACTCGTCGCGGGAGAGCGCGTGGCTCTTCACCTTGTCGCCGTCGCGCAGCGCATCGCGGCGCATGAAGGTGACGGTGCCGCTGGCGGCGTCGCGCGCGCCGATCTCTACGATGATGGGCGCGCCGCGGCGGACCCAGTTCCAGCGCTTGTCGGCCGACTTGAGGCCGCGATTGTCGAGGAGGACGCGCAGGCGCTCGTCGAAGGCACGCTGGCCCTTGAGCGCGGCGACGATGCTGTCGCAGAACTCGAGGATCTGGGCGTCTTCGGGTTTGTCGCGCAGCATCGGCACGATCACGACCTGGCGCGGCGCGGCGGCGGGGGGCAAGCGCAGGCCGTCGTCGTCGCCATGGCTCATGACCAGCGCGCCGATCATGCGGGTCGACAGGCCCCAGCTCGTGGTGTGGCAGAACGAGAGCTGGCCGGCATCGTCCTGGAAGCGGATGTTCTGCGCTTCGGAGAAGTGCGTGCCGAGATAGTGCGAGGTGCCGGCCTGGAGCGCCTTGCCGTCCTGCATCATTGCTTCGATGGAGTAGGTCGCGACCGCGCCGGGGAAGCGTTCGTTGGCCGGCTTCTCGCCGCTGATGACGGGAACCGCGAGCGTGTCTTCCGCGAAGGCGCGGTAGACTTCGAGCATCCGCATCGTCTCTTCGACGGCTTCCTTCTCGGTGGCGTGGGCGGTGTGGCCCTCCTGCCAGAGGAATTCGGTGGTGCGCAGGAACAGGCGCGGGCGCATCTCCCAGCGCACGACGTTGGCCCACTGGTTGATCAGCATGGGCAGGTCGCGGTGGCTCTTGATCCAGCGCGAGAAGGCGTCGCCGATGATCGTCTCCGACGTCGGGCGCACGATGTAGGGCTCTTCCAGCTTCGCCTCGGGGTCGGGCATCAGCTTGCCGTCGATGTTCTTCAGGCGATGGTGGGTGACGACCGCCATCTCCTTGGCGAAGCCTTCGACATGCTCGGCCTCCTTGGCGATGAAGGAGAGCGGGATGAAGAGCGGGAAGTAGGCGTTCTGGTGCCCGGTCTCCTTGATGCGGCGGTCGAGGTCGCGCTGCATCTCTTCCCAGATGCCATAGCCCCACGGCTTGATCACCATGGCGCCACGAACCGGCGAGGGTTCCGCCATGTCGGCTTCGCGCACGACGGCCTGGTACCAGTCGGCGAAGGTGGACCGGTTGCCGGTCATCCGGGAAACGCTGAGAGCCCGCTGGGCCATGAGAATCTCGTTAATTGCTCTGTTAACCGGGGTTTCGTAAGAAGATACGAGCCGATTTGCAACCAACCCGAGACCTTTGGCCGGAATGGCAGATACGCCCCAATCCAGTGGCCTGACCGCGCGCATGAACAGCCTGCGCGGCAGCAAGGCCGCCGGCGGCGCGGCCAGCGTCGAACTTCCCCCGATTGTCGCGGCCGCCGCCGCACCCACTGCGAAGGCCCGCGCCGCGACAAGGCCGTTTGCGGCGTTCGAGTGGATGCTGGCGCTGCGCTATCTGCGGGCGCGGCGGACGGAAAGTTTCATCTCGGTGATCTCGGGCTTCTCGCTGGTCGGCATCGCGCTGGGCGTGGCGACGCTGATCATCGTGATGTCGGTGATGAACGGGTTCCGGCACGACCTGCTGGCGCGCATCCTGGGCCTGCAAGGCCACATGATCGTGCAGGGTATCGGCGGCGGCTTGCCGGACTATGACGCGGCGACGGCGCGCGTGCTGGCGGTGCCCGGCGTGACGCGCGCGGCGCCGGTTATCAACGGACAAGCGCTGGCATCGGGCGGCGGCGCCTCGCCGGGCGTGATCGTGCGCGGCATCCGTGCCGAGGATCTGCGGCGGCAAACCATCGTTGCCAACTCGCTGACCCCGATCGCGCTCGCGAACTTCAAGGGCGGCGAAAGCGTGATCGTCGGCTCGCGGCTGGCGGCGAAGCTCGGCATCCGCGAAGGCGGCAGCATCACGCTGATCGCGCCAAAGGGAAACGTCACGCCGTTCGGCGTCACCCCGCGGATCAAGACCTATACCGTCGCCGGCATCTTCGACATCGGGATGAGCGAGTATGACGGCACATACGTCTTCATGCCGCTGGCGGAGGCGCAGCTCTATTTCAACATGGGCAACACCGTCAGCGGCCTCGAGATCATGGTCGACGATCCCGACGCGGTGAAGGCGATGGTCGGGCCTGTGGCGGAGGCGGCAGGGCCCTATGCGCGCGTGCTGACGTGGCAAGAGATCAGCTCCAGCCTGTTCGCGGCGCTCTCTGTCGAGCGGAACGTGATGTTCCTGATCCTGACGCTCATCATCCTGGTGGCCGCGCTGAACATCATCTCCGGCCTCATCATGCTGGTGAAGGACAAGTCGGCCGACATCGCGATCCTGCGCACCATGGGCGCGACGCGGGGCGCAGTGATGCGCGTGTTCATGATCGCGGGGACGAGCATCGGCGTGACCGGCACGCTGGTCGGCTTCGTGCTGGGCGTTGTGTTCTGTGCGAACATCGAAAATCTGCGGCTGTTCCTGTCCGATCTTGTCGGCGTCACGCTGTTCGATCCGACGATCTATTTCCTGAGCCGCATGCCGGCGGAGATGGACACGGGGGAAGTGATCTCGGTAGTCGTGATGGCGCTGTCGCTGTCGTTCCTGGCGACGGTCTATCCGTCGTGGCGGGCGGCGCGGCTCGATCCGGTGGAGGCGCTGCGCTATGAGTGAAGCGCTCCGCCTCGAAAACATCACGCGCACCTACAAGCAGGGCGCGGGCGAACTCGAGGTCTTCCGCGATTTCAACATGACCCTGCGCGAGGGCGAGGTCGTCGCGCTGGTTGGACCGTCGGGCGCCGGAAAGTCGTCGCTGCTGCATATGGCCGGGCTGCTCGAAGCGCCGACCAGCGGCGAAGTGTACATCATGGGCATGGCGGCCTCGTCGCTGCCGGACGCCGAGCGTACGCGTATCCGCCGCGACACGATCGGCTTCGTTTATCAGGCGCATCACCTGCTGCCGGAGTTCAGCGCGCTGGAGAACGTGGTGCTGCCGCAGCGCATCGCGGGCAAGGGACGCGAGGCGTCGGAACGCGATGCGCGGCATATCCTGACGCATCTGGGGCTCGGCGAGCGGTTGACGCATCGGCCGTCGCAGCTTTCCGGCGGCGAGCAGCAGCGCGTCGCGATCGCTCGCGCGCTGGCGAACCGGCCGCGCATTCTTCTGGCGGACGAGCCGACCGGCAATCTCGACACGCGCACTTCGGGCGGGGTGTTCGAGGCGCTGGTCGATCTGGTGCGCTCGGAAGGGCTGGCGGCGCTGATCGCGACGCACAACCTCGAACTCGCCCACCGGATGGATCGTGCTCTCATCATGCATGAGGGCCGCCTGATCGAGGGCAAGATCGTCCCGCAGGCGTCGCTCTAGAACAGCGCAAAGGTGTAGGTCAGCTTGCCGACGACGGCGGGCTTGCACCAGTTGGTGTTGAAGCACTGCGACACCGGGATGTCGGTCGCGTAGTAGCGAAGATCGAACGCCCACTGCCAGCCGCGGTTCGCCGTTACGCCGATGTCCCAATGCGTGCTTTGCGGCCGGCTTTCCGACCACTCGCTGCTGACGCTCGCGCTCGCCTTCAACCAGTCGTTGAACTGGTACGCGACCGTGCCGCCGGCGGATTCCGCCAGGCCGCCGTGCCGTTCGCCGCGCGGCTTGAAGACCAGCTTGCCGGTGAAGGCCCACGCACCAGTGCGATGCGTGAACTCGCCCACCAGCTCCGGGAAATTGTAGGTCGGCAGGATCTGGCCGGGCGGCAGATAGCTCGGATGGCCGGCCGTGTCGGGAAACGCGCCGTAGAGGAATTCGAGGTTGATCTCGTTGCTGTCGAAGTAGAACCGCTTGCCGACATAAAAATCCGTCTCGACACTTGTGTTGCGGAAGTCGTTGAAGCGCACGCGGCTGACGAAGAGACCGGCGTAGAAGTTGTCGGGCGCCACCCAGTGCAGGCCGCCCTGCATGACCGGCTGGCGGTTGCTCTCGCTGGCGCCCTGGAAGCGGTATTCGCTTGCGACCTGCGCATAGGCCACGAGATGGCCGAAGTCGCGCGCGGAGGCGTGGACCGAGAACGTCCAGGAAATCAGGAAGGCCAGCAGGGCAGGGGTGAACCGGATCATCGCGCGCTCCATCGAACGGCGCGACGCTAGCCAATCTCATGAAATTCGATTACTGAATTACATTCATGAGCGATATCGATTCAAACAATATCAGGCGAGTCGACGGCGGGCTCTTGCTCGTCTTTCGCGGGCTATTGCGGCGCGGGCGGACCACGACGGTCGCCGAAGAACTGGGGCTCAGCCAGTCGGCGGTGAGTCACGCGCTGACACGGCTGCGCGATCTGTTCGGCGATCCGCTGTTCATCCGCCGTCCGCACGGGCTGGAGCCGACGCAGCGGGCGCGCGAGCTGGGGCCGCGGATCGATGCGCTGCTCGACAGACTGGGCGAGACGTTCCAGCGGCAGGACACGTTCAATCCGGCGACCAGCGAGCGGCGGTTCACGATCTCGGCGCCGGAGTTCATCACCGCGATGATCGGCGCGGACCTGGTGAGCATCTTCCGCAAGCAGGCGCCACGCGCGCAGTTCGTGATCCACTATCAGGCGCCAAGCCTGGCGCTGGGCGCGCTGCGACGCGGCGAGATCGACGTCGCGCTTGGACGCTTCGGCCTGCTGCCGACGGAGTTTGAGATCGAGACGGTCTATCAGGATCACTACAGCGTCGCGGCGCGCAAAGGCCATCCGCAGATCAAGGGCCGCATCACGCAGAACCAGTACAACACGATCGGGCATGTCTTCGCGCATTCCGAAAGCGAGACCGGCGCGGAGGAAGCGGTGGAGTTCGCGACGCCGCGGATCGCATGCCATGCGGCGGTGCCGGGCTGGCTCACCGTGTTGACCGTCGTTGCCGCCAGCGACGCCATCGCCACGGTGCCGCGCAAGCTGGTGGCGCGGCAGGCGAAGCTGCTCGGGCTTCAGGTGGTCAACACGCCATTCCGGCCCATGAGCATCGAAGTGTCGGCGATCCGCCGCAGCGGCGATCAGGATGCGGGCATCGACTGGCTGATGAGCCGCATCCGAGACGCGATCGAGCGGCGCTAGCGCTTCTCGAAGTCGTCGAGCTGGGCTTGCAGCGCGCGCTTGAAGGCGGGGCGGGCTTCGCAGCGCGCCTTGTACGCCTTGAGCGTGGGCTCGGCGTCGAGGAATTCCGGATTGTCGTCGAGGATGCGGAAGACCGTCGACATCATCAGGTCGCCGACGGTGAAACGGCCGTCGAGATACTCCTTGTCGCCCAGCGATGCGGCGAGTTCCTTCAGGCGCTTCTGCATGAACGCCAGGACTTGCGGTCGGCGCTCCGCGACCCAGGCTTCGTTCTGATGGAAGAAGAGGTCGCCGAACTGGCCGACCGCGACCTCGATGGTGTTGAGGGCGCAGAACAGCCAGGTGACGGCGCGGGCGCGGCCTTGTGCGTCGCGCGGGATGAGCACGTCGCTCTTCTCGCCGATGTGCAGCACGATGGCGCCGGATTCGAACATGCGGACGCTGCCGTCCTCGAACGCCGGAACCTGACCGAAGGGCTGCCACGCACGGTACTCGGGCGTCGACTGGTCTTCGAAGCCGATCAGCTTGCTCTTGTAGGGCAGGCCCGCTTCTTCGCACGCCCAGCGGACGCGCAGATCGCGCACCTGGCCCTGCGCGAAGGGCGGCACCCACTTATAGGCGGAGACGATCATCATGGCGTTTCACCTTTCACAAAGCGCGCGAGCTTGTTGAACGCGCTGGTCCAGCCGCGCACGAAGCTCTCGCGGTCGGGCGGGAGGAAGCGTTCGTGGCGCAGGGTCATTTCGGTTTTGCCGCCGACGGCGCGCAGGCTGACGCTAACGAGCGTGCCGCCTTCGGCGCCCCAGGTCATCGCGAAGCGGCGCGGCCGCTCGATGACCGTGAATTCGCCGCGCACCGGAATCTGCCGGCCGTCCGAGGTGTGCATGACGAGGCTGTAGCGGCCGCCGACCTTCGGCTCGAACGCGGTGACGTCGCAGCGGACGCCTTCCGGACCGATCCAGGCCTGCCATTGCTCGCGCACCATCCAGGCGTCGAACACCGCTTCGGGCGTCGCGTCGAGCAGGCGGGTGATTTCCAGCGCGGGAACATCGGTCGTGGCGGTCATGTCTTCTCACCCTTCTCTTGTTTGGCCTTCAGATGCGCTTCCAGCCGGTCGAAGCTGGCGTTCCAGAAGCGGCGGTTGGTTTCGATCCACGCCGCGGCATCGTCCATCGCGGCGGGCGACAGGCGGCAGTGCCGGTGCTGGCCGATCTTCTCGCGCGTGATGAGCGCCGCTTCTTCCAGAACGCGCAGGTGGCGGGAAATGGCGGGGGCCGAGATCGCGAAGGGCGCGGCCAGCTCGCCGACCGTGGCTTCGCCCTGCGCCAGCCGGGCCAGGATGGCGCGGCGGGTGGGGTCGGCGAGGGCGGCGAAGGTGTGGTCCAAGTTCATAACGAGTATGTTAATTAACAATTATGTTAAGTACAAGCCTTTGATGGAACACAGCAACCGATCAGCTGTGGATAAGTTCTCGTCTTCATGCAGATCACGAATCGCGTTCGATCACCTTTTGTTCTTGACTTCGATAGAACACAAAGGGAACATGATGCCCTGAAAAGGGAGATGGCGATCATGTGGTTCAAGGATGCGGCGGCGGGCGTGAGTTTGGTGGTGTTCGTGGCATCTTCGTACCTGCTGGTCCCGGTCGCGCAGACGATCCTCTCGGCCCTCTAGGCAGGTCGCGGGGTTCCAGCTCCATTTCACCCAACAATCCGGTCCTGTGGATCAGGTGGATTGGCGCTCGCGCCGCCCGCCCGTGGCCGGATACTGGTTCAACGGCACATGAAATCGAATCGGAATGGCGATGGTGGATCGCAAACCGGCGGCTTTCGTCCATTTGCGGGTGAAGAGCTCGTATTCGCTCCTCGAAGGCGCGGTGCGTCCGTACGAACTCGCGGCGCTGGCGCGCGAGAACGGCATGCCCGCCGTGGCCGTCACGGACGTCAACAACCTCTTCGGCACTTATGAGCTGAGCGACACGCTGGCCAAGGCCGGCATCCAGCCGATCGTCGGCTGTCTGGTGTCGGTGGAGCTGGACGCCACGCCGGCGGCGACGACCGCGAGCGGTTCGCGCCGCAAGCCGCCGGCCATCGCACTGCTGGTGCAGAACGATGCCGGCTACGAGAACCTGACCAAGCTGTTGTCGACGGCGTTCCTGGACGCCGAGCCCGGCGACTGGCCGCATGTGAAAGCGGACGTGCTGGCGAAGCATGCGGGCGGGCTCATCTGCCTGACGGGCGGACCGGGCGGGCCGGTGAACCGGCTGCTGGTGGAAGGCCAGGTCGCGGCGGCGGACGCGACGGTCGCGAAGCTGCAGGCGATGTTCGGCGACCGGCTCTATGTCGAGCTGCAACGCCACGGCCTCGCGGAGGAGCGCGCGGCCGAGGACAAGCTGATCGACATCGCCTATGCGCGGCGCCTGCCGCTGGTTGCGACCAACGACGTGCACTTCGGCAAGCCGGACATGTATGAGGCGCACGATGCGCTGCTCTGCATCGCGGACGGCGCGTTCGTCAGCCAGGAGGATCGCCGCCGCCTGACGCGCGAGCACCGCTTCAAGTCGGCCGCCGAAATGGCGGCGCAGTTCGCCGACCTGCCCGAGGCGATCGAGAACACGCTCGAGATCGCGCGGCGCTGCGCCTTCCGGCCCTTTCCAGCACATTGGGATCCTAAGCTTAGAATTCCACGTGGACAAGTTGTCGCG
>JADMIO011054748.1_pt1 | contig 59441 bp, 54 predicted proteins | sample 8958161 | NCBI WGS metagenome assembly JADMIO01 (sample SAMN16585339, study PRJNA669376) | soil metagenome | isolation source: Crop rotation soil | place: USA: Cullars Rotation, Alabama | collected 2011 | reverse complement strand
GCGACAACTTGTCCACGTGGAATTCTAAGCTTAGGATCCCAATGTGCTGGAAAGCGAAGCTCACTTCTTCCTTCTACCTTCTCACTTCTGCCTATAAAAGGGGTTCTTGGCGCTCTTGGCGTCTTGGCGGTTTAAATTGTTCTTACAGGAATTGTAAGACGACAGCAGCGGCGTACAGGGTTCCCAGGATGGCCGCGCCGTAGCAGAGGAAGGCGAGCAGCTTGGGCGCCTTGAGGCCCAGGTCCGCCAGCACGAACCGTGTCCGGTGTGCCGCGTGGAAGAACGTCAGTGCGATCAGCACGAACAGGACTGCCTGCACCCACGGGTTCAGCAGCATCAGGCGCAGGTCCTCCGGCATGATCATCCCCATCGGCACCAGAACCCCGGTGATGATAATGAGAGCGGGCATGAGCAGCGCGTCGAGCATCATGCCGCCGGAGAATGGCAGCCACCAGAGCGGCTCGAAGGAGCGGCGGTACCGGCGCATCAGTACGACCTCCGGGTGGCGAGGAAGAAGAGGACGAGCGTGACGACCAGCCAGGCCAGGTAGTGCGCGCCGGAGATCGCCCGCTCCGGCACTTTCTCCTCGCCCCGGTGGATCCGCAGCACGCGCGGCGTCAGCTCGAAGAACGTGACGCTGTGGTACAGCGCGAAGAAGAGCAGCACCATGTGCAGCGCGTAGCTCAGGCCAGAATCCAGGTTGTGGATGTACATGTGATACTTGCCTGCGTCCCGCGCCAGCGCGATGAGGCTGACCAGAAACAGCGCGTACGCGGCCAAAAAGAGGCCCGTCAATTCCCGCACGATGAACTTCGCGTAGGAGGACCGCTTCATCCACCAGTTCATCGGGATGGGCCGCACGTACTGCTTCGTTTCGGATTTAACGAGGCTGTTCATCTAACCCTTTCTAGAAATGAGGAAATGAGGAAATGAGGAAATGAAGGAAATGAACCCCCGGCTGGGGCCGCAGCCATTTCCTCATTTCCTCCATTTCTACATTTCCTATTTCTTTGCCCAAGGCATCAGCACCGATTTCCACCAGTCCTGCGTGTTCTGCACCTTCGCAAGCTGGATGGCGCCCGCCGGATCGACGTGCTTGGGGCAGACCTGGGAGCACTCGCCGACGAGGGTGCACTCCCACACGCCTTCGTTGCTGCCGATGATGTCGTTGCGCTGCGCGCTCGCGCCGTCGCGGGAGTCCATGTTGTACCGCTGCGCGAGGGTGATCGCCGCCGGGCCGATGAAGTTCGGCTCCAGGGCGTACACCGGGCACGCCGCATAGCAGAGCATGCAGTTGATGCAGAGCGTGAACTGCTTGTAGTACGCGAGCTGCGCCGGGGTCTGGAGGTACTCGCCCTCGGAGACGGGTTTGTCTTCCTTCGGGATCATCCACGCCTTCACCTCGCCCAGCTTGTGCATGAAATCATCCATGTTGATGATGAGGTCGCGCAGCACGGGGAAGTGCGACAGCGGCTCCACGCGGATCGGCTTCGGGTAGTAATCCTTCAGGAACGTTGCGCAGGTCAGCTTGGGGTCGCCGTTCACCATCATCCCGCAGCTTCCGCAGACCCCCATCCGGCACGACCACCGGTACGACAGCGTGCCGTCGAGGTGGTCCTTGACGTAGTTGAGCGCGTCGAGCACCACCCAGTCCTCGCGGAATGGGACGTCGTACCGCTGGAACCGGGGCTTCGCGTCCTCGTCGGGCAGGTAGCGGAAGACCTCCAGCGGAATCGTCTTCGCCCCCGTGAGCGTCGGCGGGTCGGCGACCGGCGCGGTCACGGGGATATTCGATCCCATGCTTTCGGCTTCCGGCGGATCGGGCTGCCGGGAGGGATTACTTGCCATACACACGCTCCTTCGGAGGCCATCGGGTGATGACGACGTCTTTGTATTCAATTCTCGGATCGCCGCCCTCGGTCCGGTAGGCGAGGGAGTGGCGCAGGAAGTTCACGTCGTCCCGCTCCGTGTAATCGCTGCGCTGGTGCGACCCTCTGGACTCGGTGCGGAGGAGGGCGCTGTGCGCCAGGGCTTCGGCGGCGTCGAGAAGGAAGCCCAATTCCAGCGCGGCGGTCAGCTCGGTGTTGAAGGAATTGCTGTGGTCGGCGATCTCCAGACGGTTATAGCGGTCCTTGAGCTGGCGGATCGTCTCGCACGTTTCGCGGAGGGAGGAATCGGTGCGGAAGATCCCCGCGCCGCCTTCCATCGCGTGGTGCAGCTCCACCCGCAGCCCCGCGATGGTCTCCTTGCCTTTGCCCGGCTGGAAGAACCGCTCGCGGATGCGCCGCTGCTCGTCCTCCGCCTGCGCCTGAATCGCCTTCTCCGAAAAGCCCCCCTGCTCCTTCGAGAATTGCACAGCGGAGCGGGCCGCCCTCGCGCCGAACACCAGTAATTCCGTCAGCGAGTTCGATCCCAGGCGGTTCGCGCCGTTGATGCTCACGCAGGCGCACTCGCCCGCCGCGTAGAGGCCCGGCATAGGCGTCGCCCCGTTAATATCGGTATGGATGCCGCCCATCATGTAGTGGACGACGGGCCGGACCGGGATCGGCTCGTGGACCGGGTCGATCCCGACGTAATTCTTCGTCAGCTCCCGCACGAACGGGATCTTCTTATTGATCTTCGCCTCGCCCAGGTGCCGGATGTCGAGGTGGACCACGTCGCCGTACGGGCCGGGGATGGTGCGGCCCTTCTCGCGCTCCCGGATGAACGCCTGGGAGAGGCGGTCGCGCGGCCCCAGCTCCATCGTCGCCTTCTGCGGGTGGCGCTCGTCGGTCACGTCCACCGGCTGGCCCAGGTTGTAGTCCTGGAGGTACCGGTAGCCGTCCTTGTTGACCAGGATGCCGCCCTCGCCGCGCGCCGCCTCGGTGATGAGGATGCCCGTCCCCGGCAACCCGGTGGGGTGGTACTGGACGAATTCCATGTCTTTCAGCGGCACGCCCGCGCGGTACGCCAGCCCCATGCCGTCGCCGGTCTTGATGGCGGCGTTGGTGGTAAACGGGAAGACCTTCCCCGCGCCGCCGGTGCAGAGCAGCGTCGCTTTCCCCGCGATGGCCCGGATCTGCCCCGTCCGCAGCTCGATGGCGACGGCGCCCTGGCACCGCCCGTCCTCCACCAGCAGGAAGGTGGCGAACCACTCGTCGTACCGGGTGACGTTCTCGTACTTCATGGCGGTCTGGAAGAGGCTGTGGAGCATGTGGAAGCCGGTCTTGTCGGCGGCGAACCAGGTCCGCTCCTTCCGCATCCCCCCGAAGGGCCGCACGGCCACCTGTCCGTTCGGCTCGCGGCTCCAGGGACAGCCCCAGTGCTCGAGCTGGATCATCTCCTTGGGGGCTTCGTTGCAGAACAGCTCGACGGCGTCCTGATCGGACATCCAGTCGCCGCCGGAGATGGTGTCGTAGCAGTGCTCGTCGATGGAATCGCCGGGCTTGATGACCGCCGCCGCGCCCCCTTCGGCGGAGACTGTGTGGCTCCGCATGGGGTACACCTTCGACACGACCCCGACGCTGAGGCTGGGGTCTTCCTCTCCGATGGCGATGGCGGCGCGCAGTCCCGCCCCGCCGCCTCCCACGATCAAGATGTCGTGGCTGAGCAACTCCATATATAAGTTCCTTCTGTTTTAGATTTCACCACGGAGAGCACTGAGAGCACGGAGAACCCCCAACTGCAGTAGAACGCGGGCCTGCGGCACGCGGACTGGAACGGATTCACGCGGACTACCCCTTTTCAGCCTTCGGCCTTCAGACTTCAGTTGGGGGTTCTCCGTGCTCTCCGTGTGCTCCGTGGTGAGAATTATTTACGGGGTCGCAGGTAAGATTGCGGTAATCCGCGCGTGGGTATCGCCGAGGTCGTCCCGGACGTGCTCGACCTGGAGGCGGCAGCGCCGGTGGAGGAGCGTGTCCGGGTCCACGGCGTTCACGGCGTCGCGCGCGGCGTCCCGCGACGCCGGGGCAGCGTCCAGGGCGAGGGGAGCGCACTCCCGGCCCGCCAGCGCGCGGAGGATCTGGTGCAGGTGGTTCCCCTCGCGGCAGACGACGCCCGATCGGATCTCCAGCGCAGCTCCCGCCGGTTCACCCGTCCCCTCCTCGGCGACTAACTGGAACCGCCACACGATCCGATGCGAATCGAGCGGGTGCCATGCGACCAGCTCCGCCCGATGTTCCCCGGCGGGAGGCGTTTTCCCTTCCTCGTAGTGGAACCGCTGGCGGCGGACCCGCTCTTCGGGCCGCTCCATGTCCTCCGGGTGGCCCGCTTCCATGTCCGGCAGGTGCCAGCCCCTGCGCCGGGCGTGAGCCGCTTCCGGGTCGTCGTGCTTGGGAGGTTTGATCGAGCTTTTCCCTTCGGGTTTCCGTCCGAACATGGCGGTCCACCCTTGCAAAACAGGGCTTCGGGGAGGGAGCGTTGGGTCAGCGTTCTAAAGCGAGACTTCGGGATTCCGGCTGTGAACCGCCGGTGGGGTCCGGATGCTCTACGCACCATCTACCCTTTCGGAGCGGGGAAAGGTTTTCCTGTTGGGTTTGGGAAGATTGGGGGTTCTCCCCCTGCCCAGGGTGGTTACCCCTCACCCGGCGCTTCGCGCCACCCTCTCCCACAAGGGGCGAGGGTTCCGTGGACGTATATTTACAGGTAGAACTCAAGTTTGTACGAATGTGCTACAGGGGATGGAGGTGTCCTGGAGGGACACTTGGCCGCTGACCCCACAGCAGAGGCTTTAGCCTCAGCAGCACTACTCTTTAATGAAACAGATCAATTGCCTCCACGGAACCCTCGCCCCTTGTGGGAGAGGGTGGCGCGAAGCGCCGGGTGAGGGGTAAAAGGCTGGAAAAACCTACCGCACCTGCGTCTGCAACGCCCGCAACGCCTGCTTGAGGTCGTTGAGGGCCTTCCCGTACCCGGCCCAATCTCCGGCGCGCTGGGCGGCTTCGGCGGCGGTCATGGCGACATTCGCGCGGCGGACGAGCGCGGCGGCTCCCGGCGCGGCGGGTTTGCCTCCGGTGAGCGTTGTGGGGGTGGGACCGGTCGGCGTTTCGGGGCCGGTGGAGATGTCCGCGCCCATGATCTCGCTCAAGGCCTCTCGCAGCGTGGGGCGCATCACCACCCGCTGGGGCTGGTCCGTCGCCACGATGACCTGCTTCAGCTCCGGCATCTTCGCCGGACCCTGCGCCGCCTCCAGGTACAGCGGCTGCACGTACAGCAGCGCGTGCCCGAACGGGATCACCAGCAAATTCCCCCAGTTGATGTGGGATCCCTGCGTGTTCCACAGCGACACGCTCTTGCTGATCTCTGGGTCCTGCTGGATCCGCACCTCGATCTGCTCCGGCCCCTCCGTCAGGGACGACTTCGGAAATTCGTAGATGACCGTCTTGCCGTAGTTTTCCGGATCGCAGCGGACCGCCATCCACGCCGTCAAGTTCGCCTTTTTGAGCGGGGTGAACGGGCGGATCAGGATGAACTCCGGCTTGTCGGAGTCGGGCAGCTTCATCGTCACGTAGTACGGCTGCATGGGCGGGGCTTCTTCCGCCGTATTGGTCGTGGTCCCCTCCTTCGCCAGGTCCCACGCGTCCGATTGGGTGTAGAAGTCCCTCGGATTCTTCATGTGATAACGGGTGAAGAGCCGGCTTTGCAGGTCGAACAGCCTCTCCGGGTACCGGATGTGCGCCAGTAAGCTCTTCGGGAACTGCTCGACGGGCTTGAACAGCGCCGGGAAGATCCGCTGGTACGCCTGGATCATCGGGTCTGACTTATCGAAAACGTAGAAGTTGGTCGTGCCGTCGTAGGCGTCCACGGTGACCTTGACGGAGTTGCGCATGTAGTTGACCCACAGGTAATCCTGCACGTTGATCTGCGACGGCTGGCTGTACGGGTACTGGTCGGTGACGGTGTAGCAATCGAGGATCCAGACGAGCCGCCCGTCCACCAGCGTCAGGTAGGGGTCGGGATCCTGGTAAAGGAACGGCGCGAGCGTGCCGACCCGCTCCTGGATCTGGCGGTGCATGAGAACTTTAGCGCCGGAGCCGATGAGCTTGCTGAGCACGAAGTTAGGCTCCCCGAAGCGCGTGCTGAAGAGCAGCTTCCGTCCGTACGAGCCGATGGAGATGCCGCCCGTGCCGCTGTACTCGGTGGTCTTGTCGCCGCCGGTGGAAGGGAAGTCGAACTCCGGCTGCTCGGCATTGACGATGGCGTAGCCGTTGTCCGCCGTGCCGAAGTACACCTGCGGGCGGTCCAGCTTCAGGGCCTGCTCCAGCCCCGGAGCCGGGCGGGGCGGCATGTCCTTCAAAAGGTAGGCGGGGGAGCCTTCGTCCGTCACTTCCGACACCGCGTTCATGACGGCTCCGTAGCCGTGGGTATACTGCAACCGCTGGGAGACCCACGTCTTCTGCGGCGCGTTCTCCAGCTTGAACTCCCGCGCGGCGAGCATGACCTGCCGATAGCCGTTCGGGAAGAAGTACCGGTCCACGTCCACGTCGGTGAAGTCGTAATACGGACGGAGGCCCTGCTGCTGGAGGTAGACCCGGCCCAGCACCGAGTAATCCCACAGGCGGACGTTCTGAACGGACGCCTGGTGCTCCTTGAACGTCTGAGCGGTCATGGACGCGTCGGCGTTGTAGTTCTGCTCGTCGAAGCGGTCCATGCCGTACGCGCGCCGGGTGAAGTCGATGTTGTAGCCGATGTACGGCTGCTCCAGCTTTACGTCGCTCGGCGCGACGATGTACGTCTGCATGAATGCGGGATAGAAGACGCCGACGACCAGAGAGAGGGCGAAAAGTCCCGCCAATCCATAAGCGGGGGCGTTCAAACCCCTCAGCCCCAGGTTCGCCAGCATCAGGACCCCCACCGCTGCCGACCCGAACGCCATCAGGGTCAGGCCCAGGAGCCGCGCGTGGGTGTCGGTGTAGCCCGCCCCGTTCAGCGCCACCAGCCCGAAGTCCGACTGAAGGAGGTTGTACCGCTTCAGCCAGTACCCGAAGGCCAGCGTGAAGAGCAGCAGCGAGAGCAGCGCCGAGAGGTGGACCTTGACGTGCGGGGCGAAGCGCGGGACGGGGTGATTGGCCGCGAATTGCAGGGCGCGGTCCGACCAGTGGACCCAGGCCGTGGCGAGGAACGAGACGATCAGGGTGAACAGCAGCCAGCGGTACAGGTACAGGATGAACGGCAAGCGGAAGATGTAGAAGCCGATGTCGCGGTGGAACAGGGGGTCGGTGACGCCGAACCGGGCGGGATGGGTCCAGAGCAGGTACTCTTGCCAATGGCTGCTCGCCTCCAGCCCGGCGATCAGGGCCGCCACGAGCGATCCGACGAACAGGAGCACGTCCACCGTGCGCCGGGCGAACTCGCCGATGCGCTCGCCGGGGGTGTACTCCGTGTACAGCCGGGGGACGGGCGGCGCCCATCGACGCGCGATCCAGAGGTTGGCGTACACGAGGAGGAAAAAGGCCGCTCCCAGGACGACCGCCAGCATCACCTGGGTTCGGAGCAGCGTGAGAAGAACGGGCCGGTAGCCGACCTCGGTGAACCAGAGGAGATCGGTGAAAAGGGTGATGAGGGAGCTGCCGAACAGGTAGAGCAGCAGCGCCCCGACGACCAAGGCCCACGTCAGATAGCGTCTCACTCGGAGGCGTCGCCCTCCTCCGGTAGAGTGTCCTCGCGGGAGGCGGTCGCCAGCACCTCTTCCGCCACGTAGATCGGCACCCGCGAGCGGAGGGCCAGCGCGATGGCGTCGCTGGGGCGGCAGTCGATGTCGAGGATTTCTTTCTCTTTGGCGAGGGTGAGCTTGGCGTAGAACGTCTCGTTGTAGAGATCGTCGATCGTCACCCGGTCCACCGACCAGCCCAGCCGGTCGATGATCATCTTGGTGAGGTCGTGGGTGAGGGGGCGGCGGAAGTTGATGCCTTCGGTCGCCATCGAGATCGAGGTCGCTTCGGGAAGGCCCACGTACACCTTGATCTCCCGGCCCGCGTTATCCCGAAGCTGAACGAAGAACGCGCGCGTGTTGTTGTAGGCGGTCTGCTGCTCGTACACCGCGACGACCTTCACCTCTTTTTCGTACAGCTTCTTCGGGGTGACGTTCTCGCGCTCGCCGCTTCGCTCGGAGAGCCAGTTGGCCTCCCGGTCCTTAGAGGAGGTCGGCCCTTCCAGCGGGCGGCTCACCTCCGCTCCGAAGAGGACGGACAGGTCGGTCGGGGTGAACCCCTCCAGGGGAGGCAATCCGCCGTCCGGCGTGCTCTCGCGTTGCGTGGGTTCCCCTTTGCGCTCCACGTCTTCCGGGCGATCTCCGGGGAAAGCTTCTTCGTTCATCGGTACTGCGCTCCCGTATGTGATTAAGCCCTCACCCCCTACCCCCTCTCCCGCGTTGGGGGAGAGGGGTCTGTGAAAGGGATGTTGTACGGTTTCCACCTTTATATTAACGCACAAAGTCGCTCGTCCCGCCCCTCGTCCCGAAGGGGAGAGGGGGTAGGGGGTGAGGGCAAATTTAGCTATCGTTGTCGTTTCCGCGCAGGCTCTTGTCCACGATTTGCAGGAATTCGCGGTTGTTGGGAGTCTTCCTCAGGCGGTTGATCAGCAGCTCCGTCGCTTCCTGGGTCTCCAGCGAAGCCAGCGCGCGGCGGAGGGTCCACACCTGTTTGAACTCTTCTTCAGTATACAACAATTCTTCGTGCCTCGTGCCCGAACGTTTGATGTCGATGGCCGGAAACGTCCGCCGCTCGAACAGCGAGCGGTCCAGCACCAGGTCCATGTTGCCGGTCCCTTTGAACTCCTCGTAGATCGCTTCGTCCATGCGGCTGCCGGTGTCCACCAGGATCGTCGCCAGCACGGTGAGGCTGCCGCCTTCGCGGAAGTTGCGGCCCGCCCCGAAGAACCGTCGGGGCCGGTACAGCGCCACCGGGTCGAGGCCGCCGGAGAGGGTGCGTCCGCTGGGCGGGCAGGTCAGGTTGCTCGCCCGCGAGAAGCGCGTCAGGCTGTCGAGGAGGATGACGACGTCCTTGCCGCACTCCACGAGCCGTTTCGCCTGCTCCAGGGCCATGTCCGCGACCCGCATGTGGTTCTCCGGCAGCTCGTCGAACGTGGAGCTGATGACCCGGCCCCGCACGCTTTCGCGCATGTCGGTGACTTCTTCGGGGCGCTCGTCGATCAGCAGGACGATGATCTCGACCTCCGGGTAGTTCTCCCCGATGCTGTTGGCGATGGATTTGAGCAGGGTCGTCTTTCCGACCTTCGCGGGCGCAATGATGAGGCCCCGAGTTCCCTTGCCCACCGGAGCTACCAGGTCGATGAAGCGCGCGGAGATGTTGTTCTGGGTCGTCTCCAGCACCAGTCGTTCGTTGGCGTAAATGGGCGTGAGCTGGTCGAAGTCCTTCCGCCGCTTGGCTTCTTCAGGCGTGAGGCTGTTGACGCTCTCCACCCGCAGCAGGCTGAAGAATTTCTCGTTGTCCTTGGGGGGCCGGACCTGCCCGATGATCGAATCGCCGGTCATCAGGCCGAACCGCTTGATCTGCGAGGGCGAGACATAAATGTCGTCGATGCCGGGGCTGTAATTGTCCCGCCGGAGGAAGCCCATCCCTTCGGGCAGGATCTCCAGGACGCCGCCGCAATAGTTCATGCCGCGCGGGTCGTGGTTGTGCGTCTGCATGATCGCGCTGACCAGTTCGGATTTCGGCAGCCGCTGGACGTTGGGCACTTCGAGATCCATCGCGATCTCTTGCAGCTCTTTGAGGGGTTTGGTGTTGAGTTGAATGGCACGCATAGAGAGAGGTCCTCGTCGGCTGCCCCGCCAGCCGGGTGGTGAATCGTCGGGGAGGAGTGGTTTTAAGAGATGAAGAGGGGATGGAGGAGGCGCGTCTTTTAAGAGCCGCCCGGCGCTGAACCGCCGGGCTAATCGAACGAACCCCCGCTAAAGCGGGGCTGTGTCAGGCAAATAATTTACGGTACGGCTGGAGGTCAGCCCTCCGAAGGAGGGGTTCCCTCTGCTCAGCCCGGCGGTTTAGCGCCGGGCGGTCAAGCACGCGGACGTTATATTTACTCGGGCTTCTTCAAATTCGGATGAGTAGGGCGGATCGAAGCCCCGCCTATGGAGCAACGAGGTCGGCAGGGAGGACGGCGAGATAAGGCAAGCCCCGGTGCCGCTCGGCGTAATCGAGGCCGTAGCCCACTACGAACTCATCCGGGATCTCGAACCCGGTCCAGTCCGCCTCGATGGTCACGACCCGGCGGCTCGGCTTACTCAGCAGCGCCACTGAGCGCAGGCTGAGGGGCCGGTGACTCTTCAGATGGGCGTACAGCGCCTGAAGCGTCTGGCCGCTGTCCACGATATCTTCCACGAGGATCACGTCCCGCCCCGCCACCGGCGATTTCAAATCCTGGGTGATCCGCACCTCGCCGCTGGACTGGGTTCCGGAGCCGTAACTGGAGACGGCGATGAAGTCGATGGAAGCCGGCGCCTCCAAGGACCGCAGCAGGTCCGCCAGGAAGATGAACGCCCCGCGCAACACCCCCACGAGGACCAGGTCCATGCCCCTGGATTGCGCGTCGATCTCCGCAGCCAGCTCCCGTACCCGCGCCTGAAGCCGATCTGTGGGAATGAGGACGCGCTCTACTTCCATCCTTTGCCGTTCATGGCCGCATGAATCCTTTCCTCACGAAGAAAGGAAACTTGGGATCTACCTTCGATGGGTTTCAGGGTTTTTAACCCGCGTCTGGAGAACGGAACCCCTAGGCTGCGGACGATCCATGAAAGATCGGAGGCAAGCTCAAAAGCACACAGCGGGGAGATCGTTTAAGACGCTGAGAGGAGGTAAAGGTCGTGCTTCATTTTCGGTGGACGTCAGGGATGCTAACGGCACAGTTTCGGGGCACGTCCGGGCATGAAGATGAGGCGCACCATCGAGGGAGGTGGACGGTGGGTGAGGACGCCGATCGGTTCAGGCGGGGGAGGAAAAGCCTTCAAGCGTCGCTCTAATCTTAGCTTACCCGTTTTCCTCCCGTTTGTCAATCCCCTTGAGCGTCTTCGCCGTAGCATCACCCCTACCCACGAAAACTACGAAAACTACGAAAAGGATATAACGCTATTCTATCCTTGGTTTTTCGTGCTCTTTCATGAGTGTTCGTGGAAGGGACCTACCCGGTGGACGGAGCCTCCAAAGTGGCGGCCTGGGTCAGCACCTGCCGGAACTCGTTGAAGCTGTCCTGGATCTCCCCCAGCTTCTGCCGGGTGTGAGACATCATCTTGTCCACCTCGTCGAGCGGATTCGAGGGGAGCAGGTCGCCTTCTCCGCGCGTCCGCAGGAGCCAGACGGCGACTCCGGCCAGGACCATTCCTGCCAGCGCATACGCAAACGAACGATTCATCGCGTCAGACAGCCTTAACCTTCCTTGGAAAGAGGGGCTAAACTTCCTGCTTGGTACGGCTCGGCCACGAGACCGTTATCCTCCCTCGCTTCCTACCACCACTTCGACGTCAGGAATCGGCGGGAGGGTTCCCCGCTTCGGAAGGATCCGGGGGAGATTCCAGGAGCTGCCGCACGTACCGGAGCAGCTCGACCGGGTCGAAGGGCTTGGTGAGATACCCGTCCACGCCTTCCATCCAGCCCTCGTGGATGTCCGCCGACTGCGACTTCACCGTCATCATGATGACCGGAATGGAGGCGGTTTCCGGATTGGCTTTGAGGTCGCGCAGCAGGGCAAAGCCGTCCTTGCGGGGCATCATGACGTCGGTGATGATCAGGTCGGGTTTCTCCGCTTCCACCTTCTGCAACGCTTCTTCGCCGTCGGCGGCGGTGATCACTTCGTAGCCGTTCCGCTGAAGGTTGATCTGCACCAGCCGGGTGATGTGCGGTTGGTCGTCCACCGCCAGGATTTTCGGCATTCGAAACGTTCTCCTTCAGCTTTTTGGGCAAAGAACGAGGGTCAGGAACGTTTCGGTGCTTTCCGTTCGTTCCCTATTTTACCGTGAATCGGCTGAGCTTCTACGGCCTTTGCGGGGCTTTCAGGACCTGATCGATGCTGGAGAGCAGCTCGCGGGGGTTGAAGGGCTTGGTCAGATACGCGTCCGCCCCGACCTCCTGCCCCATCTGCACGTCGGCGTCCTGCGCCTTGACGGTCAGCAGGATAAAGGGAATCCGCGCAGTTTCAGGGTTCGACCGGACTTCTTTCAAAAAGGCGAAACCGTCCATCTGCGGCATGATGACGTCGCAAAGAATCAGGTCCGGCGGGTCCTCCTTCAGTTTATCCAGCGCTTCCCGTCCGTCCGCCGCCGTGACGACCTCGTAGCCGTTCCGCTCCAGGTTGATCTGGACCAATCGCCGGATTTCGGCATGATCATCGACAGCCAGCACCTTCGGCATGGAAGCCCCCTTCCAAATCTCCGCCAGATGAACAAACGGTGTGGATGCGACTTGAAGCATCCTCTTTTGTTATAGCTCTAGCGGGCGACCGAGGCAAGGACTTCTTTCATTCCTGCAACAAAACCGCTGGCTGAATGGGTTTTGGCAATCCATTGAAGAAGCCCCGTAGGGCTTGTATGTAACCGTCAAATCCTATAAACGGTTTCCCCGCCATAGTCCCCGCCGTTTTCGGCGTCCAGAACCCGTTTCACGAACGCGATGACTTCTTTCGGGTTGAAGGGCTTGGTCATGTAGAGGTCCGCTCCGGTGGCGTATCCCCGAAAGACGTCGGTATCCTGGGCGCGGGCGGTCAGCATGATAAAGGGCAATTCGCGCGTGGACGGGTTGGCTCGCAGCTCTCGAAGGACCTCGAAGCCGTCTTTGCGGGGCATCATCACGTCACAGAGCACCAGGTCGGGGTTCTCCGACTTCACCTTCTCCAGCGCCTGAACGCCGTCGTACGCCGTGACGACCTGGTAGCCGTTCCGTTCCAGATTCACCTGGAGCAGCCGCACGATGTGAACCTGATCGTCCACCGCCAGCACTTTAGGCATTGCCGGAACTCCTTCGAGGGACCTTGAATCCCGCCTCAGATCGGGGACTCCTCGATCCCTTAAATCTTATACACCGTATCGCCGCCGTATTCGTCCTTGCCGGAGGCGGATTCCAGCACCCGCTTGACGAAAGCGAGCAATTCCTGAGGGTTGAACGGCTTGGTGAGGTACGCGTCCACGCCCGACGCCCAGCCCCGGAACACGTCGGCGTCCTGCGCCTTGGCCGTGAGCATGATGAAGGGGATGTCGCGGGTGGTGGGATCCGACTTCAGCTCCCGTAGCACCTCGAAGCCGTCCTTGCGGGGCATCATGACGTCGCAGACGATCAGGTCGGGGTTCTCGGTCTTCACTTTTTCGAGGGCTTGTTCGCCGTCGTAGGCCGTCACGACCTGATACCCGTTGCGCTCCAGATTCACCTGGATCAGGCGGACAATGTGGACCTGATCATCTACGGCTAAAACCTTCGGCATCTAAATCTCCTCGTCAATGAGTTAGCAGCTCTGAGTTATGAGGGAGGGATGCCCCCGTCCGGAGCGCCGGATCGAAGCGGAGACCCGCCGCCTCTTTCCTCGCTCCTCCCTCGCCATTCACAACTCAAGATTAGCCGTTTTCGTGCGGTCTCCTCTTGGGGTTCTTCTCCCGGCTTCCCGCGCGGAAGGCGCACCTCAAGGGAGGATCAGTCCGGCGCGTCCTCGTCGGCGGAAATCTTCGCGGGCTGGCGGAAGGGCAGCGTGAAAATGAAGTTGCTGCCGTGCCCGTAGTCGCTTTCCACCCAGATCTTGCCGTGGTGATAATTCTCGATGAGCTGCTTCACCAGGAACAGGCCCACGCCCGTTCCGGCGATGCCCTTGTGCCCCGGCGAGTCCACGCGCGTGTACTTCTGAAACATCTTCGCCATGGCTTCCGGCGGGATCCCCAGGCCCTGGTCGATCACCTCGATCCGCACCTGATGGAGCAGCGGGTCGAAGGTCCCCTTGATCCGCACCTCGCCGCCATTAGGCGAGTACTTGATGGAGTTGGAGACCAGGTTGGTCATCACCTGGTCGATCATGTCCTCGTCGTATTCGACCTCCGGGAAGCCCGGCTGGATGTCGGCGATGAGCGTGTGGTTCGTCGCGTAGGGCTGCTGGAAGGCGAGGATCTTGTCGATGTGCTTCGCCAGATCGTGGACCTGGAAGTCGGTTTCCAGGATGCGGCCCGCCTCGATCCGGGAGACGTTGAGCATGGTGGAGACCATCTTCCGGAGGCGCAGGGCTTCCTGGTTGATGATCTGGTAGAACTCGCGGCGGGTGTCGCGGTCGTACCACTCCTCGTTCTCGTCCTCCAGGAGCGTTTGAATGAACCCCTGGATGGCGGTCATCGGCGTCCGCAGCTCGTGCGAGACGTGGGACACGAGGCTCGTCTTCATCTGCTCGATGGTGCGGATCTCGGTCACGTCGTTGAACGCGGCCAGGACGCCGATCGGCTCGTTCTCCTCGCCGCGGACGATGGCGGTCTGCATCTGGTAGTAGTGGTTCCCCTGGGTCTCGCTGTCCTCCAGGGTGACGGTCAGCTCCTCGGTCTTCTCTTCCCCGGTTTCCAGCGCGGCGGCGACGGCATCCACGACGATCTCGTTTTCGATGACCTTGCGGTAATCCTGGCCGACGGCCTCCGGCTTGGATTGGAGCACCTTGCGAGCGGAGGCGTTCATCTGCGTGACGCCGCCGTGCAGGTTGACCATGAGCACGCCGAACGGGCTGCTCTCGATGGTCGCTTCGACTTCCCGGACGCGCTCCTCGACCTCGAAGAAGAGCTGAGCCTGAGCGATGACGGCGGCGGCGTTGCGGGAGAGGACGCTGAGCAGCCGGGTGTCTTCCGGCCCGAAGGTGGCCCCGTACTTCTTGTTGAAGACGTTCAGCACGCCGATAGTCTGGCGGTCCACCACCCGGTTTTCGTCGTCCCGTTTCTCGATGACGAGAGGAACGCAGAGCACGTTGCGGATGCCGAAGTTTTCGGCCAGGTCGTGCCGCGTGCGGGGATCGGCTTTGGCGTCGTCCACGATCTCAGCCTTGCCGGAGCGGAAGACGAGGCCGGAGATGCCTTCAGTGGACTTGATCCGCATCGATTTCAGCTCGGGATCGGTGAAGCCGAAGGCCGGTGGCGTGCCCACCAGGTCGCCGGTGTCGCGCTCGAGCAGCAGGAAGCAGCACTTCTCCGCCTGGAGGATCATCGCCACGCGCACGACCAGCCGCTTGAGGGTTTCTTCGAACTCGGTGGGCGAGGTGACGGGCTGAGACTGAATGTCTTCGCCTTGTTTGCTCTTCAGCTCCTGGTAATCCTGCTGAAGGCGCGTCAGCTTCGCCTGCGAAGCGTCGAATTCGATCTTCAGGCGGTCATACTGGTCTTTCCAGTAATCGGGCACGGGATCCACCATAACGAGGGAGTGTCCTTCTCTAAAGTATTTTAAGGGCAGAGGTCGGCACGAAGGCGCGGGGCAATCCGGAAAACCCTCCCGGCAGGGCGAGGAACAGAGACAAAAAAGCTTTTTACATTATAACATGGCGGAACATGGCGATCAAAAATAACGACCGCTTCTTCGCCACCCTCTCTGACGCCCTTTACGTTTTGGACGATCCTCTTCTGGCGGCTGTTCCGGGGTTCTCCCTCACCCCAGCGCTGCGCTGACGCTCCGCGCGCCCCTCTCCCGCTGGGCGAGGGGAAGACTCGTGATCTTTACAGGAATTTCCATTAGTTGCAGGACTGTTGCCCGGACTGAAGTCCTTGCTGGGAAGCCTTCGGCTGCGTGTCCCTTCGGGACACCTCCGTTACCAACAGTACTCTTATACAACTCAGGTTGTCCCTACGCAATTAGCTGCTTGTACCTTCTCCCCTCGCCCAGCGGTCGTCTCAGCCACTGGCTGAGAACTCTGGGGCGGGGAGAGCGAAGCGAGGGGCCGGTCCCCGGGGGAGGCCGGGGTGAGGGAGAACCTCCGTCCTTCTGCGGAGTAGATAAAATCGCACTCAGTTGGGTAAGTTAAAATGTCTGATTGTCCGATCCAGGAGAGGACGTTGCCCCTGCTCACCCTGGCTTCCGCCTCCCCCCGTCGCCACGAGCTGATCCGGCTGCTGGGCCTCGACCACCAGATCGTGCCGAGCCTGCTCGACGAGGCGGCGATCCTGATCCCCCCCGGCCATCCCGGAGGGTACGTCCGCGCGCTGGCGATGGCGAAAGCCGAAGAGGTGGCCGAGCGGGTGCATGAGGGCTTTGTTCTCGGAGCGGATACGGTCGTGGTGCTGGACGAGGAGATCCTGGGCAAGCCGAAGGACGTGACCGATGCGGTCGAAATGCTGAACCGGCTGCGGGGCCGCACCCACCAGGTCTTTACGGGGGTCGCGCTGCTGCACTGCCAGGCCGGGGTCGTTGCAGGCCGCGCCGAGGATCACGTGGAAACCGCCGTAAAGATGAAGTCCTTCTCCAACGAGACCCTGCACGCTTACCTCGACACCGGCGAGCCGATGGACAAGGCCGGGGCGTACGCCATCCAGGGCCGGGGGGCGCTGCTGATCGAAGGGATCGTGGGGGACTATTACAACGTCATGGGGCTGCCCATCGCCCGGGTCGCGGAGATGCTCGAGGCCTACGGGGTCCGCTGCCTGTAGTCGTCCTTCCCGAACCCTGCTTAAACCGGGAAGCGAATCCGTTTATTCTGTCGGTAGCCTGTTTTGACCGGAGGAATGTCTTTGCGTTTGACCGACTTTACCCGCCTTCTGATCGCCGTTCCGCTGATTTGCCGCCTGTTTCAGCCCGATGCGCACGCCGCTCCTCTCCCTCCTTCCGCCTTTGACGGAGTCGCGCGCTTCCAGTGGGCGCAGGAGCGCCATTACGAGATGCGCACCCTCTGGCTGGACGCCACCGCCAACCTGGAGCGATTGAGCACCCGCGAGGGCGTGCAGCAGATCCTCGACAAAGCGGCGGCGGCGGGATTCAACACCATTGGAGTAGGGGTGAAATCCCCATGCGGCTATGCGCTCTACAACAGCCGCGTCATGCCGCGCATGGGCAACTTCCTGGGCCGCTTCACCTACCCTAAAGACTACGACCTTCTCCAGACCGTCATCGAAGAGGGGCACAAGCGTGGGATGGAAGTCCACGCGCTGGTCATGGTCTTTTCGGATGGGCGGAAGCTGAACCGGAGCGGCCCGGCCTACGGCCCGCACGCGGCCTGGCAGACGGTCCAGTACCTGCGGTCCGGCCAGCGGGTGAAGCAGGCCGATTCCAAAGGCGGCACTTTCGTTTTTCTCAATCCTGCCCTTCCCGCCGTCCAGGAGTACGAGCTGAAGGTCCTGAAGGAGATCGCGCAGTACAACCTGGATGGGATCGCGATGGACCGGCTCCGTTACTCCGGCATCGACACCGACTTCAGCGACGCCTCCCGCGCCCAGTTCGAGCGATTCCTGGGGCGCAAAGTCGCCCGCTTCCCCGCCGACATCTTCACCTGGTCGAAGAACGGGCCGGTGCAGGGGCGATACTACAAGAAGTGGCTGGAGTTCCGCGCGTCGGTCATCGCTGGTTTCGTGCGGCGGGCGTCGCTGACGGTTCACCGGGTCCATCCGGGGATCATGCTCGGCTGCTCGGTGGGGGCGTGGTATCCAACCTACGTCAACGAAGGCGTCAACTGGGGCAGCGTGCGCTTCAATCCCGGAAAGGAGTACTTCTTCTGGGCGACCCCCACCTACCGGCGCACCGGTTACGCCGACAGCATCGATTACCTCGCGCCCCATTGCTACAGCAAGCACGTGGACATCGAGGACGCGGAGGACGCCGGACTGCCCGGTTGGTACAGCGTGCAGGGCGGGGCGCAGCTCGCGCGGCAGGCCGTGGCGAACGCATGCTGGATCTACGGCTCGGTGTACGCGGAGGATTACAAGGGGAACCCGCAGGAGTTCGTGCGGGCCATGCAGCGCGTCCGTCAGGAAACGAACGGCATCATGGCGTTCGACGTGAGCCAGATCGAGCAGTACGGCTGGTGGCCGCTGTTCCGCCAGGTCTTTCAGACCGCCGCGCAGCCCCCGCACCGCCGCCCCGGCTGGCTCGCCCAGCGCACCTTGCCCGCAACCGCTAGCCCTTGATGCAACCACAGATTCACACAGATCACCCCAACCTCTGATGAAACCGCAGATGAACACAGATCAACGCAGATAACCCCAAGAACCAGAGGCAGTTCTTTCAGACTTCAGACTTCACACTTCAGCCTTCATCTCGTGTATAATGGGGAACAATCTGGAGTTTTTGTTGTCTTTATAGAAGCATTCGGTAATTGGGGCGCGACGTTTTTAATGAGGGCGTGAGGGCGAGGTTTGAACCCTCACGGACGGGAGGTCTGGATGAACCAGCGAATGTTAGGGGTAACGGCAATGACGCTGCTGGCGGCGGCGGGCGCGGCTTTTGCAAAACCGGCCATCACCGGCGATTACGTGGAGAGCCGGTCGTTGAGCGTGTACGCCGGGGCCTGCCACTACGGCGGCGAGGCCGTCACCGAGGGGAAGGAAGCGATCCTCGCGTGGCGGGTGAAGGACGGTGCGTGGAACGGGCAGGCGCTGAACGGCCTGGCCGTGGTGGCGGTGGTGAACGGCCCGGACAACCTGGCGTTCCACCCGGAAGGCCATCACTCGCTGATCTACGTGGATCAGGGCGCGACGCCGGAGCAGCGGGACGCGCTCGTCGGGCTGCTGAAGGCCCGCGTGGGGGATCTGCTGGGCACGGTGGACGGCGTCTCCTCCGCGCCGGTGAAGTTCGAGATGAAGGAGCGGAGCTACCGGGTGCAGGTGCCGGGCGCGGCGTACATCGCGGCGGACAAGTACCCGTGCGCGAAGTGCGTGATGCCGCACCAGGTCTGGTACAACCCGTTCGTGCCGCTGAAGGGCGCGCAGGTCGCCCGCGCGCTGCGGACCGAGTTCAAGGCGGCGGTCCCGAACTTCTCCACCTGGTCGAAGGAGGAGGCGAACAGCGCCTACGTGGGGCAGTTCACCCTTTAATCGTCCGCTCAAAGAATCCGAAAGGGAGGCCGGTCATTTCACCGGCCTCCCTTTTTGTGCCTGATTCTTTAGATCGAGGGTATTATGCCTCGTCGTAGCCTTTCAGCGGGCGATACCAGATGTTCCGGTAGCGAACGAGGTCCCCGTGGTCCTGGAGCCGGAGCGGCCCTTCCTGTGGGATCGCTTTGGTGTACTCCGAAACCGTCCGGTGACCGGTGGGCCCCTGGATCTCCGTGTCGTGATGCACCACGACTCCGTTGTGCAGAACCGTAACGCGCGCGGGGCTGACCAGCTCGTCGCCGTTGAAGCGGGCGGCGATGAGGATGATATCGTAGGTCTGCCACTCGCCCGGCTTGCGGCAGGCATTTACGAGCGGGGGGTACTGCCCGTAGATCGCGGCTGTGGTGCCGTCCGCATAGGTCGGGTTGTCGTAGCAGTCGAGCACCTGGATCTCGTAGCGGCCCATGAGGAAGACCCCGCTGTTCCCGCGTCCCTGGCTTTCGCCCTTTACCTCGGTCGGCGCGGCCCACTCCAGGTGAAGCTGGCAATCCCCGAACTGCTGCCGGGTCTGGATGTCTCCGGTCCCCGGCACCACCTCAAAGTACCCGTTTTCCACCTTCCACTTTGCCGCCTCGCCCTTGCCGTTGGCCCACCCGGAGAGGTCCGACCCGTCGAACAGGACGACCGCATCGGCAGGGGGCGCGCCCGGCGCGTCCTGCGTGCTGGTGGTTCCCGGCTGAACGATGCGCGGCTGAGGCCGCTCGCCGTCGTGGACGTGCCACTGCGTGCCGGGAATGAGAGGGGTATCGCTGTAGCCCAGGCTCTTAGACATGTAAAGTCTCCATTTGATCGCGCTGCCGATTCGGCGAAGCTTGGATAGGATGAACATGGATCATTTTGGATTTACGATTGCCGATTTAGCTCATTTGCGATTTGCGATTGCCGATTTGCGATTGGACCTCTCCCCCGGCCCCTCCCCGGAGCGGGGAGGGGTGACTGGGGCGGGAAGGGTACAGGTACACCAAGAGCGGTACAGAAGTACAACCCCTGTATTGCTCGTTAGAGTTTCTCCTTCGGCTCCCCCTTCCCTTCAGGAAGGGGGCCGGGGGGTTAGGTACAATCGCAAATCGTAAATCATGAGTGTTTTAGCGACTTCAGCCGCCGCATCACGTCGTTGCCGCCCTCGCCGAAGTACTGCTCCAGCTTCACGTACTCCTCGTAGAGGGCGTCGTAAATCTCCCGGTTGCCGGGATTGGGGCGGAAAGTGCGCTCCTGAAGCCCGGCCATCCGCTCCGCCGCGTCCTGGATCGTGTCGTATCCACCGCCCTGAGCGCCGGCGGCGACCGCGCCCCACATCGCGGAGCCGAGCGCGCACGTCTGCGAGCTGCGGGCGACCTTCAGCTCCATCTGGAGGACGTCCGCGTAGATCTGCATCAGCAGCTCGTTCTTCTCCGCGAGGCCGCCGCAGCAGAGGGCTTCGTCCACCGGGATCCCCTGCCGCCGCATCGTCTCCACGATGAGCCGCGTCCCGAACGCCGTCGCCTCGATGAGCGCGCGGTAGACGTGCTCCGGCTTCGTGTCCAGCGTCAGGCCGAGGATCAGCCCGCTCAGGCTCGCGTCCATCAGGGGGGAGCGGTTTCCGTTCCACCAGTCCAGCGCCAGCAGCCCCGATTCACCCGGTTTCAGCGCCGCCGCCCGCCGCTCCAGCAGATGGTAGACGCTGATGCCTTCCGTAGCCGCCTCCTCGGTGTAGTAGGCGGGGACGCCCTGCCGGGTGAACCACGCGAAGATGTCGCCCACGGCGGCCTGCCCCGCTTCGAGGCCGTAGAAGGAGGGGAGGATCCCATCCTTCACCACGCCCGCGACCCCCACAACCTCCCGGTTCTCGGTCCCCAGGGCGAGGTGACACAGCGAAGTGCCCATGATCATCAGGAGCTGCCCGGACCGCACCATCGTCGAGGCGGGGGCGGCGACGTGCGCGTCGATGACCGACACCGCCACCGGCGTCCCCGGTTTCAGGCCCGTTAGCTCGGCCCCGCTCGCGTTCAGCTCTCCCGCTTTCTGCCCCAGCGGCATAACGTTGGGCAGGACCTTCGTGCCGACCAGGTCCCGCATCCGGGGATCGAGGGCGGCGAGGAAATTGGCGTCGGGGTAGCCGCCGTCGGCGCTCCAGCAGCCCTTGTAGCCCGCCTGGCACGCGCTGCGGGTGTCCTCCCCGGTGAGCTGCTGCACGACCCAGTCCCCCGCCTCGATGAACCGGGCTGCGGCTTCGTACACTTCCGGGTCTTCGTTGAGGACCTGCCAGATTTTGGGCCAGAGCCACTCGCTGGAGAGCTTGCCGCCGTACCGCCGGAGGAACTCCGCGCCGCGCTCCCGCGCGATCTCGGTCATCCGGTCGGCCTCGTCCTGCGCGGCGTGGTGCTTCCAGAGCTTCACCCAGGCGTGGGGCCGGTCTCGGTACTGCGGCAGCGTGGAGAGGGGCCGGTACGCCTCGTCCGTGGGGACGACGGTGCAGGCGGTGAAATCCACGCCGATGCCGACGACCTCTTCCGGTTTTGCGCTCGCTTGTTGGAGGACGCTGGGGATCAGCGTGCGGAGGGCGAGCAGGTAATCTTCCGGGTCCTGGAGCGCCCATTCCGGCTCCAGCTTCAGGCCGCTCTCCGGGAGCCGGTCGTCGATCACGCCGTGCGGGTAAGGCATCACGTCGGTGGCGACTTCTTCCCCGCTCTCCACGTCCACCAGCAGGGCGCGGGCGGATTCGGTGCCGTAATCGAGGCCCAGGGTGTAACGTCGGCTCATGAACCCTCCAGAAACGTCAGTGCCCGGCGGGGACGGGCGCGCCCAGGGCGATCTTCAGCGCCTCCCGCTCCTCCTGTGAAAGCGTGACCTCGGAGCGGCCTTCCGATAACGGTTTCGCGTAGACGCGGCAGCCGTCGCGTCCGTAGACGCTGGTGAGGATGAAGCCGTTGCCCGGCGCGTCCGTCAGCGCGAGCGAGAAGCTGAGGTTCCCCCCGATATCCCCGAACGCGTCGAACCGGACGACGCCGCTGCGTTGGAAGCAGCCCCGCTGCGCCGCGTTCAGGATTTCCGCGCGGTCTATCGCTCTCAGGGAATGCTGCTGCGCTTCCCTGGCCGTCTCCAGGTAATCGCGGAGCAGCCCTTCCAGCTCCCCTCCCCCGGCGGCGTCGAGCAGCGTGCGGTACCTCCGCCCGAGCGCGCGGAAGCGGACGCTCAGCGCGATCAGCCAGATCAACGTGAGGAGTACGGCCGCCGCCAAAGCGGTCAGCACAGGATCGAAAGCGGCGGCAGAAGGAAGGAAACGATCAAGCATGGGAGGCGGTGAAGCAATAGGTCGCAGTGGGAAGTGGGTGGTGAAGGCGTGAGGCTTTTGTTTGATTCAACGCGTTCCCACCGATTCCTCCAGCCCTTTTGCTGCCGTTTACTATGCCCGCTTCGGCTATACTTTTGGATCAGAAGGTTTTGCTGCGGCACCTGTTGATCCACTGAGGTAGAGACGCCAATGATCGTTCGGGACGCGCTGCAAGTTCTCAGGGAATTCGCGCCGGAGGAGTGGGCCGAGCCGTGGGACAACGTCGGCCTCCAGTTCGGCCGGGAGGATGCGCCGCTTCGGAAAGCCCTGGCGTGCCTCGACGTGACGGAAGAAACGGTGGAAGTGGCCCAGCAGGCCGAGGTGGATCTCTTGGTGGCACATCATCCGATCATCTTCCACCCTCCGAAGACCCTGCGGGAAGACCGTCCGGAAGGGCGATTGATCGCCGCGCTCATCCGCGCCGGTCTCGCGTTTTACGCCGCCCACACCAACCTGGACGTCGCGCCCGGGGGCACCAACGACGCGCTGGCGGCGCTCTTCGACCTCCAGGACACGCGCCCGCTGCTCCCCGGTCCTCCCCAGCGGCAGGTGAAGCTCGTCGTGTTTACGCCGCCGGAAGCCGTCGCCCCCGTCCTCGAGGCGGCGGCGAGCGCCGGAGCGGGGGTCATCGGGAACTACAGCCACTGCACCTTCCGCGGTCCAGGCACGGGCACCTATCTTCCCCTCGAAGGCGCGAACCCCTACGCCGGGGAAGTCGGGCGATTGGAAGAAGCGCAAGAGGAGCGGCTGGAAGTCCTGGTTCCCCACCGGCGGCTAAGGGCCGTGCTGGAAGCCGTCCAGGCAGCGCATCCGTACGAGGAGGTGGCGTACGACGTCTACCCGCTGGAGAACTCCGGTCTGCCTATCGGATTGGGCCGCGTGGGAACGCTGCCGGAGCCGGTGAGCTTGCCCGATTTCGCAGAGCGCGTCCGGGAGCGGCTTCGTACCGATCACGTCGAGGTCGTACGGGGCCGCGATCCGGTGCAGACGGTCGCGGTGTGCGGGGGAAGCTGCAGCAAATACGTCGAGGCCGCGCGCGCCGCCGGAGCCGACGTCTTCCTCACCAGCGAAATCGGGCACCACCAGAAGCTGCTGGCCCGCTCCCTGGGCCTCTCCCTCGTCGAAGCCTCCCACGAGGCGACGGAAACCCCGGTGGTCGCGGTCCTGGCTTCCGTCCTCCGCAAATCCCTCCCCGAACTGGAGGTCCTGGAATGAACCGCCAAAACGCCAAGGGCGCCAAGAACCCTCCTTGAGAAGGTAGAAGTGAGAAGGTAGAAAGGGGTCATCTGCGTTCATCTGCGTGAATCTGCGGTTTCAATGGGTTTTTGAGGCTTCTTGGCGTCTTGGCGGTTCAAAAGTTTTCGATTCATGCACCGATTGGCCCGTAATCGGGACCGATTGACGGGGAGAGGGGGAAAACCACGCCCGCAGTGTGAGATATCTCACAGATCATGGAACGACTGGCATGGGTATAATCGAGACGGGAGGCAGCGGCGCCGGACGGCTTTGAGGAGGAAAAAGGATTTCGGGGCGGTCCCGGCAACCCGCGCAGCAGTCATGATTTCGATCAAACGGTTTCCGGGACGCAAGGGGGAGGAGCCGGGGGAGGGAAAACCGGATCTTCCCATCCCGCCCCGGCCCGCCCGCGACACCTGGAACGTGGTGATGGAACCCATGCCGATGGAGAAGACGGTGATCTACGCCCTCTCCTTCCATCGCCGGGGAACCGCCATCTATTACCTGTACCGCCATTTTCCCGACCGCAAGGACGCGGAAAAGGAGTACGCCCGCCTGAACCAGGACCTGCTCCTCGCCCGCTCGGATTTCGAGCTGAAGTACGAGCTAAGCTCCTGAAGCTTCGCACCCCGTCGTCCGCCGATGATTCTCATCCTCCACCGAACACCGGTTGAGAAGCGCAATGAAAAGCGCCCGGTCATTTCCGACCGGGCGCTTTTCATTTCTGTTACGGTATGGGTTCCTAGCGATTGCGTGAGCGGCGCCGTGACGTATAGACACGGGTTCGCACTCGCGTCCCTTCGTGAGCGGTGTATTCGCGGACGCGGGTCCGATAGCGGACGGGAGTCCGGACCACCGTGCGCACCACCGTCCGGTAGTGAGTCACGTAGCGTACTCGCGTGCGAGTGACGTACCGAGGCCGGGTGATCACGCGAGTCCGATAGCGAGTCACGTTGCGGATACGATTGCGGATGACGTACCGTACCCGGGTTCGGGTGACGTAGCGCGGGCGCGTGATGACCCGTGTTCGGTAGTGGGTGACGTGTCGAACGCGGGTGCGAGTCACGTACCGGGGCCGGGTGACGACGCGAGTCCGGTACCGGGTGATCCGCCGCACGCGGGTCCGAGTCCGATACTGAACGCGATTGACCGTGCGGGTGCGATACCGGACGATCCGTCGTACGCGCGTCCGGGTGACCGTCCGGGGCCGCGTCACGATGCGGGTTCGGTAGTGAACGACCCGACGGATGCGAGTGCGGTAACGCACGACCGGCCGGATCCGGGTCCGGGTGACGGTGCGGACGCGCCGGATGACGCGAGTCCGGTAGTGGGTGACCCGGCGGATGCGCGTCCGCGTGACGTACCGCGGGCGGGTAATGACCCGAGTGCGGTAGTGCGTCACGCGCCGAACGCGCGTCCGGGTGACGTAACGCGGTCGAGTGATTACGCGAGTGCGGTAATGGGTCACGCGTCGGATACGGGTCCGGGTGACTGTTCTCGGCCGCGTTACCACCCGGGTCCGATAGCGGGTCACCCGGCGGATCCGGGTGCGCGTTCGGTACTGCAAGCGGGTCAGGGTGCGGGTCCGATAGCGCACCACACGCCGGACACGGGTGCGGGTCACGGTCCGGGGCCGAACCACGGTACGGGTTCGGTACCGCGTAACGTGGCGCACGCGGGTCCGGGTGACGTAGCGCGGGCGAGTGATGACCCGGGTGCGATAGTGCGTGACGTTTCGGACACGAGTGCGCGTCACGTACCGGGGCCGGGTGACGACGCGGGTTCGGTACTGGGTGACGTTACGAACGACCGTCCGGGTGACCCGCGTGCGAGTGCGCGTGTGCACCCGTACCGGCCCCCGGCGGACTCGAACCGTCTCCGTGCGGGTACGGGAATGCGCGGCCTGCACCCGGGGTCCTTGAGACAGCCCCAGACCCAGGGCGGCCAGACCCACCCCCGCAAGAAAAACCAATCTCCTTTTCATCCACAGCTCCTTCTGAGCGAGTTCGCTCTCAGAGGATAAGAGGGCGCCGAGCGGCGAATGCGCCTTCGGCCCCCGTGATCCGGACGTCCGTCCGGATCAGACAGAGTCGATCCGACCCTCCTTTCTGCTCGGTTGGATAAGACCCAGTATAGGGCGGTTCGTACAAGCGGGCAATAAGGCTTTCGGTTGTTAATGCCTTGAATTGCCTCCGCTCTCCATATTAATGGAGGCTTGAACGGTAAGTCCCTGGACCGGACCTTCGAGGAAAGCCTGCAAAAAACCGCAAGCTATCCGATGAGGCTATGAACCTCTGGCGGATGCGCCTCCCTACGTTACCCGGAGGCGAAGTCGGTAAAACGGCTGAGAAGACCGTCGCGCGAAATCCGCTCGCGGCCATGGTTTGATCGGTACGTCTGCCGGGACGGACGGTGAGGCGGGATCGCGCGTCAGGGATTCATAGCTTCGAAACAGCAAGTTTAGTTCCAGGGAAGCCGAAGGAAACCTTTATCCACCAAAGAGCAACGTGCCGAAAAAAAGCAGACCGTATTAAGCGGTCTGCCCTCAGGTTGCTCAAAGGTCTCCCCTTTTAGGGGGTTCTTAACCTCGGTTTTCCCGGCTGATCGGCGTTTCATCGCCCGGCAGGTCGTCGATGTTGACGCCCAATCCGGCGACTCCCGCGTCGCTGGACATCCCGAAGTCCACCACGTCCTCCCCGGCGACGTCCCCGGTCGTCACGAAGTTATCCGTCGTCACGTTGACGACGTTATCGTCCCCGCTGATCAGCCCGTCGTCGTTGATGCGCTCCACCAGATCGGCGGTGGGCGGCACGTCGGTCAATTCCACAGCTTTCGCGCTATCCACCAGATCCGAATCCGGCGCAATCATCTCCACGTCCTCCGTGGGCAACGAATCCAGCAGATCGCCGCCGGTGGAAGTCTCGGTGGTATAGAGGTCGTCGGTCGCGCTCATCTCGCCCTCCTTGAAAGCCTCGCTCCATCTGAAATACCACCCTTAAAGTACCGTGCGGGAGGGAGTTCTAAACTCGGCAAGCAGGCGGCAAACCTCATCAGCTTTTGGGTTTCGGCTCCTCGCGGCGCTCCTTTTCCTGGATCATCACCTCCGCCAGCTTGAACTGCCGAATCGCCGGCAGCGCCAGGGAAGGCATGTCGGCGAGCGTTCCGTCCACCGCCACCGTGCTGTCTTTCGCGGGCAGCCCGGAGGCCGTCCCGATGACCATCTGCGCCGTACCGTCGCTGAGGACGTAATACGACTCCTTGAGGAGCGGAGTGGCGGAAAAGCTGGAGACGACCTGCCCCTGGACTCGCACCTCTTTGCCTTTGTACTGCTCCAGGTGAGTGGCGATCTCTTTCAGGGGCACCGGCCGCTTGCACCCGCTCACCCCCACCCATGCTCCAGAGGTCAGGAGGAAGATCAGCAAACGGCTCGTAGATGGACGGTTCACAATCATCCTCTCAGCATCGGTTACCTAAGTGTTTATGGTTTCACCACGGAGGCACGGAGACACGGAGAACCCCCTGAACCGCTTGAGGATCGAGAGGAGAAGATTGCGGACCTTAATTACCCTGCCACCCTTTTGACCTTCGATCCTCTTTATTCGATCTTCGGGGGTTCAGGGGGTTCTCCGTGTCTCCGTGCCTCCGTGGTGAAATTAATACATGCCAAAGACAGAGTCGCTCAAGCTTCCAGGTTCAGCCAGCGGGCCTCTTCCGGGCTCAGCTCCACGTCCAGCGCCTCGAAGGAGGTGCGCATCTCGGAGAGGGTGCGCGGCCCGATCAGCGCGTGGACCGGGAACGGCTGGTGGAGCACGTACGCCGCCGCGATCGTGATCGGCTGGGTGCCTTTCTTCCGGGCCAGCTCTTCGGCGCGGCGCTTCCGCTCGAAGTTCTCCTCGCTGTACCAGGCGTGGACCAGCTCGCCGTCGCTCCGGTCGTCCGGGTTCCCCCGCACGAAGAATCCCCGCGCCTGGCTCGACCAGGAGAAGTTCGGCAGTTGGGTTCGCGTCAACCACGCCCGCGACTCCGGGTCCGAGGCGGCGATGCAGCCGCCCCAGATCGGGTTCACCATCCGGGCGAGGCTGAAGTTGTTGCTGATGGCGGAGAACCCGGCCAGCCCCTTGCTCTCGGCGTACTCGTTGGCGGCCTGCACTCGCTCCAGGCTCCAGTTGGATCCCCCGAAGGCCTTCATGCGGCCCGCCCGGACGTGCTCGTTCATCGCCTCCACGAACTCGCCGACGGGGACCTCCAGATTGTCGCGGTGCATGAGGTAGATGTCCGCGAAATCCATCCGCAGGCGGTCCAGCGTCTCCATGAACTGCTTTGTCAGCCACTCCGGGGTGCAGTACGGAGTGTGCGCGCCCTTGGCGATGACGACGACCTGATCCCGGATGCCCCGCTTCTCCACCCAGTTGCCGAAGATCTTCTCCGAGTTCCCGCCGCCGTAGATGTACGCGGTGTCGAAGCAGTTGCCGCCCCGCTCGATGAAGTCGTCGAAGAGCGCGCTGGCGGCGGTGACGGGGTTGACCGCCCCTTCGAGCATCGTGCCCATCACGATCTTGGAGACCGGCTTCTCCACGCCCTGCACCGAGCCGTACTTCATCCGCTCCTGGCCGCGATGAGGCTTCAGACGCTCGCCGCTCGCGGTATGAGTCTGCCCCTCCATCGTATCCTGGGGATACTTCAAGCCGATGGCGGACCGCCACTTGTCCAGCGCGAGCATGTTGCCCAGCGTATCCTCCGGAGACATCGCCGGATGCGGCGTCTGACCGGTCCGCACCCCCTCCGCGAAGGCGTCGGCTTCGTAGGCGTACAGGCTCCGGTCCGATTCGATGACGACCTCCTTCTGATCCTCGCCGTTGCGCTGGAGGATCAGCTTCACCGCGCCGTCGGTGGGGCCGCAGAACCAGGGGGAGGGGACGAAAATCCGCCCTTCCGTGCCGTAGATCCAGACGCTGTTCTCCTGGTTCACGCGCACGCCCGTCGCCAGCTGCGCCACGACTTCGCCCGGAAACTTCAGAGACGCGACGGCATACTCGTCCACCCCACTCTCCCCCAGGTGCGCCGCGCCGGAGACCTGAACCGGGTCTGCAAAGGGTTGGCCCGTCGCCGCCCCGGCGATCAACCGCGCCATCGACGTGCAGTAGCAGCCCACGTCCAGGATGCCCCCGCCGCCCAGCGCCGGATCGAAGAGGCGGCTTTCCGCGTTGAATCCGGCTTGAAAGCTGAAATTCGCGGAGATGATCCTCACGTCCCCGATAGCTTTCTCGTGGATCAATTCCACTAGCTTTGCGGTCTGGGGATGGCAGCGATACATGAACGCTTCCATCAGGAAGACGCCGTTCTCGCGGGCCGCTTCCGCCACGGCCATCGCTTCGGGGTAGTGGATCGTCAGGGGCTTCTCGCAAAGGACGTGCTTGCCCGCGCGGGCGGCCTTGATGGCCCACTCCGCGTGCATCGGATGAGGGGTGGAGACGTACACCGCCTGAACGTCCGGATCGGCCAGCAGGGCCTCGTAGGAGCCGTGCCGCTTCTCCACGGAAAACTGCTCCCCAAACCGGTCGGCGGACTCCCGCGTGCGGCTTCCGACGGCCACCAATCGGCCCGTTCGAGAGTCGGATAAGCCTTTCGCAAACGTGCGGGCGATGGAGCCGGTCCCCAGGATCCCCCAGTTGATGAAATCGGCCATTCAGACACATCCTTTTTTGCGAGAGCGGTGACGGACAAACGGAGAATTTTTGGCGTTAGGCGTTGGGCGTTGGGTGAAATCCGGCAAAGCGCATTCACTTTGAACTCATCTCACCCAACGTCCAACGCCCTTCGCATTATGACCCATGCGGCCCGAGGAGGGGAGTTGGCGAGCGGTCTGGTCTATCTGGTCGGCGCGGGGCCCGGCGATCCGGGATTGCTCACGCTGAAGGGGCGCGACGCGCTGGCATCCTGCGACGTGGTGGTCTACGACCGTCTGGCGCATCCCCGGCTGCTGCGCCACTGCCGCCCGAACGCGGAACGTATCTACGTGGGGAAGCAGGCCGCGCGCCACACGATGAAGCAGGAGGAGATCAACGCGCTCCTAGTGGAGCGGGGCCGGGCGGGGCAGACCGTCTGCCGCCTCAAAGGGGGCGATCCGTTCGTCTTCGGGCGAGGCGGGGAGGAAGCCGAAGCCCTCGCCGAAGCCGGGATTCCTTTCGTGGTCGTGCCCGGTGTGACCTCCGGCATCGCCGCCCCGGCGTACGCGGGGATCCCCGTCACCCACCGGAAGCTCTGCTCCGCCTTCGGGATCATCACCGGCCACGAAGACCCGACGAAGCCCGAATCGGCGCTGCGGTGGGGCGCGCTGGCGCAGGGGTTGGACACCTACGCTTTCTACATGGGCGTGGAGCGGCTGGCCTCGGTCACGCAGCAGTTGATCGCTCACGGCAAAAGCCCGGAGACCCCCGCCGCCCTCATCCGCTGGGGCACCTGGACGAAGCAGGAGGTCCTCACCGGCACCCTATCCACCCTGGCCCAACTCGCGGAAGCGGCGGGGTTTCAGCCCCCGGCCATGATCGTCGTGGGGGAGGTCGTGCGGCTGCGGGAGAAGCTGCGCTGGTTCGACAACCGGCCGCTTTCCGGGAAGACGGTCGTCGTGACCCGCGCTCGCGAGCAGGCGAGCGAGCTGGTGGATTTGCTGGAAGACGCCGGGGCGGACGTGTGGGAGTTCCCGGCGATCCGGATCGAGACGCTGGAGAAGGCCATCCCCTGGGACGACCTTCCTAATTACGATTGGCTGCTGTTCACCAGCCCCAATACGGTCCGCCTCTTCTTCGAGCAATTGAGAGCGGAAGGGCGCGACGTGCGGAGCCTCGGTTCGGCGAAGATCGGCAGCGTGGGGCCGACGACGACCGCCGCGCTGGAGGAGAAGGGCCTGCGGGTCGCTTTCCAGCCGAAACGCGAGACCTCGGAGGAGATGCTGAAAGAGTTCCTGGAGAACCCGGACGGGCTGAAGGTCTTCCTCGCGCGGGCGGAAGAGGCTCCGGAGACGCTGCCGGAAGGGCTGAGGGCGCAAGGGGCGGCGGTGGACGTCCTGCCTTTATATCGCACGGTGGCCGCCGGGGAGGACGCAGAAGACCTCCGCCGCGCGTTCGAAGCGGGAGAGATCGACGCGATCACGTTCACCAGCTCCTCCACCGTCCGCTTCTTCTTCCAGGCGGTGGGCGCGGTGAGGGCGGACGGCGTCACCGTCGCGTGCTTCGGCCCCCGCACCGCTGAGACCGCGAGGGAGCACGGGTTGTCGGTCCACGTCACGCCAGATTCCCGCACCCTCTCCGCTTTCGTTCAAGCGTTGATCGGTCATTTTCACCCTTCCGACGTACCGCCTTCCGGAGCGCCCGATGACCTGGCCCCATGACGTTCTGACGCTGGAGGAAGCGGCGCGGATTCAAACCGAGCTGCGGGAGCGGATCGAGCTGGAGGACCGCTTTTCGGATCCACCCCGGACGGTCGCGGGGCTGGACATCTCCCACTCCCGCTTCTCCACGCGCGTCTTTGCCATCGCGGTGCTGCTGGAGTACCCGTCGATGGCGATGCTGGAGGAGGCGTGGACCGAGGGAGAGGCGCAGTTCCCTTACATCTCCGGCTTCCTGGCGTTCCGCGAATCGCCGTTCGTGCGGGAGGCGCTGGGCAAGCTCAGCCGCCGTCCGGACGTGCTCTTCGTGGACGGGCAAGGGATCGCCCACCCACGAGGCTGCGGGATTGCCAGCCAGATTGGCGTGCTGGAGGACCTGCCGAGCGTCGGCTGCGCGAAGTCGGTGCTGTACGGCAAACTCGGGGAGGTGGGGCTGGAGGTAGGGGATCGCGCGCCGCTCCGGGGACGGTTCGGAGGGGAAGTCCTCACGCTGGGTTACGCGCTCCGCACGAAGCTTCGGTCGAAGCCGATGATCATCTCGCCGGGCCATCGGGTGAGCGTGGAGACGGCGGCGCGGATGGCGCTGGAATGCTGCCGGGGTTACCGGCTGCCCGAACCGACCCGCCAGGCCCATGAGGCGGCGAACCGGATCCGCAAGAACCGGGAGGAGCTAGGCTCGGCGGAGGCGGTGATTGTAGAAACAGGCCAATTGAGCCTGGATCTGGGGGGAGTAGAACGCAGGATCCGAGGAAGGAGTTAAAACTCTTTTTCAGAGCGCCAGACCACGCCATGAGTTTCGCAGACCAGGCCGCGTTCGGTGCTGGACAGGGGCGCCCATCGAAGCCGGGCGCGGCAGCCGTGATAGGGGCAGGTGGGGCGATGAACGGTTTCCGCCTCTTCTCCCACGGCCAGAACCGACAGGGGGAAATCGACGGGCTTGCGGCGTTGCAGGGGTGGATAAGTGCGGAGCATGAGTCGGCCCTCCTCCAACTCAAACCGAGGCTGAGAGAGGCGATCCGGCAGCGTATGGCTCTCCGTCGCCTCCAACTACGATGTCACTTCCTCAAGGATGATTTAGAGCGTAGCGATATCCTGCTTGCAGGATCAAGCAAGCAGAGGGTAGAGAAAGAACGACCCGGCACGTACGCCGGGCTTCGTTGTAAAAGCGGTTATGCCGGGAGAAGGTTGCTCGCCTGCGGAACTTTGCGGCCTTCCGTCACCGCGAACTCCACGCGCTGGCGTTCCGCCAGAGTCTGATAGCCGTCCGTCTGGACCTCAGAAAAATTAACGAACCGGTCGGCGCCGTCGTCGCTGGCGATGAAGCCGTAGCCTTGGCCTTCGTTGAACCGCTTCACGGTTCCGGCAGCTATGTGCTTCCTTCCCTGGTGAACCCGCGCGTGTGCGGACGCCCCATTATAATGGCGTGTGAGCGCCGAGGTCAATAATTCTGGCTCATTTGGGCGTTAAAGACAGCCCACGAGGTTCGAGGATAATGGACCGAGGGTTGCAAAAGCCCCTTCGTCCGCGATCCCTTCGAGATCCCGCGTGACGAGACGGATGGAATACCGTTATCACCAAGAGGTGAAACCGAGCGCCTCTTCCGCCCGCGCGCCCGGCCAGATCGTGATACAATAGTCAGGCGAAGCCGCCGCCATCGCCTATTGCCCTTTTCCATTCCGCCGCCTTTCGACGCCCCCATGCTCTTTTTTCACCAGCTCGCCGCCAGCGTCGGCCAGTTCGACCTCGGCACGGTCTGCACCCATCTGCTGGACATCTTCGTCGTCGCGTACGTCTTCTACCGGCTGATCCTCCTGACCCGGGGGACTCGCGCGTGGCAGATCCTGTGGGGGCTGGGCTTCTTCTTCGCGGCGGTGGCGATGAGCGCGCGGCTGCACCTGGATACCCTCTACTGGCTGCTCCAAAAGTTCGTGTACATGGGGCCGGTCGCGGTGGTCATCCTCTTCTACCCGGAGCTGCGGCACGCGCTGGAGGAGATGGGCCGCCTGCGGTGGTGGGGAAGCCATTTCACCTTTATGGCCGGCGAAGAAGTCACCCGGATGGTGGACGAGGTGGTGAAGGCGGCGGTGGACCTCGCGGCGAGGAAAGTGGGCGCGCTCATCGTGATCGAGCGCGAGACGCGGCTGGACGACATCGTGATGACCGGCAAGCGGATGGACGCCGACCTTTCCGCCGAGCTGCTCAGCACGATCTTCCACCCCGGCAGCCCCCTCCACGACCAGGCGGTCATCATCTCCGGGCGGCGGATCGTCGCGGCGAGCTGCGTCCTGCCGTTGAGCGACGATCCCAGCGTCGGCCTGGGGGTCCACACCCGACACCGGGCGGGCCTCGGCGTTACGGAGGTCAGCGACGCGGTCGTCGTCGTCGTCTCAGAGGAGACCGGCGCAATATCGGTCTGCTACCGGGGGCGGCTCATCCGGGGCCTGAACAAGGAAACCTTGCGAGATTGGTTGATCTCCACCTTGCAGCCGCCTAAGGCGGTCCCGGCCCGCAACTTCAGCCTCCGGCGGACGGATAAGGCGCGGGCGGAGAAGGTGGAAGGCCGAAGTTAAAAGCCCTAAGATTAAGCGAAGGCCGTTTCAGCGCCTTCGGGCCGCGCGTCGCCGCCGCTGCTGGCGCTGAGACTGCCGAACCGCCGCCGTCACCGCTTCCACCGGCGTGACGACGGGGGACTTTGGAGTGAACGTTTCCAGCGAAAGCCCGTTCCCGTTGGGGCCGGGATGCGGGGGAAGCGTCGGGAGCAGGGAAGATTCAGCCGGTTTCTCGCCGGGATGGGACGTTTCCGCTTCGTGAGTGAGCCGTGCGGCACGGCGCTCCGCCTTTCGCTTCTCCCGGAAGGCTTCGTAGACCGGGCGGATGATCTCCACCGCTTCGTCCGGCGTATCCACCAGCGTGACGTGCCCGAGGTCCGGCGGGCTGATGAGGCGGTGGTCGAGGACCTGATCCTCCATCCATTCGAGCAGACCGCTCCAGAATTCCTTGCCCAGCAGCAGCACGGGCCGAGGCTCCACCATCGAGAGCTGGAGGAGCTGCCAGACGTAGAACAGCTCCAGCAGCGTGCCGATCCCCCCCGGCGCGACGATGACCGCGTCCGAGAGCCGCATGAACTCGTCCAGGCGGGACGAAAACCGCTGGTGCATGCTCTTGATGTCCAGGTGGGGGTTCGGCAGCTCCTTGATGCCGGGGATGTCCAGCGGCAGCCCGTAGGATCGGACGCGCTTGACGTGCGCCTCCTGCACCGCGCGATTGGCCGCCTCCATCAATCCCGGCCCGCCGCCGGTCACGATGTCGATGCCCAGCAGGGCCAGCTTCCGCGCCACCTCGTACACCGATTGGTAGATCGCATCGTTGGGCTGAATCCGCGCCGAGCCGAAGATGCACACCCGGAAATAATTCCCCTCCGCTTGCCGCAGCGCGGTATCCAGCTGGAGGTACTGTTGGATCACCTCCGCCATCTTCCGGCGAAGGTCTTCATTCTGATTCATGGATACACTGCTCCTCCTTGAGCAGAAGTCGGCAAAGGATAAGTCGGGCTTTGCCAGAACACAGGAGAGGGGTCGCTTCCGTCTCGTCATCGAGCGCACCGAGATCTTGGAAAGATCCTCTTCTCTCTCCGATTTTACCTCACGTTTCAAAAGCCTGATCCCTGGTTTTTGCTGATGGGATCAAATTCTGGCCTTTGGAAAGCCGTGAGCCGCCCGGCGCTGAACCGCCGGGCTAAACAGAGGGAACCCCCGCTGAAGCGGGGCTGTGGCCTTCATCATGGGTACGGTAAAGCCGGGGGTTTAGCCCTCCGCAGGAGGGGTTCCCTTGTATTAGCCCGGCGGTTCAGCGCCGGGCGGCTCCCACATCCCCAAAATCCAGCCCTGCTCCCCTCATGAAGAGGGTTGCCAACCCACCCAGGCTCCGATATACTGGCTTTGGCTTCAGACCTCTTCTGGGAAACCTGATTTACCCCGCTTATGATCTCTTTAAACAAGGTGTCCGTCCGGTACTCCTCCGCCGTCTGCGCACTGAACGACGTCAGCGTGCAGGTCCGCCCGGGGGAATTCGTTTTTGTGGTGGGGCCGACGGGCGCGGGGAAATCGACCTTCCTCAAGCTGCTGTACGCCGAAGCCCGCCCCACCGCCGGCTCCGTGCGGGTCGAAAATCAGGACCTCTACACCCTCAAACGCTCGCAGATCCCCGAATTGCGGCGGCGGATCGGGGTGGTCTTTCAGGATTTCCAGCTTCTGCCGGACCGCTCCGTCTTCGAGAACGTCGCGTTCGCGCTCCACGTCACCGGCACGCCCCGCCGGAAGGTCCTCCCCCGCACCACCGCCGTCTTAGAGCAGGTGGGATTGCTCGACCGGCTGGACGCGCGGCCCTCGGAGCTGTCGGGCGGCGAGCAGCAGCGGGTCTGTATCGCCCGCGCGCTGATCTCCGAGCCGTTCCTCCTCATCGCCGACGAGCCGACCGGCAACCTCGACCCGACGACCTCGTGGGAGATCATGGACCTCCTCGAAGAGATCAACGCCCGGGGCGCGACGGTGATCGTTGCCACCCACGACCGGCAGGTGGTGGACCGAATGCGGCGGCGCGTCCTCACCTTCGAGAGCGGCAGGCTGGTGCGCGACGCGGAGCATTCCGCCTACTTCGATCCCCTGGCTCCCCGCCCGGTGGACCTGCTGCCCGACGCACCCCTGCGGCGGGACGACCGGCTGGCAGCGACGCGTAGCCTTCCGGAGGCCGCGCGTGTCGGTTAGCTTTATCCTCCGAGAGGCCGGGTCCAACCTGCGCCGCCACAGCTTTGCCGCGCTCGCTTCGGTGACGACCACGGCAGTCTGCCTCCTCATCCTCGGCGCGTTCGCGCTCTTCAGCATGATCTCGCAGCGGTTCACGCTGGGCCTGCTGCGGCAGTCTTCGGTGTCGGTGTACGTGAAGACCTCCGTCACCCGCAAGGAGGCGATGAAGCTCAAACGCAAGATCGCCTACATGCCGGAAGTGCGCTCCATCATCTTCGTGCCCAAAGAGCGCGCGTGGGCGGAGGAAAAGCAGAAATACAGCTACCTGCCGGAGCTGGACTCGATGGAGAACCCCCTGGGCGACGAGGTCCACGTCACCCTCGCCCACCCGGAGCGGAGCGCCGAGGCCGCGCAGAAGATCTCCGGCTTCAAGGGCGTGGAGAAGGTCAGTGAGGCGGGAGAGGTCATCGCCCGGCTGGCGCGCCTGGACCGGGCGGTGAAAGCCATCGGCACCGCGATCTCCGGCCTGCTGCTCTTCGCCGCCGCGCTCCTCATCAGCAACGCCATCCGGCTCGGCGTCTTCTCCCGCCGCCGGGAGATCAAAATCATGATGCTCGTCGGTGCGACGGACCGGTTCATCCGCATGCCGTTTCTCCTGGAGGGCCTGCTGCACGGACTGGCCGGGGCGGCGCTCGCGTGCCTGATCCTGACGGTGGGGGCGCGGGCCTTCGGCGACCTGCTCAGCCATGCGCTGCCCTTCCTGCCGCTCTCTCCCCAGGGAATCCCTTTAGGTCCGCTGTACGGGTTCCTGTTCGCGGCGGGGGGCGCTCTGGGGCTGGCGGGCAGCTACGCCTCGGTGCGCCGCTTCCTGCTGCGGAGCGTCGAATGACGGTGCGGCCTCTCTGCTCCCCCTCCCTGCGGCGGAAGCTGGCCGGGGGGTTGGCTCTTCTGTTCACCCTGGGGCTGGTGACCGGCGCGCCGGTGTACGGGCGCGCCCGCCGGATTCACCGCCAGGCGCTCACCTCCCGGCTGATGCTCCTGAAACGTCGCCAGCAGAACACCCGCGCCCAGCTTCGGGAAACCAAAGGCCAGCAGCAGGACGTGGTGGAGGAGCTGCACGGCATCCAGAACGCCCTCCTGGAGACCGCAGCCCGCATCGACCTCACCGAGGACCGGCTGAAGCGGGTCCAATCCGAGCTGAAACAGACGCAGGACCGGCTGGCGGAAGCCCGCGAGCAGTGGCGGGAGGACCGGGGGCGGCTGTCCCGGCGCATGGTGGCGGCCCGCCAGAGCGGCGGGTGCGGCTACCTCAGCGTCGCCCTCGGCGCGAAAGACTTCCGCGACCTCCTCGACCGGGAGCACTTCCTGAGTAAGGTCGTCGAATCGGACGTGACCCTGATCCGCGCCGTCCAGCGCCGCATGAACGAGATCAAGGTCGAAGAGGCGAACCTGGCCCGTCAGCAGGCCGTCCAGCGGCAGCTCGTGGCGGACCTGGCGGAGCAGCGCGAATCGCAGCGGGCGGAGTACGCGCAGCAGAAAGCCGTCTACGAGCGGCTCCGGCAGGAACGGGCGGCCCTGGAAGCGGCGCTGGAGCAGGAAGAGAAAGATTCGGATCGCGTGCGGGAGATGCTGGAGGGCCTGGCCCGCACCCCTGAAGGCCACGCCCGCGCCGCTGTCGCGTGGACCGGGAGCTTCGTCCGCCCGGTGAACGGCCCCATGACGTCGGGCTTTGGGCGGCGGTATCACCCGGTCCTGCACGTCATGAAGCTGCACACGGGGGTAGATTTCGGGGTGCCGCCCGGCACGCCCGTCCACGCCGCCGCCGACGGGGTGGTGGTCCACGCGGGCTGGCTGGGCGCGTACGGCAACGCCGTCATCATCGACCACGGCGGGGGAATCTCGACGCTGTACGGCCACAACAGCTACGTAGACGTGCGGGTGGGGCAATCGGTGAAGGCCGGGGACCTCATCAGCCACTCCGGCAGCACCGGCTACAGCACCGGCCCCCACGTCCACTTCGAGAAGCGGGTGAACGGGAACCCCGTAGCGCCCTTCTAGTCTCTCAGTTAACGAAACCTGCAAAAGACGTTTCCATGAGCGACCCCACGCCTGAAATCCCATCCCCGCCCTCCCCGCCGCTTCCCCTGGACCCTCCGGACGGATGGGAGCGGTTCGCCATCAGCGCGTTCCTCTTCTTCCACCTGATGGCGATCCAGTTCTGGAACATGCCGACTTCGTACCTGCAATCCATGCTCACCGGCCGGATCGGGCCGTACATGCAGTACACCGGCCTCGCCCAGAACTGGGGGATGTTCGCGCCGGAGCCGGGCCACGAGAACTTTTACATGGAAGCGCGAATCACTTATCAAGATAAGAAGGTGCGGAGCTGGCCCATCGGGCGGCAGGACACCCTGAACAACGCGGCCCGGCTGATCAACGAGCGCGAGCGGAAGCTGGTCGAGAACCTGTACGATACGAACAACGGCCGCCCGTACTACAATCAGATGGCGCTCTGGATGGCCCGCCGGCACTTCCAGGAAAAGAACAATCCGCCCGTCAAGGTGGAGCTGATGCGGTTTTGGAATCCGATCCCCGTGCCGCCGGACGGGGCCAGCCTCCCCGCGCTCACCGAATGGCACCACGACACGGTCTATTCCGTCGCCATCGACCCGAAGGTCTTCCAATAAGAGACGAAAATCATGCGGCCTTGGAAATGATTTCAGGAAGAGCCATCTTTTTCATATGAAACACACTGGCGCAGAAGATCGACCCTCCACACGGGCCGCAGGCGGGGTCCTGGAGGAGACGCGGACATCCCCCTCGGTTCAGGAGGCCGAGAGTGGAGCCGGTCTGGTGGCCGCAGAAGCCACCCAGCCGCGCCGGCAGCCTCTCCCCCTGCGCCCGCTGAAGGATTGGAACGAGTTCTGGTTCCGGCCCCATCACTTGACCACGGCGGGGTTTTTCCGGGTGCTGGTCGGCTTCACGGTGCTGTCCAAGCTGCTCATGCTGCTGCCGGTGCTCGGCGACTTCTTCAGCGAGCGGGGCATGCTCACCCTGGCGCAGAGCCAGTGGGTCCATCCCCTGCCCCGCATCTGCCTCTTCGATTACCTGCCACTGGACTGCGCGCCCGCGTTCTTCGGGGTGCTGCTCGTCCTGGCGCTAATGTTCACCTTCGGGTGGCTCACGCGCCTCACCACGATCCTCCTCTTCGTCGGCTTGCTGTCCATCGACAACCGGAACCCCTGGATCACCAACAGTGGCGACCGGCTGCTCACCCTCATGCTCTTCTACGGGATCTTCTCCCCCTGGGGCGGCGCGCTCTCGGTGGACCGGCTCTTGGCGCTCTTCAAGGGAGATCTCTCCCCGACTCCCCCTTATGGGCAGGGCTGGGCCATGCGCCTCATGCAGCTCCAGATCTGCACGATGTACCTCTGGAGCACCGTCATCAAGCTCCGGGGTCAGAGCTGGCCCGCCGGGGAAGCCGTCTACTGGATGACGCGCAACATCGAGCGGACGCGCTGGCCCACGCCGATCCTCCCCAACACCATGATCGGGGTGAACCTGCTCAACTACTTCACGCTGCTGGTGGAGGGTTTCTTCCCCTTCACCGTCTGGGCGAAGCGCAGCCGCCCGTACGCCATCGCGGGGGGGCTGCTGCTGCACCTGGGGATCGAGCAGTCCATGACGATCCAGATCTTCGGGCCGCTGGTGATGTCGGCGTACCTGCTCTTTTACAGCGGGGAGGAAGTCGTGGCGGGATGGGAGCGGCTGCGCGCGAAGCTCTGGGACAAGCCAAAAGTCCCGGTCTTTTACGACGGGACCTGCGGGTTCTGCACGCAGAGCGTCGTCGTCCTCCGCGCGATGGACGTCTTCCAGCGGTTCGAGATCATGAGCGCGCTGGACCCGTCCGTTCAGAAAGCCTATCCCGACCTGGACGTGGAGCGGGCGGACCGGGAGCTGCTGCTCAAGACCTCCGACGGCCGCTGGCTGGGCGGCTTCTTCGCCATCCGGCGCATCCTCTGGAGCCTGCCCACGACCTGGCTCCTCGCGCCGCTGATGTACGTGCCTGGCGTGCCGTGGCTGGGGGTGAGGCTGTACCGCTGGGTGGCGGACCATCGCTACCTCTTCAAAGCGGGGAGCGGATCGTGCAGCCTGGCTCTGCCGTCGCGGGGGGTGCGGGAGGAGTGAGGTCAAGAGCGTAGTTTTGGATTAATTTTGCGTGAGCGTGCGGCGGGCTGAACCCCGCCGCTGTGGGGCCTTCGGCCAGTTGCCCGCCTCCGCGGGCAACCCGCGCTTACGGTGAGACGGATGGCTCAGTGTAAGCTAAAAATTTACATCCATTTCGTATGGGCCACCTGGGATCGGCTACCGCTCATTCCGGAGCCACTGGAGCGTGACCTGTATCGCCTGATCGTCTCCCTCTGCCAGGATAAGGGATGTGATGATCTGGCGATTGGGGGAACGGTTGACCATGTTCGCCTGTTGGTCGAATGGCCTGGAAGGGTCACAGTTTCAGATTTCATGGAGCAGTTCAAAGGGACCTCCTCCCGCTGGTTAACGACGAAAGGCGGAGAAGATCGAGCTTTCAAGTAGCAGGGCGGCTATGGAGCCTTCAGCGTCAGTCCACATGATAAAGGGCGAGTAGTCCATTACATCCTGAATCAGAAGGAGCACCACGCGGAGAACAACCTCTGGTCTCATGCCGAGCACTTCTCGGACTGAAGCCGGAGACAAAGAAATCGACTCATAAGATTGCCCGCGCAGGCGGGCAACTGGCCGAAGGCCCCGCAGCAGCGGGGTTCAGCCCGCCGTACCTACATGCCGATACATTTACTTCAACCATGCCCTCACGAGGGAGATTTGCGCTTCAATTGCTCCTTCAGGACGGTCCGGATCTGCTTCAGCCAGACCGCCGCCGCTTGCTCCGCGCCCCGGTTGACCGGATGGTCGCTGTACGCGGCTTCCATGTAGAGGTCGGTCATCTGGCGGACGGGCTGCTGGAGGGCCGGAACCTCCTGCCAGCGCGCCAGCACCTCTTCCTGAAACTCCCTCGGCGTCTGGCTCTCCGGCGCGGAAACTCCCCACCGGCGGAACGTCCTCCGCAGCTGCCGGTAGCTCCGCTCGATCCCCCAGCGCGGGTCGTACTCCCCTCTCCGGCGCTTCAGCAGGGCTTCGGTCCACCAACGCAGGTACCGGTCGTACGCCTCCGTTTTGAGCACGTACATCATGACCGTGAAGATCCCCAGCAGCACGAAGGAAGGCAGGAACTGCCGCGAGGTCAGGAAGCGGATGACTGCCGCGTACACGTTCTGGAGGGAAAATCCCCCCCGCGCCGGCTGGACCCCGGCGGTGGGATCGAACGTGATCCACCCGTAGGTGGGGAAGTACACCTCCACCCAGGCGTGGGCGTCCAATTCGCGCACCACCCATTCACCGCGCTGCCGGTCGTACTCCCCGGGCGCATAACCTGAAACGACGCGCGCGGGGATGCTGAGCGTCCGGAGCAATACCGCCATGCCGTTGGCGAACTGCTCGCAGTAGCCGGTGTGCGTGTCCAGCAGGAAGAATTCCGCCGCGTCCTTGTCCGGGGGGAGGAGGGGCGGATCCAGCGTGTAGGTGAACGGGCTGGAGCGCAGGTATTGCTCGATGGCGAGCGCCTTATCGTAGTTGGTCAGGGCGTTCCGGGTGACGTTCTGGGCCAATCGCTGGAGCTTGTAGAAGGGAAACGGGTCCCGGTCGGGCAGCCGGATGTAACGGTAGCGGTGCGGCGCAAGCTCCCCGCCTCCCTCGTTGGCCGTGCGCTGGCTGAACGGGTAGTACAGCAGCGATTCCTCCTCGCCCAGGGGCGGAGCCTGGCGCAGCTCCTCCGGCGAGGCGTGGCTGACCCACGACGTGACCGTGTAGACCAGGTTGTTCCTCCCCCAGTCCGCGCGGACAGAGAGGTTCTCGCTCGCCATGATGCGGTCCATCGGCCCCTGCACGCGCCGGGGTTCTCCGGCGGCATAGATCGCCCCCTCGAAGCGGGAGAGCGACACCCGCTGGATCAGCGGCTCGCGGGATTGGAGGTTCTTCAGCAACTGTCTCGGATCGAGGTCGAAGACCCGCTCGGCGGTTTCGGAGAGTCCGGGGTAGCCACTCTCCATTGGTGGAAAGGGCAGGGTCGTCTGCCACGACGACCCGCCGTACCGGTCGTAGACCGCGCCTCGCCAGTACATCGGCACCCGCGACTGCACGCGCATCACTTCCGCCGTCCCCAGGTTCGGCGTCCGGCCGGAAAGCGTCATCTGGTCGTCCGCGCCGCCCAGGTTCAGCGGGGCGAGATTGATCGGGGAGGACGGGATATTTTGGGCGGCGACCGAGAAGACCTCGCGGCCCACCAGCTTCAGCGGCGCGGACGCCACCGACCCCAGCAGGAACGCGCCCATCACTACCCCGGCGGACAAGACGATGAACGGGCGGAGCGGCGCGGAGCTTCGCACGCCGACGGTTTCCGGGGAGCGCTCCAGGTGCGCCTGATACCCCATCAGGAAGACGGTAGAGAGCACGAACCCGATGAAGTAGGTGACCATCTCCGGGTTCAGGTTCTCGCTGCTCATCAGCCCAATGAGCGCCATGCTCGGCACAATGGAGAAGAGCAAAGAGTAGTTCGTGAGGAGCGTGAAGCTGAAGAGGATCGTCGCCCACTCCAGCAGCACGCCGATCCCGCTGCTGGACATCCCGCCCGGCTCGACCGTCAGCATCCAACTCCGAAACCAGTCCGTCAGCGAAGGCTGAAACAGGATGAACAGGGCGATGGCTCCGCAGACGACCCAGACGAGCACCTTTTGATCGGCGCCCTGCTGCCGCATCCAGAAGCTGGAGACGAGTCCCCCCGCCAGCATGAAGGTGGAGAGCAGGGTCAAACTTGCCACCTCGACCGTGGAGTTGACGGCGGAGATGCCGCAAAACAGCACCACGAACGTCGCCAGATACAGCGGGATCAGGGCGCGGCTCTCGGGGGTCATGCGCGTTCCTCCAGCACGAGACTTCCACCGGAAGTCCTTGATAGGGCGCTGAACGAATCCAGCGCGAACCGGTGGATCCCCACCCCCATGTGCTCCGCCTCCCCCGCGAACGCCTCCAGCGTCATCGTCTCCTGCGCCCCCGACGACAGCGGCGCGTCCAACAGGATCCCGGTCGCGGAGCCGCCGTGCTGGAGCCAGACCGCCAGCCCCTGGAGCAGGAACGCATCCGGCGCGGACGTGAAGAAGAGGAGCCTCGCGCTGGCTTCGGTGGCGTGGTGGATCAGCGCCTCGCCGAGCGGCATGGTGGCGGTGGCTTTGGCCTTCGCCAATCCCTGGAGCAGGGTGTAGTAATGGTCCGTCCCCCGGTTGGCGGCGAGGAAAGCCGGCTCCTGATCCGGCAGGATCATGGCGACGGCTTCCCCCTCGGCGAGGGCTTCACGGGCCGCCGCCGCCGCCAGCCGCGCGGCGGTGTCCAGCGTGGTGTAGGGCGGCTGCCCGCGCTCCGATCCGTGGGTCAAGTCCAGCGCGATCCAGGTGGTGCGGTCGGTCGGCTCCGCGCGCTCCACCACCACCAGCCGCCCCGTCCGCGCGGTGGAGGGCCAGTGGATGTGGCGCAGCTCGTCCCCGTACTGGTACTCCCGCGTGGAGTGCATCTCCAGCGATTCCCCGCGCCGCGACAGCGTGGAGCGGATCTCCCGGCCCGACCGGGCTTCGCGGCCCAGGAACGCCTCCGGCAGCTCCATCGGCAGGGGGTAGACCAAAAACTCGCTGGCGAGGGGCAGCGGACGCCGGAAGAGGAACAGCCCCAGCGGGTCCGACGCCGTCAGCTCCACCGATTTCAACTGGTACTGCCCTCGCCGAGAGGCGACCAACCGTTCCACCAGGTGCCCGGGCCGCGTCGGATCGGGCTTCACCTCTTCGACGCTCAGGCCCTCCGGCGTCACGTCCTGCGCGGAGAGCAGGTCGCGCATCAGCTCGTTGGCGTTGGTGATGATCAGCTCGACCTGGACGGCGTCCCCTTCAAAGCCGGTCTCCGGCCCGGAGCGGCGAAGGCTGACGTCTTTAAGGGCGTAGCTGCCGATGATGTAGGAGACGAGCGGAATGGAGACCAGGATGCCCGCCATGAGGTACATCTGGTCGATGTTGAGCCGGATCGCCACGACGAGCATGAACGCCGCCGCGAAAAACAGCGACATGAATTTGAGACGCCAAAGCTCCATGAGCCCTGATTATCCCGTGAACCCGGTGTTGATTTGCGATTTGCGATTGCCGATTTTCGATTGACCACCGGAGGCCGCAGATTTTCGGGAGGCCGCCATGATGGCGACGATCTCATTGGCTTCCCTCAATAAAGGGGCAACTGCTGTATTCTCCAGCAAGTTATACCATTCACGAAAAGAAAGGAGCCATTAAAGGGTTATTCCTTCAAGGGCTTGTAAGATATAATCATAGCCGGTGAGCGATTGGAGCTGCTCCCGAGAGAATCCCGACCACAACTCCCTCACGCGCTCTTTGAGCGGCTCTAACGTTTCCACCGTCAGCCAAGCTACCTGATCCTTCATCGCTTGCCAGAACCGCTCGATTGGGTTGAGTTCAGGCGAATAGGGCGGCAGGAAGATCAACCGGACATTTTCTGGGATGGGGAGAGCCTGGGCCGTGTGGTGGCGTCCGTTATCGACCAGCAAGAGATTGAGGCTGTCGGGAAACGCTTCGGAGAGGCCCTGGAGATACCGACCGAACGTCTCACTGTTGCACCGGTCGGCCTCCCCAAAGAAGCTCTCTCCGGTGGAGGGTTCGACAGCTCCGTAGCAATAGAAGCTCTCGAACTTCTGTTGGAAGACGCCGATCGGTTTGACGCCTCTGAGCGTGATCCGCCGTCGCTGCACCGTGATCAGACCGAACCGGCTTTCGTCCTGGCTGAACAGACGGATCGGACGAGAAGACCCGAAGTTCGGGCGATCCTCCGGTCGGTCTCCTTCGGAGATCCCTTCAGAGACGACGATCGCCTTCAGCGTCTGTTCCAGCCCGTCTCGGAACGCGTCAACCGCTTGCTGGTTTTTTTGTGTGGCTCTTTCGAGCCACCTTGAGCTTCGCCTTCATCCGGTCGTGAACGAGGCTATAGACGGTGGTATAGGGCAAGCTCACGCCGAAGGTTTCCTTCACCCACGCCTGGATCGCTCCGTAGCTGGCGAACCCCTCCGGCTCCGCGAGCTTTTCTTGGAGCTGCGTTTCCTGATCGTCACTCAGGGCACGTTGCCGGTTGGTGTGAGTGCGGATCTCCAGCAGCCCGTCCAGCCCTTCCTGTTCATACCTCCACAACCAGTCGCCGACCGCCCGGCGCCCCACGCCGAGCAGTTGGCCCACGTGGGTACGGCTTTGCGCTTGGCCGCTCTTTAACAGATAGAGGGCGTGCAGCCGTTGCTTCTGGCGGCTCCGCGTCTCTTGCCGGAGCAGGGCTTGAAGAGCTTCGGCGCTCTCCTGGATTTCCGGTAGAACTCGGTTCATACGTTCCTCCCGCTCTAAAGAGGTCTGTATGAACCTTTAGGCTCCTTTCTTTTCGTAGTTGGTATTACCTTCGATGATCAGCTCCATCCAGTACGCGCTTTCATCCGCTTCTTCTTCCACCACACCGAGCTTTGCAATAAACTCGGATTTTGACCGTCCTTTGCAGGCCGCTCGGTAATTGGCGCCGACGGATGTAGCCGATCTGAGTAGCTGGTTGGCTATCACCCGCCCCTCCACCGTCTTAGGCAGGGATCCCACCAACCGCATCACCTGCAACGCAAACCGTTTGGTCCGTCCCTTTAATTCGACTTCATCCATTAGCCCACCCCGAGGATTCCTGCCGACCCCTCAATCGCAAATCGCAAATCGACAATCGCAAATCATCCTCGGCTGGGTTCCAGGTTGGCGGCGGAGAGTTCGGGCCGGGGGACGGCTTGCGGGACGGGCAGCGTGCCCAGGATCTCGCGGATGATGGTGTCGGTGGTCCAGCGGCGGACCCGAGCTTCGGGCTTGAGCAGCACCCGGTGGCCGAGCACGGGGACCGCCAGCGCCTTCACGTCGTCGGGGAGGACGTAATCCCGGCCCGAGACCGCCGCCAGGGCTTTGGCGGAGTGCATCAGGCAGAGCGAGGCGCGGGGGCTGCCGCCGAGGCTGATCTGCGGGTGCCGCCGGGTCGCCGCCACCAGCTCGACCAGGTAATCCTGGAGTGACGGCGCGATGTACACCTGCCGCACGCGCTCCTGCATGGCGAGGATCTCTTCCACGTCGAGGACGGACTGGATGTCCTGGATGGGGTGGTGGTCTTCCTGGTGGTTGAGGATGGAGATCTCGTCGCTCTTGGAGGGATAGCCGATGGAGACCTTCATCCAGAACCGGTCGAGCTGGGCTTCGGGGAGGGGGTAGGTCCCTTGCAGCTCGATCTGGTTCTCGGTGGCGATGACGAAAAAGGGGTGAGGGAGCTGGTAAGTCGTGCCGTCGGCGGTGACCTGGCGCTCCTCCATCGCCTCCAGGAGGGCGGACTGGGTCTTGGGAGTGGCGCGGTTGATCTCGTCGGCGAGGAGGATGTTGGTGAAAACGGGGCCGCTCTTGAACTCGAATTCCCCGTTCTTCTGGTTGTAGATGGAGGTGCCGGTAATGTCGGCGGGGAGGAGGTCGGGGGTGAACTGGATGCGGCGGAAGGAGCAGTTCAGCACGCGCGAAAACGCCCGCGCGAGCATGGTCTTGCCGACTCCGGGGATGTCTTCGATGAGGACGTGGCCGTTGCAGAGGAAGGAGACCAGCACGAAGCGGACGACCTCTCGTTTCCCGATGATCACCGTTTCGACTTCCCGGATGACAGCTTCGGCCCGCGCTGCCAGGTCCGTCAGTTCCACTCGGTTCTCCTTCTGGGAAACGGGAAGCGGACCGGGGGCAAGGAAAACGTCCCGTGTCGGCTCGAACTCCGGTCGCCGCGCTGAAACACCAAGCGCGTAATGGTAGTCTATCAGAGGGAGGAATACGGAATCAAGCGAGGGTCCGGGACCTTGACTGCATAATTTGAAGCTGCTGCAACCGCAGAGGAACGCCGATCCCCCCAAGGAACACGGATGACTCGGAGCGGGACGGATCAACGCGGATGAACCTTTTTTCTGCTTTTTGCTGACCGCTTCGGAAGTGGGTGTGGTAAGATGGCATCAATGGGTACAGTACTCATCTGCTGCTTGGCTTCTAAAATTGCTTTTAAGGTGCCGCGACTAAAGTCGCTCCTGTGGGGCTTGCAGCCAAGCGTCCCTTCAGGACGCCTCTCGGACTTTGCGCACGGGGTGTCCCCGCAGGGGACACTTAGCCGAAGGCTCCACAGGAGGGGCTTCAGCCCCGGCACCCTTTGCCCTCCATGCGCTTTAAGGCTGTTTCATGGTTAAAAATCCCTATCAACGCATTGTTAATCTTACCTCCTTGATTAGTTTCGTCCTTCTCCTGCTCGCCGCTTCGGTGCAGGCGATTGCGCCGGGGTCCGGCTGGAAGCGGACCATCGGACCCAATGGAGAGGTCCGCACCCTCTTTGGCTCGGAATCCTTGCCCCTGCCCGGAACCACGCCTCAAGCGCGGGCGCAGGCGTTCCTGCGGCAGCAGGCGACGACCTTCCGCCTCTCTCCCGACCTGGCCGAGCTGGAGCTGGATGCCGTCCGGCACGACCGACTGGGGGACCACGTCCGGTTTCGGCATCAGATTGCAGGGCTGGAGGTCGTGGGAGAAGCCGCCGAGGTCCACCTTCGGGGAGACCGAGCGTACCTGACATCCTCAAACGTTAAGGCGCTGGTTCTCGATCCCCTTTTCCTGGCGCTGACCCGGGAAGCAGCGCTGGCGGTGCTGCTCTCGCTGGATGGCTCCGGTCCCCAACTCTCTTCACTCCTTCCTCTCTCATCGAAGCTCCCGTTGACCCCGACCACACCGGGGGAAGCGGTGATCTGGCCGGTAGGAGAGCGAGGACTGGCGGCATGGCGGTTCCAGGTGTCGGACGCGCGAGGGCTGCCCTACACCGCGCTCGTGGACGCGGAAAGCCACGTTCACTTGCAGCCCCGATTTCACGACTTCAACGTGCCGATTTACCCAAAAAATCCGATCTCCACGCCGGTGCGCGAGATCCGGACGCTGACCGGGCTGGACGCCTCCAGCATGCTCAAAGGGCCGTACGCCGACGTAAAGATGAAATCCACCTTCGGTTTTCGCGGACCGACGGCGGGCACGCGGATCGGGGAGGCGGGCGAGGGCTTCCGGTTCCATCCCGGCGATGGGAAGATGGCCGCCGTCAACGCCTTTTACCACGTCAACCGCGTCCACGATTTCTACGAGAGTTTGGGCGTGACGGGTCTCGACGATTACGCGCTGCCGATCCTGGTGCGATTTCAGTACAGCGACGGGCAGCCGTTCGATTCGGCGGTGTACGCCTATCCCGACCCGACGACGCGGGGCGTGCTGCTCATCGGGGTGGGGCCGGAGGGGGAGGATTACGGCCTCGATTCGGACGTCCTCTACCACGAGTACACCCACTACACCGCCGCCCAGATCAACGAGGGCTTCACGAACTCGGTCTCGCTGGAGAACGGCGCGCTGAACGAGGGGTTCGCCGACTTCGGTGCGTCCACGCTCTCCGGTGACGCCTGCACCGCCGAGTTCTTCTCGCCGCTGAACGACCCTGAAGGCCGCGCCTGCCTCCGCGACCTCCGCACCCGCCGCCGCTATCCCAAAGACACCGGCGAAACCACCGTCCGAGACCGGATGTCCGGCTACACGGGCTTCACTGAGCCTCACGTCCTGGGCGAATTGATCAGCGGAACGCTCTGGGACCTTCGGAACGCCCTGGGCGCGGAGAAGTCGAACCACCTGTTCGTCTCGATCCTCTCGCTGCTCAACGGCGCGAGCGGCCTCCCCGACGTGCGCGCCACGCTCCTTTCCGCCGATCAGCAGCTGTACGCAAGTGCGGACGCCGCGACCATCGAAGCCGTCTTCGACGCGCGGGGGATCGGGACCCAGGCGGCGAAGTACCTCGCCCCGGACGCCTTCACCACGCTGAACAGCAAGGCCACCGTGTTCATCGGCCCGCTGTTTCAGGGCGGCGGAGAGTTCCGCGCCTTCCTGGAGCCGATGGACCTGGGCGCGACCCTGGTCGCCGGGCGGAACTATACGCTGAGCGGCGCAGTGGTGGACCGGACGGCTTCGAGCGTCACGCTGAAGGTGCTCGATGCCCTGGGCCAGCCCATGGCCGATCTGACGAAGACTCAGGGCGTGACGAGCCGGACGGCGGCGGTGGACATGCTGGACGGCAGCCTCGGCGAGGGGCGCTACTTCTCGTTTCCGCTCACATTCCCTCAGAGCGCGGTGGGGCAGACGGCCACGTTGTCGATGACCTTCACCACCGGCACGGCCACCTGGACGAACACCGCGTCCGTGCAGGTGGTTGCCGAGAGCGGCCCTGCGCCCTTACTGACTCCGGAACCCGCGCAGACCGAGATCCGGCCCCTCGGAGACGTGGACGGCGACCGCCGCCTGACGACCGCCGACGCGGTGCTGGCCCTGCGGTTGGTGGTGGGCCTGGACCCACAGGAGGATGCCCGCGTCCTCCCCGCCGACCTCTATCCCGCCTTCGATGAGGGCACCACCGGCGACGACCGCGTCTCCCTACCGGACGTCATCACCCTCCTCCGCCGGATCGTCGGCCTCAAGCAGTAGGTTGTTCTATTAATGGGAACACAAAGCTGCGCTACTCGGAAAGGGCAGGGAAGCCCCTGAACCACAGTGGATAGTTGATAGTGAATAATGGATAGTTGGGATCTTGGCGTCTTGGCGGTTCCATCAGTGGGTTTTGCAGTTGCTGGGGTTTTCCTGCCCTTTCCGCGTGCCGAAGGCCCGTGTTCCCTTTAGACCGGGAAGCACCGGTACATATGGATGCCCAGGACGCTGCCCGCCAGGCTCCACAGGCCGCTGATGACGTAGTCCCCCAGCACCAGGCCCAGGAAGAACGGCAGCGCCTGCCGGTACGTCTTAATCCCGCCGTAGCGGATGAGGAGCACCTTGCACAGCCAGGCCAGCAGGAACGGCATCCAGAGCCAGTACATCGTGCCGGTGTTGGCGAGGGCGTAGCCCACCGGGTGGAACGGGAACCAGATGAACTGCACCCGCATGAAGCTGAGGAACATCGCAAACGCGATGCCGATCCCGCAGAAGCCCAGCCCCACGGGGTTGAAGAGGGGCGGGTTGTTCAGGTAGCCCTCCGCCTCCCTGAACGGCTGCGCGCCCTGGCCGGTCCGCCAGGGTTCCACCTTCGCGCTGCCCGCCCCGAACTGGTACCACACGGTCAGGCAGAAGTACAGCCCCGCCAGCGTCCCCACGAGCATCGCGAGCAGCATGATCCATGAGGTGCTTCGCCGCTTCAATCCCCCGCTCTCCGCCAGCCGGAACGCCTCGATGTGCGTGGGCGAAGGGGTGCAGCGCATCTCCAGGCTGAACCAGCGGAAATAGGACATCATCGTCTGGTTCTGCACCCCCAGCGCGGAGGCCCCGCTCAGCGTGTTCGAGATCTGCCGCGCGCTCCAGTCCGGCCCCATGATCCACGCCGGACCCGCCTCGGCCCGCATCCGCGAGATCGTCAGAGCGAAGATGAGGTACACGCCCAGGTAGGTGACGGCGGGCAGCACGTTCATCCCGATGGCGACCCAGAAAACCAGAATGGCGAGGACGCTGGCGATCAAGCCGAAAACCGCCGTGCGGTAGGAGAGGAATTCGTTCGTATCGTCCACGTCCGAGGCATTGGTGAACGCCTTCCGGAGGACGTCGAGGAGGTGCCGCCGCCCCATCCAGAGGGTCAGCCCCGCAATGGCGATCCACGCGCCCGCGCCCTGGCGGTCCAGATACGGCACGCCGCTCCACATGCTGGAGCTGCCGCTGCCCTGGAACCCCAGCGCCGCCGCGAAGACGTTCTCCAGCTTGGTGAGAATGTAGAAGAACCAGCACGAAAACGAGACGTCGGTGGGGAGGAGGAACCCCAGGCCAATGGCGAGGGGGTAAAACGTGGTGGGAAAGTAGCCGATGGAGTTCCACGGCGGCCCGGCGAAGTTGGGGGAGAGGTCGTTGGCGCGGAGCTGCACGTAGGGCACGCTGGGGAAGAGGAAGTTCAGGCTGTTCATCGACTCCAGGAACACCGGAACCAGGAAGCCCAGCCACATCACGCGGTTGCTCCAGAAGCTCTGCCCATGCGCGGTCATTTCCGTGGGCAGGTACACGACCGGGTAGCTCAGCTTCTCGCGCTCGGTCCACTGCTTGCGGATCATGGCGTTCATGCACATCATCGCGAAGAGCAGGACCATGATAAATGCGGCCCACACCAGAATGGGTTTCGCCCACGCGCCCCAGGGAACCGGGTGAAGCCCTTCGTAGAAGCCTTTGAGGGTCTGGTCGGGATGGTCCGGCAGCAGCCACGAGGGGACGTAGCTCTGGAAGCGGTCCCAGCGGTTCTCCGGGGTCTTGTACTGCGGCACCGCCCCGAGGGTGGTCATGAGGAACTGTGTCCAGCCCATCCCCGTCACGACGACCCCGACGGTCATCATGATGTAGACGGTGATCAGCTCGCTGTAGGTGAGGACGGCCCGTTGCCACACGCGCCGGATCCCGGCGTTCCAGCAGAGGAGGGCCATCAGCAGGATGATGGGGGGCATCATCAGCGAGGTGGAGGTGAGGTCGGTCTGGGAGACGACCTCGCCGTAGACGTTCCAGTACACCGAGAGCAGGATCCCCAGCACGCCGAGGATCACGGCTCTCGCGGTGATGGAGGCGCGGGCAGGAGCGGCTGCCGGAGGGTGTGGGGACGGCAGCTCGTCCGAGCGCGTGGAGGGGGTTGGAGAGAGAGGGGAAGGTAAGCTCATACGAATGTGGAGGACCGGATCACGGACAGGAAGGGCGTGTGACGGACAGGGATCGGTTTCTTCCAGTATGAAGTTGGGGGGCGGTGAGCGGCTCCTCCAAAACTTCCAGCCCTCTCACTCCGTCAGAGGTCCCCGCGAGGCAGCCCGGACCCCGCCCCCGCTCGTCTCGTCCAGCGCGTAAAGCTGCCTTTCGCTCACTCGAAGCAGACGGGCACCCTTCCCCGCAGAGGTCAGCCCCAACACGCTTGGATGCCGAGCGGTTTCGCTCACGCCTCCTTACCGTGTTCCCCTCAACTTTCACGGGAGCGCCTAAAAGTGTTTAAGACCCGATACCCAACGGCGGCGTCTGTTCCACCGCGAGGGGGAGGGTGGCTTTGGTCTCCCCGTTCACCAGGATGTGAAAGGCGTAATCGCCGGAGGCCGGGAACTGGAGCATCTGGATCGCGAAGATCTGTTGCAGCTCCACCATCGGACCGGGGGCGTCCGGGACGGGAAAGTGGCCGTTCAGCTCCATCAGCGATTTGCCGTCGCCGTCCAGCAGGCGGATGCGGACCTCTTTATCCAGCCCCTTCTCTCCGGCGCGGGCGGAGAAGACAAGGATCAGGTGCAAGAGCGGGTGCGACGCCGGGAACGTGGGCGCGAGGATCCGGCTGAAGATCCCCATCACGTTCAGCTTCCCGTCCTGCGAGACGTTCGCGTAATCCGCGATCATGCCCAGCTTGACGTCCATACCGGCGCTCCTTCGAACCGGTCTCCGCGCTTCTCCACGCTCCCTTCACGCGGAGTTAGCGATGGGACCCGAATATGCAATAATAGTGGTAGAAGCCGGGGGGTTTATCAAATCGCAACGCGCGACGACGCGCTCCTCCCTTCGGCGGAGATGCCACTCAGGGGTTAGAGAAGATGAGCTTGGAGCTGAACCGGTCCGCAAGAGCGCAGGACGTACCCGAAGCGAGCGAAGAAACCCTCCGTCCGTCCCATTTCATCCGGGAGATCATCGAGAACGACAACGCGGCGGGGCGTTTCCAGGGGCGGGTCCATACCCGCTTCCCGCCCGAGCCGAACGGCTACCTCCACATCGGGCACGCGAAGGCAATCAGCTTGAGCTTCGGGCTGGCGGCGGAGTTCGGGGGGAAGTGCAACCTCCGCTTCGACGACACCAACCCCATCAAGGAGGAGGTGGAGTACGTCGAGGCCATCAAGCGGGACGTGCGCTGGCTCGGCTTCGACTGGGAGGACCGGGAGTTCTACGCTTCGGACTACTTCGTGCAGCTCTACAAGTGGGCGGAGCAGCTGATCCGGGAGGGCAAAGCGTACGTCGATGACCTCTCGGCGGAGGAGATCCGGGAGTACCGGGGCACGCTGACCGAGCCGGGCCGGGAAAGCCCCTACCGCAGCCGCACGCCGGAGGAGAACCTGGACCTGTTCCGCCGGATGCGCGCGGGTGAGTTCCCCGAAGGGTCGCGGGTGCTGCGCGCCCGGATCGACATGGCCTCCCCGAACCTGAACCTGCGCGACCCCGTGATGTACCGCATCCTCCACACGCCCCACCACCGCACGGGCGGCGACTGGGTCATCTACCCCACGTACGACTGGGCGCACGGCCAGAGCGATTCCATCGAGGGCATCACCCACTCGATCTGCACGCTGGAGTTCGAGGACCACCGCCCGCTCTACGACTGGTATTTGGACGCCCTGGGGATCTATCACCCCCGCCAGATCGAGTTCGCGCGGCTGAACCTGACGTACACCATGATGAGCAAGCGGAAGCTGCTCGAGCTGGTGCGGCGGGGGATCGTTTCAGGTTGGGACGACCCGCGCATGCCGACCCTCTCCGGGATGCGCCGCAAGGGGTACACCCCGGAGGCGATCCGCGACCTGGCGGAGCGGGTCGGGGTCTCCAAGAAGGACAGCACCGTGGACATCGCGCTGCTGGAGCACTGCTTGCGGGAGGACCTGAACCGCCGCGCGCCGCGCCGGATGGCCGTCCTCCGGCCCCTTAAGGTGGTGCTGACGAACTACCCCGAAGGTCAGACCGAGACGTTCGAGGTGCCCAACAATCCGGAGGACCCGGACGCCGGAACGCGGCAGGTCCCCTTCTCGCGGGAGCTGTACCTCGAGCGGGAAGACTTCGAGGAGACCCCGCCGCCCAAGTTCTTCCGCCTCTCGCCGGGCCGGGAGGTGCGGCTGCGCGCGGCGTACCTCGTGACCTGCACTGACGTGGTCAAGAACCCGCAGACGGGCGAGATCGAGGAGATCCACTGCGAGGTGGACCGGGAGTCGCGCGGCGGCAACGCGCCGGACGGGCGCAAGGTGAAGGCGACCCTCCACTGGGTCTCGGCGGCGCACGCCGTTGCCGCCGAAGTGCGGCTCTACGACCACCTGTTCACGGCGGAAGACCCGGATTCGGGCGAGGACTGGATGGCGAACCTGAACCCCTGTTCGCTGGAGACCTTGACCGAGTGCCGGGTGGAGCCGTGCCTGGCGGAGGCGGAGCCGGAGAGCCGGTTCCAGTTCGAGCGGCAGGGGTACTTCTGCGTGGACCCGGATTCGACGGCGGAGAAGCGGGTGTTCAACCGCGCCGTCACCCTCAAGGACACTTGGGCCAAGATCCAGAAGGCGCAGGGAAAATAGCAGCAATTCGATCTTTGTGATAGAAATTAACAGGAGGAACGACCCCATATGGGAAATTTAGGTTGAGAGAAAATCTCTGTTTGAAAAAATCTTTTCAAAGTTGAAATGAGGTGTCCCATGAAATATCGGGGTTCAGTGGAGGAGCTTCTTTCAATCATTCGATCCATTGGATTCGAAATTCTGTCCTATGAGGAGAAAGGGAACTGTTATCAGATCCGAGTTCATGATGGTGGAGTTCTGACCTGGTATACCTCGACAGGAACAATACAGGTACAAGGTAAAGAGCCATGTAAAAGGAAATTGGAGTCCTTGCTACGGTCCCGATTAGAAAACGATCCACAAGATCGGATATTGCCACCACAGGCGCAAACAATCCGCCCTACTTCACCCGAAAACCCAGAATCAGCTAACAAGAAGGTTTTCGTTGTCCATGGTCACGATAATACCGCAAAAGAGCAATTGGAACTCATTCTGCATAAGCTGGATTTGAATCCTTTTGTCCTTCAAAACACCAGTGGTGATGGGTTGACAATAATAGAAGCCCTTGAGCGAGAGATCGGTCCAGGAGCAGACGCTGCTCGGTTTGGGATAGTTCTTTTGACTCCTGATGATATCGGTTATTCTAAAGCCAAGGGAGATACGGATGCACAACCTCGCGCTCGACAGAACGTGGTACTCGAAATGGGAATGCTCATTTCTGCGATTGGTAGGGGAAATGTAGCAATCCTAAAAAAACAACATATTGAAGTCCCCTCTGATGCGCAGGGCATTGTCTACATTCCTTTCAACGATCACGTAAAAGAGGCAGTATCGAAGCTGGTGGATAGACTGCGAAGTGCCGGTTTCGAATTAACGGCCGATCAGATCATGAAAGCAACTTCTTAGAAATCGTTGAAAATGATGATGGATCTCTTTTACAAGATCTGATTCGCTTAGGACTACAATTTAGTGGTGCATCCAGTAAAAGTTAAGCAGCTTTTGGGAGTAAGGCAAGGCCGGGTGGCCGAGAGCGTTTATGCCGTCGACGTCGCCCCCAGACAAAAGGATGACGATGTTTGTTCCAGTACTCCGTGGCGGCGTTCACGGCTTGGCAGATCTCCTCCCAACTCTCGAACCGTCTCCCTTTGAGGGCGAGGGAGCGAAGGACTTTCCACCACGGCTCGATCAGGTTGAGGTAAGCGGCATACTTGGGCTGGAAAACGAACTCCCACCGGGGGTGAGCCAGCGCGAAGAGCAGCACGTCGACCGCTCGGTGAGCGTTGAGGTTGTCCAGGATCACGTAGATCGAAGAAAAAGAAGCGTCCGCCGCCTCCTTTTGAAGCCACTCGTCGACCTGTCCCAGAAAGTCGGCAAAGTTGACAGCACTGCGGCTCTCATACCCGTGCGTGAAGGCCGCTCCCGTCGCCGGTCGGAAGGCGCCGAAGACATAGCCCTTGCCCCGCCGTCCGTAGTCGACCTCCTGCTTCGCCCGCTCGGTCTCCTTCACCACCTCCCTTCCCCGATGACTTTTGGCCGCTTCGGGTCCCATTTCATCGATACAGATCACGACCGAGCCATCGGGAGGGTCCTGGTACAACCGTTCGATCTTCCCCTTTTTTCAGCAAAGTCGGGATCGACCCGCTCGCCGAACCACGCTTCCTGTTGCCGCCACCGCAGCCCCTCGTCCTGGAGGATCTCCCCGATCCGGCTCCGTTTGATCGGGATGCCTTTCTGCTCGTTCAGATACGCTTCCAAGCGATCCAACGTCCAGCAGGCAAAAGGCAACTCCAGCTCCTCCGGCTTCGTCAAGGCGGCAACGAGGACCTCTCCCACCTGTTCGGGGGTATACGTCGGGGGCTTGCCCGGACGCGGTTGGTCCTCCAGTCCCTGCAGCCCTTGGGCATTGAATCGCTCGATCCATCGCCGCACAGTGGCTTCCTTCACTCCAATCTGCCGAGCAATCGCAGGGACGAACAGCCCTCGGTGGCTCAGCCAGATCATGGTCGCTCGTTCGACCAGCCGGACCTCTTCGGTTCGAGATCGAACCAGGCGGGGCAGCGCTTGCTGCTCTTCCTCCGTTAACTCTCGCACTCGTAAGGCCATCGGACACCTCCTTCTCAAGCTGTCCGATTCTTACCCAACTTTTACCGGATGCACCATTTAGATTAAATATGCTGGAGCTGCCAATTGCAACAAGATGCTGCGCCCTTAAAGAAAGTTACCATCTACACTGATGGCGGATGCATTGGTAATCCAGGGCCGGGGGGTTACGGCATTATTCTTCTGCATATGGAGAAGAGGAGGGAAATTTCCGGTGGTTTTAGGTTAACTACTAATAATCGTATGGAACTGATGGCTGCAATTATTGGCCTGGAGACACTTCGATTTAGATGCGCAGTTACCATTTATACTGATTCCCGATATTTGGTAGATGGTATCATGTTAGGTTGGGCAAAACGTTGGAGAGCTAACGGATGGCGAAAAAGCAAAAGTGAGGCGGCTATGAATTCTGATTTGTGGGAACGCCTCTTGAACCTTTGTGACCGTCATGAAGTGATGTTCAAATGGATCAGAGGGCATGCAAATCACCCGGAAAATGAACGTTGCGATTTTATGTCCATGCAAGCTGCAAAACAAGACGATCTTAAAATTGATGATGCCTACGAATCACAGTTGATTTGAAATTCCAACCGGGGAATTCAGTAATTTTCTTTGATCTTCCAATCTCCTTAGGAGGTCGATGATGTTCACTGAAATAATTCCCTTTACCCTAGCGGCGCAGATCGAAGGGGCGGAAGTTCAGGCCTGGCAGGATCTCTACGCCGCCCTGCCGCCTGATTTCGCTCAAGAGTTCCAGTTGGAGCTTCTTCGGGTGGGGAGCTTGGCGCTGACCCGCTGCCCCACCATCCCATTCATCCACTTCAATTGCGTCTCCAATCTCGGCCTGGAAGAACCCGCCACCGAGCAGCAGATCGATAAAGTCCTGGCGGCCTACCGGGATGCGAACGTGAGCCGGTTCTGGATCTACCACAATCCCCACTGCCGACCCGACACCTTGCCGGAATGGCTGGAAACGAGAGGCCTGACCGTAACGGGCGGCTGGGACCGCATTTACCGGGATGCCGCGCCGCTGGCCGCTCCCCCCGTCTCGGAGGATTCCTCCAGCGTAGAAGCCGTGACCTCGGACACCGCCAACGAATGGGCCGATTTCATCGACACGACCTACGGCTTGCCGACGAAGCCCTGGCTGCTGGCTCTGGCCGGTCGGCCCGGCTGGCACCACGTCATGCTGAGAAGAGCTGGGGGAATCGCCGCTGTGCGCAGCATGTATCTCACGCCGGAGGGCTTCGGGTGGATGGGGATCGAAGCGCCCGTACCCGGTGTCATGGCGCTGTCCTTCGACGAGGACGCCCGGCTGTGTTACGCGCTGGTGGAAGAAGGATTGAACCGGGGCGCGAGCTATTTCGTAGCGGACATCGAAGCACCCTCACCGGAGATGGACACCCCGGCCTATCGCCACTTTGAAGCCCTGGGCTTCAAACGGCCTTACTTCCGCAGCCATTACCGCTATTGAAATCCACAAAAGGCGGAATTTAAAACCGCTTATCCTATCGGAGATTTTCAGCCTTTTGCCAGTTGAGCGGCGTGACGGAGGCGGGACTGGCAGCGCGCCTTTCCCACCGCCGCCATCGTCTCGAACAGGCCGGGGCCGACCATCCTCCCCGTCACCGCCACCCGCACGGGATGGATAATCTTCCCTCCCGTCGCCCCCATCGCTTCGCCCGCGCTCCGCACCGCGGCCTCCACCGCCTCCGGATCCGCGAAATCGACCCCCTCCTCCAGCGCATCCGCGACCCACTCCAGCAGCGCCGCCGTCCCTGGGCCGGACAGGTGCTTCTTCACCGCCGCCGGATCGTAGGCGATCTCGTCCTTGAGGAAGACGTCGAGCTTCTCCGGCGCCTCCGCCAGCGTCTTCATCCGCGCGTGGACCAACGGGATCAGCGAGACGAGGTACGCCATCTCCTCTTCGGACGGGTCTTTCGAGAGCAGCCCGGACGCCTCCAGCCACGGGCGGACCCGCTGCGCCAGCTCCTCCGGGGGCATCTCCCGGAGGTAGACCCCGTTCATCCATTCCAGCTTCGTCAGGTCGAAGATGCCGGGGCTTTTGTGGAACCGGTCGATGGAGAAGCGGCGGACCAGCTCGTCGCGAGAGAAGATCTCCAGGTCCTCCCCCGGCGACCACCCGATGAGGCCCAGGAAGTTGACGATGGCCTCCGGAAGGTAGCCCTGCTCGGCGTACTCCTGGAGCCGCGTGTCCCCGTGTCGCTTGGAGAGCTTCTTCCCGTCCGGCCCCAGCACCAGCGGCACGTGGATCATCACGGGCGGCTCCCACCCCAGATGATGATAAGCGACCACGAACCGGGGCGTGCTGGAGAGGAACTCCTCGCCCCGGATGATGTGGGTGATCTCCATCAGGTGGTCGTCGATGATGTTGGCGAAGTTGTACGTGGGGAAGCCGTCGCTTTTGATGGCGATGTAATCGTCCAGCAGCCGGTTCTCGAACCGGATCTCCCCGCGCAGGGCGTCTTCGTAGACCGTCTCGCCCTCCAGGGGCATCTTGATCCGGATGACGCTTGAATCCCCTGCCGCTTCGTGCCTGCGCTGTTCCTCCGGAGAGAGGTCCCGGCAATGGCGGTCGTAGCCGGGGGGCAGCTTGGCCGCCGCCTGAGTCTCCCGCAGCGCGTCCAGCCGCTCCCGGGTGCAGTAGCAGCGGTAGGCTTTCCCCTCCGCCACCAGCTGCTCCGCATACTTCTGATAAATGTCGAGCCGCTCGCTCTGGACGTACGGCCCCGCCGGTCCCCCGACGTCCGGCCCTTCGTCCCACTCCAGCCCCAGCCAGCGCAGGTCGGCCTGGATGGTTTGAAGCGCGCCTTCCACCTCGCGCGTCTTGTCCGTGTCCTCGATCCGCAGGAGGAACTGCCCACCGTGGTGGCGCGCGAGCGCCCACGCGAACAGCGCCGTCCGGCACACCCCGATGTGGAGGTGGCCGGTGGGGCTGGGCGCAAACCGCGTCCTCACCGCTCCCGCCGGTATGTCGTTCTCTTCGTTCAGTTCTGAAATCCTTTAATCTGGTAGGGTGGATTCTAACGCAGAGGACGCGGAGAGCCGCAGAGGACCGCAGAGAAACCCACTTTCCAGCACAGTGGGATCCGAAGCTTGGAATTCACGTGACTTGAAGTCGCGGC
>JADMIO012784803.1_pt1 | contig 59479 bp, 58 predicted proteins | sample 8958161 | NCBI WGS metagenome assembly JADMIO01 (sample SAMN16585339, study PRJNA669376) | soil metagenome | isolation source: Crop rotation soil | place: USA: Cullars Rotation, Alabama | collected 2011 | reverse complement strand
CTTTCCCGCCGCCTAGCGCCGCCCCAACCGCGCCCGCGCCTCCGCCTCCCGCGCCGGCCGCACCGTCTGGCGGCGCGAACGGCGCATTTCCGGCGCCTTAACGCTCAGCGCAGCTCCGGCAGCGCGCTCTTGAGCGATATCTGCCGCACCGCAAGCAACGTCTTTGCGCCGCCGCCCGCCGTCGTCGTGTACTTCACGGCCAAGCCGAACGTGAACGTCTTCTGCGCGAGATCGCCAGCCGTGACGTGACTGAAACGCCCTTCCTCCAAGGGAAAGTTGGTTTGGATTACCGTCTCTTGCGCGCCTGCTGGTGGCAGCTCGATCGGCTTGTCTTGCGTGATGATCTTGGAGAAGTAGTAGACGCTGACCGACGCCACGCTGACATAGTTGGTCGACGAGTTCGCCAACGTCAGCACGGTGCTGCCTGCCGGGTCGAACTGAAGCAGCTTCACCGAGATCGGCGCGCCCTTTTCAGTCGCCTCGAAGCTCCCCGGGCGCGGCCCGTTCACGTCGCAATAGTCAACCCTGGCCACTAGGTCGAACGTCGACTGCCGTTGCGCGTCCTCGATGGAATACTCGGGCGCGTCGGGCAGCAAGAAGCACTGTACGGTTGCTCCCGAGACACCACGCACGAGCGAGTCGAAGCGAGGCGTAACGCGGAAGGATTTACCAGCTTCGTCGGTGTTCTTGGCGTTGAGGGTCACGAGCCCGTTGGCTTCTTCCGGACTGATAGTCAGCAACTGAGGCCCATTTTCCACCTTCGTGACGCGCGCCTGGATGGTCGCGCGCGTTTGTTGACGCTGCGCCGCGCTAGCCAGCCGCTGCAGCGCTCCACTTTGCTCGAGTGCCTGCGCGATAGCTTCCCGGTCGAGCTTGCGTTTCTCGGCCAGCAGCGGAACCGTCTTGGCGAAAGCGCTGTTGCAAGCGCTGTAATGTTTATCTTCGGGATCGCACACCAGCATGCTCTTGGCGTCGCTGACCCAGGTGTATCGGCCCCAGTGAGGCGTGACCTCGAGCGCGCCATCCTGACGTGAGCGCAAGAACAAGAGCTCGTCCCCCGGTGACACCTCGAGCGGGCCGCTTGCCAGCTGCTTCACTTGCCACATGGTGCCGACTTTGGTCAGCAACACGTAGTCGCCCGGACCGGTAGCTTCGAAGAACCCGACCTCGACTTGCCGACCGCCGATGCTGCCGACCCCATCCCGAACAGTGCCGGCTTCGGTGATCACGCAGCCTGCGCTCGCCAGCGCACCAACCAACAGCCCAGCAGCCCGCCCCAACGCCTTCCACTTCGCCATGGCGGCGGATTCGATCTCTTCTTGAAACTCGGGTCAAGCTTCCGCGACTGCTCCGCCGCTGGCCAGTTGGCCAGTCAGCCGCGCGCTGACGGTGTGATGATCAACTGCACGTGCGGCGCGGTCGGCGTGACGAAAGATCTCATTGCGTGCGACTTTCGACCCTCCGCGTCTCTCTTTCCGCCACGGCCATGGAAGGACGCAGCGACGCGTAGAGCTGCCCCGCCTCGCAAGCGTATTTGCGGGCCGCGGCTTGGCGCAGCGTCGTCACGTGAATCTTCGGATCGCGGGCAAGGCGCTCGAACGACAGCTTCAGCGCGTCGTGGCGCATGCGATCGTGAATCAGCAAAATTCCGCCTCTTTTCGTGTGAAACCGCACGTTGTCGAGCAAAAACTGCGCGTCGCTCAGCCTGCCCAAGACGGTGTCCCCCGAGCCGCCGTGCCAAAGCACGTTCAAGAGGCCTAAGTGGCGCAGCGCCGCCTCGTGCTCGTCGCGCATGGCTTGGGGCCAGTGCCCTTCGTACGGAATGCCGCCGGGCGGGCGCGCGAACAGCATGGGGTAAACGCGGTGCTCGGCGTCGAAGCCCCGTTCGGCGAGTAGCAGCAGGTGGTTGCGCTCGATGCTGCGCCACTCGGCGCGCACTTGGCTGGCCGACAGCACGACGCCCGGCTCATGCTCGAAGACCCGCCGGTACAAATCCTTGAAGTCTTTGGGCGAGCGCGCCAAGAGCGCGAGCTCTACCAACACGTGCGTGAGCTCGTATTGCCCCTCGATGTAATCGACACCCCAACCACGCCGCGTCAGGTGCTGGTCGTGGCTGTACGTGTGCGTACCGATTTCGTGGCCGCTCGTCACCATGCGCTGAATCAGCTGGTAGGTATCGGCCCGCACCCACAGGCCGACGACGAAAAACGTAGCCGCATAACCATGCTGGTCCAACACGTCGAGCAGCTTCTTGGTCGGCACCGGCTGCGGACCGTCGTCGAACGTCAACACCACCTCACCCGGCGCGAAGGCGTCGCTGCGCCGCAAGCCTTGGAACGCTTCGTTATCGCCCAACTGGCACACGGCCGGCGGCGGCGCAGCCAGCGAACCTTCGCCGAAGGCGGGCGTGGCGTGGCCGCAAATACACGTCAGCACCGCCGCCCAAACCCAAAAGAGTCGCGTCATGGTGCTCGGAACTACGCCGATGCGTGACGTGTTAATCCGCGAAAATCCCGGGACTTTGTGCTGTCACGCTTCGGCGTAGAGGTAAGGCCAGGCCCTTTGCATGTTATCGTCGCGAGCCTTCTTGCCCTCCCCCGTCGTCGATCACGTCTCGGACGCCGAGCTTCTCGAACGCGTGAGCCAGCGGGCAGCGAACGACAGCGCCGCCCGCGCGGCCGAGACCGAATTCTACGACCGGCACGCGCGCTACCTGTTCTGCGTGCTCGTCCAGCGGGTGCGCCGACCACTCGCGCTGTCTGGACGCGAGGTCGAAGACTTGGTGCAAGAGACGTTCGTGCGCGCCTTCGCGCGCGCCGGCACGTACCACGGCGGCGACGCGTGGGATCGAGACAGCCAACGACGCCGCTCGCGCGCCTGGCTGGGGCGTATTGCGCAGCGGCTGCTGGCAGACTGGCTCACCGACGTGCGCGAGGTTTCGGCGTCGCCCTACCTCGACACGCTGCCCGAGCCAGAGCCGGCACCCCCTTCGTCTCGCTCACCCAAGCTGCGCTTGCTACGCGAAGGGCTCGACACCCTGAACGAACGCGAGCGCGACGTGCTGCGCGTCGCCGCGTTGTATTTTCGCCCTGGCGAAGAGCACCAACGCTTGCCCAACGAGGTCTCGACCGAGCTGGCCCAGCGCTGGCAAACGACCAGCGAGAACATCCGCGCCATCCGCAGCCGCGCCACCAAAAAGCTGAAAGAGTACCTGGCAACACGCCTGGCGACGCTCACGGAGGACTCATGAGTCACAAACGCGACGACGAATCGCCGCTGGAGCACGGCACCTTCGAGGCCTTGCGCGCCAGCGACGATCTCGTGCCGACCAGCGAGGCGGAAGTAGAGCGAGCTGAGGCGGCTTTGCCCGATCTCGAGCTACCCGCGGGCCTAGAGCGCTATCGGCCGCGCGAGAAGCAGCCGCGCAACCTGCAGTCACCGGTCATCAAGCCGCGCTTCGTCGGTTACGCGCTGGCAGCTACGTTGGGCGCGTTGGCAGCGGCGGCGGCGCTCGCCTGGCTCCGTCCACCCCCAACCTCACCGGTCACGAGCGCCGGCGGCGAGCTTTTGCGCGCCAGCCCCAGCGCGCCAGCGCCCGCACCCATTTTGCATTTTCTGTTCCACAGCCGCTGCGAGCGCGAGTGCTGCGCCGGCAGTGCCTGCAAAACTCCCGGCCCTACACTCGCGACGTGCCCCTCCGGCTTGAGCTGCGTCGCGTGTAGCCCCGACAACGTCAACGGCGGTCCCTACCGGCTGCGCTTTGGCAGCATGATCACGAGCGAAGCGGGCCAGAAGGAGCTTCCGCTCGAAGCGCCGCTCGAGCTGTGCGTCGTCGGCAACGGCGGCGACACGGTCTGTCTGCCTGCGCTGGGTGAGCCCGGCGGCGACGCCTGGCGCTTGCTGAAGACCGTCAGCCCTCTGCAAGACCTGCTAACGGGATTGACCATCGAGCTGCGCAAACGCGGCGAGCCCACGGCCCTGGCCAGCTGGAAGCACGCCGTGTCGCCCACGCCGGACGTCATGTGCAAGGGCCTTGCCGTGCAGCTCAGCGACGGAACCAAGACGCTGGGCCGCCTGTCGGTGTTCGTCGAGCCCACTCACTTCGTCGAGTTGGCGCGCGCGGCCGCAGTGCCAGAGCTGCTGAAGACGTTACGCCGCTTCGAGGTGGGTGGCATTCAGCCCCGCATCTACGAGGCGTCACAGCCCGACGCCCGCCGCTTCGCGCTCGTGTTCGGTCCGCTCGACAAAGCGGACGCCGAGGCGCTGCGCTGGCAAATTCTCGACCATGGTCAGGAAGCGACCATCAGTCACGGCCTCGACTTCGTCGGCAACCCGCGACCAGCTCGGTAAAGCGCGCTAGACTCGCGCCGCTCTGGCGCTCCGTCGGCTCTTCGGTTTTTTGAGGCCCTACCGTGGTCTGGCGCTGGTCGCGCTCTTGCTGCTGGCCACGCTGGTGGTCTTCGACTTAGCCATTCCCCGGCTCGTGCAGCGCATCATCGACCAGGGCATCGGCCGGCGTGACCGCGCGCTCGTGATCAACACGTCGCTGCTCATGCTGGGCGTTTCGGCGCTGAGCACGCTGATCGCGATCTGCAACAATGTGACCTCGGTGCGGGTTGGCGAAGGCGTCGCCCGCGATCTCCGCCGCGCGCTGTTCCTGAAAATTCAGAGCTTTTCCTACGGTAACTTGGACCGGGCGCAGACCGGCCAGCTGCTGGTCCGCCTGACCAGCGACGTGAACGCGGTCAAAGGCCTGGTCCAAATCTCGCTGCGCATCGGCACGCGCGCTCCCTTGATGATGCTGGGCAGCCTGGCGTTGATGGTCAGCACCAGTCGACACCTGGCGCTGCTGTTGCTGCCACTGCTGGTCGCTACCTCCGTCTTGATTGGCTTTTTCGTGCTCAAGACCGAGCCCCTGTTCCGCAAAGTGCAGCTGAAGCTCGACGCATTGAACGGCGTGCTGCAAGAAAACATCGCAGGCGCTCGCCTCGTCAAATCACTGGTCCGCGCAGAGCACGAGCTCAAACGCTTCGGCGTGGCCAACGACCAGCTGGCCGATCGCTCGATCAGCGTCGCCAAGTTCTCGGCCACCATGATGCCGGCGCTGACTTCTTGCATCAACATCGGCACCGTGATCGTGATTTGGGCGGGCGGGCTAGAGACCATACGGGGCCAGCTCACGCTGGGGCAGATGGTCGCGTTCGCCAACTACTTGCTGAGCACGATGACTCCGTTGGTCATGATGACCATGCTGGCGAACATGTGGGCAGCAGGCTTTGCTTCGCTGCGCCGCGTCGAAGAAGTGCTGTCCACCGAGCCAGAAGTCGTCGACGCTACGAACGCGGTAAGGCTGCCCGCGAACGCGAGCGCCGAGGTCTCGTTCGACGATGTCTCGTTCGCCTATGGCAACGGCCGGCTCGAAGCTGGCGCGACGAGCGACCACGAGGCCGTGCTGCGGAACCTGACGTTCAGCGCCAAGCCCGGCCAAATGCTGGCCATTTTGGGGGCCACGGGCGTCGGCAAGACGACGCTGGTCAACCTAATTCCGCGTTTTTACGACGTCAGCGGCGGCGCCGTTCTCGTCAACGGGCAAGACGTGCGGCAGGTCACGCAGGCGTCGCTCTTGGACAGCATGGCCGTCGTTCCGCAAGAGGCTTTGCTGTTCGCCGGCACCGTGCGCGACAACCTTGCCTACGGCAAGCCACACGCCTCCGACGCCGAGGTCGAAGCCGCCGCCCGAGACGCTCAGGCTCACGAGTTCATCAGCAAGCTGCCCGACGGGTACGGCGCGCGCGTCGCACCGCGCGGCGCCAACTTCTCCGGCGGCCAGCGCCAGCGCTTGTGCATCGCGCGTGCGCTGCTGCTCGACGCACCCGTGCTGATTTTGGACGACGCCACCAGCGCCGTGGACATCGAAACCGAAGGCAAGATTCAAGACGCGCTCAGGGCGCGGCCGGGTCAAGGCACGCTGTTCGTGGTCGCTCAACGCATCAGCAGCGTGCTGCGCGCCGATAGAATTTTGGTGCTCGAGCAGGGCCGAATCGTGGCGCAAGGCACGCACGCGGAATTGCTGCAGTCCAGCCTAGTCTATCGAGAAATTTACGACTCCCAGCTGGGCGCGGGGAGCGCATCATGAGCGACCAAACAGACCGCGCCCGAGACGCCGCGCGCTCCGTGATGGCGCCTGGCGGGCCACGGCCCGGCGTGCCCATCGAGCGCGCCAAGGACGCCCGCAGCACCTTGCGCCGGCTGGGCGGGTATTTCGTGCCCTTCCGCGCGCAGCTGCTGTTCGTTTCGGGTTGCGTGGTGGTGTACACGCTATTCGGTCTGCTCGGCCCCTACTTGATGGGGCAAGCCATCGACCGTTACGTGAGCGCGCACGACGCGAGCGGGCTGATCCGCACGGCGCTGTGGATGCTGGCCGCCTACCTCTCCGGCAACGTGGTGCAGCTGGTGAGCAATTGGCTGATGGCCAGCGTCTCGCAGCGAGCGCTAGCCCAGCTGCGCGGACGCCTGTTCGGCCACTTGCAGCGCTTGCCCATGGCCTTCTTCGATCAGCGCCCCGCGGGTGAGCTGATGAGCCGCCTCACCAACGACATCGACGCGGTGAACCAGGCGGTGTCGCAGAACATCACCTCGCTTTTGGCCAGCGTGCTGTCCATGGTCGGCATCGTGCTGGCGATGTTCGTGCTCGACCATTGGTTGGCACTGGCGGCGCTCTTGGTAGTACCGTTGATGCTTTGGTTCACGCGCTTCGTTGCGGTCTACACGCGGCGGGGTTTCCGCGAGCTCCAGCGCGAGCTGGGCCAGCTCAACGCGGTCATGGAGGAAGGGCTCAGCGGCCTGCGCGTCGTCAAGGCCTTCCGCCGCAGCGACGCCGTCGTCGAGCGCTTCGACCGCCACAACCAAACGGTGTACGAAAGCTCGGTCTACGCCAACAGCTACGCGCTCTTGCTGATGCCGCTCACCGGCGTGCTCGGCAATTTGTTCGTGATCGTGTTGGCGGGGCTGGGCGGCTATTTGGCATTGGCCGGCCTGGTCAGCGTCGGTGTTATCGCCACGTTCATCAACTACGGGCAGAATTTCATCAACCCGCTGCGCCAGCTGTCCAACCTTTACAACACGATTCAGGCGGCGCTCGCCGGCGCCGAGCGCGTGTTCGAGGTGCTCGACGAACCCGCGGAGATCGACGACGCCAGCGCAGCGCCACGCGCGCGCTTCAAAGGCGAGGTGCGCTTCGAGCACGTGGAGTTCGGCTACGGGCCCGACAGCACGACCATCGCCGACATGTCGCTCGACGCGAAGCCGGGCGAGCTGGTGGCGCTGGTAGGCCCCACGGGCGCGGGCAAGACCACCATCGTCAATCTGCTCACGCGCTTCTACGAGCTGCGCCAAGGCAGCATCTTCATCGACGGCACGGACGTACGAGACTTGCCCAAAGCCACACTGCGCCGTGAGCTCGGCATCGTGCTGCAAGACACCTTCTTGTTCAGCGGCAGCGTGCTCGAGAACATTCGCTACGGCCGGCTCGACGCCACGGACGAAGAAGTGATGGAAGCCGCGCGCCTTGCCGAAGCCGAGCCGTTCATTCGGCTCTTGCCCCACGGCTACCAAACCAATTTGACCGAGCGCGGCAGCAATCTCAGTCAGGGACAGCGCCAGCTGCTCGCCATTGCTCGCACGATCTTGGCAGATCCTGCGATCTTGATTTTGGACGAAGCAACCAGCAGCGTGGACACCCGCACCGAAGCGCGCATCCAAAAAGCGTTGCTTCATTTGCTGAAGGGCCGCACCAGCTTCGTGATCGCCCATCGCCTCAGCACGATCCGCGAGGCCACGCAAATCCTAGTCATCAAAGATGGCGCAATCATCGAGCGTGGCACGCACGACCAGCTGCTCGGCCAGCACGGTTTTTACGAGCACCTGTACGGGAGCCAATTCCGAGGGGTTGCGACCTAGGCGGGTCGACGCGGGCAGTGCTGGCATCTCCGGCAGGTTTGTTCCATAGTTGAGCCGCCGTGAGCGTCGTGCCTTCTGGGGCCCAAAGGGCCGGCAGAACCACCGACCGGCTCCGGCAAGAAAGCCCTCGATGCCCATTTCTGCCAACAAGCGACTCAAAGAAAAGGCCCGTCAGGACAAGGCGAAAGACAAAGCCGTCCAGCGTGAGCAGCGGAAGGGCGAAAAGCTCAACCGCCCCGCGCCCGCCCCCGGTGAGGATCCGGACATCGCCGACATCATTCCCGGCCCGCAGCCCCTCGCCGAGTGGCAAGAGGGCTGAACCGAACGGCGAGCCGACAGCTCGCCCATTACCAGCCCACGCGAGCCCACGCCGTCGCGCAGCTCAGGCAGCCCCTGCCTGAACCCGACGGCGCCCTGCCGCGGCGCTGAAGCAAATACCCGCCGCTGCCTAGAGCGCGCGCACGCTGCGCAGGACCTGGGTGACGCCGTCCCAGTCGTAGCTGCCCTTGCTGCCCGACAGTGAGCTGGGCCATGCCGCGCAGATCGCTTGGAAGGCCTGCTCACGCGTCGCCGCGCTGCGCTCGAGCACGACGGCTTCGGCGCCATGTTTGCCGCGCGCCTCGATGCGCCACTCTGCGGGTGCAGTCTCGAGCGGAAAGAACACGCGCAACACCAACGCCTCGCCCGAGCAATGCAACTCGTACGTCATGTTGTGGCGCTCGCGATACTGTTGGGTGATCGCGATGGCGGGCGGGCCCTTGGCCCCGCCCGAAGGTTTGCGACCTTCGGGTTGCGAGCCCGTGAAGTCGCGCCCGGGCACGTAGCCGCCATTCGGCGCGCGCCCGGGGAATGGCCGGTCACCAACCATGGCTACGGCCGCCGCCGCCGCCACCACCACCACGGCCACCGCCGCCACCGCCGCCACCGCCGCCACCGCCGCCGGAGCGCTCCTCCGCTTCGTTGACGCGCAACGCGCGTCCGTCGAGGTCAGCGCCGTTCATCGCCGACATAGCGCCTTCGGCTTCGGAGCGTGAGCCCATCGTCACGAAGCCGAAGCCGCGCGACTGACCCGTCATGCGATCCGCCACCAGGTGAACGTCGACGACCTCGCCGTGTGCGGCGAACGCGTCGCGCAGCGAGTCCTGCGTGGAGTTGAAGGACAGGTTACCTACGTAGAGACGATTTCCCATGATGCATTCTCGATTCGGGCTCCAAAACAAGTCCTTTCCGCTGAGCCTAACGCGGAGGAACTTCGCACAAGACGGATGACACGCGCCCTCGAGAGGCGCGTCGCCGTTCACGCCCCGAGCGTGCGCAGCTTGGATCGCGAGGCGTCCAGTTCGTCCTGGCTGTGGTTCATCATTCGATCTTCGGCACTTGATCGAGACATCGACCAAGATCGTGCGCTGCGGCCCATCTGAAGAAGCAGGAGCCGCTCCGCCGCGCGGATCGAACACGTGCTGGAGTCGGCGCAGGTTACGCGACGACCACCTTGGAGCCGGAACCTTAGTTCCCTTCTGGACCTGGGTCAAGGTCATCCATACAAGATCCAGGCCAACGCCTCGGCGTCGGCGTCGCGCGTCGCGCTGGCCTGCGCGATTCGCACAGAAGTAACCCGCAACCGCTCATGTTGCCGCGAACGATGGCGACCAGTAGCGCTCGATGAGTCACAAGCTCGCGCAACGCGCGCGTGAAACGCGCGCAGGTCGCGACGGCGCGCTCGACGCTCTCGCACGGTCGTCGCCACCACCCGCGATGCAGCGCCCTCGTACGGTCGCATCGCCAGTCGATATTGCGCGTCACAGCGAGACGTCGCCTTCACGCGCAAACCTCGTCACTCAGTCGGCCAACGCGAACGAGGTTCGACACGCAGAAACGCCTCCCGGTACGACGGCGACTGCTGCTTGAACCTTGCAGCACAGGTGTTTCCACGGGGATCCAGCGTGCGGTGCACGAGAACGAAACGGGCCAATCGCGCTGACACCGCCACGAGGCCGCAAAAACTTACTCGCCGTCAGCCGCACATTCGCTGCCTGGTTCTTCAGAGGAGCGGTTACTGGGCAGCTACGAAGTCGCAGAAGCAATTTTGCTCGCGACCGTCGCAGCACGCGTGCGCTCGCGACAATGACGTTTTCTTAGCCAGAAATAGCCCCAAACGGAGATTCGATGAAACCATTGCAATTCGGCCTACCCCTCGTGCTCGTTGGCCTGTTCGTCGCCTGCGGCGGCTCAGACGACGGCAGCACCGACGACACCGGCACCGCCGGCACGAGCAGCACCCCCACTGCCGGCACGAGCAGCAGCTCGGCCGGTACCAGCAGCAGCTCGGCCGGTACCAGCAGCAGCTCGGCCGGTACCAGCACGGGAACCGGGGGATCAAGCTCCAGCGCCGGCACCGGCAATGGCAGCGCCGGCAAGGCAACGGGCGGCACCGGCGCGGGCGGAGCGTCCAGCATGAACTCGCCGAACTGCCCGGCCGCCGCCCCCATGGACGGCGACATGTGCACGAACCCGGCTGCCACGGGCGGTACCGGCGGCGGCTTCCAAGGCGGCATGCAAGGCCTCAATTGCACGTACGGTGACCAACGCTGCAGGTGCCGTCGCCCCGGCGGCATGATGGGTCAGGGCGGCACCGCGGCCATGACCGAGTGGAGCTGCGACACGATTCGGGGCCAAGGTGGCGCCAACACCGGCGGCTTCGGCACCGGCGGCTTCGGCACCGGTGGTCGTCGTGGCGGTGGCAATGCGGGCGCGGCCGGCACCGGCACCGGCGGCAACGGTGGCGCTGGCGGCACTCAGTAGTCGGTCGCGCGCGCACTTTCGCGTGGCGCAACGAACGCCATCACCCTCACGCTCACTGGCACATGAACTGAAGGCCCACGTCCTTCAGGCCACTTCCGCCACTGTAGCTGAAGGTGATGGCGTTGTTGTTTACGTCGGTTGCCTTGACCGTGTAGGGCGGCTTCTGAGGCGAGGCGATCCAAGCGTTGCCGCCCGAGTTGTTGCCGGTGCGGGTCGCGTTGGCGCCGTTCAACGTCACGCTCTTGATCGGGTAGAGCCCGTTCTCGATGACGACGGGCTGCCAGTTGGCGTTCTGATTCGGGTGTAGCCGCGCCTTGACGTTGCCGTTGGCCGGGCATTTGACGTACTTCCACGAGACGTTCTTCAGGTTCTCGAGGCTGCCGTTGGGCTCCAGCTGGCGAATGGCTTTGCGGCTGAGGTCGATGTGCCCTTTGGTGCAGACCGGGTTCGAACCGATCGGACATTCGTCGACGATGGTGAGGACGACCTTCTTGCCGTTGTAGTTGGCCTCGACGCAGGCACCGCAGACCGCGCCTTGGTTGAAGTCGCTCGTGTTCATCGCGCCGAAGTAGCCGCCGTCGCCGGTCGAGATGCCTTCGACGGTGTCCCAGTCGCCGTCGCTGCCGCCGCCCGTGTGGGTGATGGCGTAAGCGCAAGCGGGCAGCGAGGTGCCTTGCTTGAAGTCGTAGCGCGTGACCGAGCCGTTGTTGGCTGCAGGCAAATAGTCGTCTTTGCACTGGCCGACGGTGACGGAGTTGACGTTGCCGGCCATGCCGGAGCCGCCCATGCCGCCGTTGCCGTTGCTGCCGCCGCTGCTGCTGCCGCCCGAGCTGGAGCCCGCGTTGGTCTGCGTGCCTGCGTGACCGGCCGAGCCCAGCGAGCCCGCCATGCCGCCCGCACCAGCCCCGACTGCGCTGCCCGCGCTGTTCACGTTGCCACCCACCCCGTTGACTGGGCTGCCGCCCGTGCCGCTGCCGGCTGAGCCGTTGTTGACGCTACCGGCAGCGCCCGCGACCCCCTGCTGCATTCCCACGCAGGTGCCGGCAGAACAAGTCTGGCCGATCGCGCACTGAGCGTTGGTCGAGCACGCCACCGGCGCGACGGAGTCTTCTCCCGAGCAACCACCGAGCTGGCTCGCGAACAAGGCGAAGGCGGAAACCACGGGTGCACGACGAAGGATCAATTTCAGCATGTTGGACTGGTGAAAAGGCTGGTCGCTTTTTCAAACGACTCGGTAGGCGTGCAAACACTGACACGGAGTGCGCGGCTTTGCCGCTGCTAACTGCGCCTTTTTGGGCAGTTTGGCCCAGATTTACTCGCTGTTCAGCAGAGATTTTCGCGGAACCTGGAACCGCTCCCACAAAATGGTCCAATTCGGCACAAAACCAGCCATGACCCGGGCCGTGGGCCCGTTGGTTCTGAGAGCGCATGACGGGCAGTTGCGCGCGCAGCGACCACCGCGCCGTTCACTTACACAACTGCGACGTGCACGTCTGATCTGACGCGCAAGCCGTGCTGCAGTCGCCACAGGTCGCGCTGTCGTCGGTGTCGCACCACTCGCCCGAGCTGGGCAGGCCGTCGCATTCGCACACGTAGGTCAACTCGGCGTTGCAGCGGTCGTCGTTCCACAGACCCGAAGCGCGCATCTCTCCGCAGTCTTCGGCCTTGTTCAAACTGTTGGGTTCACCATCGAACCAGAAAGAGAGCGAGAGCGGAGCGCCAGTGACCCAGCTGAACTCGCCTTCCTTCGCGTGATCGCCCAACCCCAACCATGCCAGTTGGCGCGACGACTTTTCATTCGTCAGCGACCGAGCAGCGATTTGGGCGAGCCATGCAGCTGTTCTCCTCACTCTGAAGACGAAAATAGCTCGCGACCCCACCGACGCGCCCCGGTCGCGCGACCGTAGCGGGCAAGCTAAGCTGGTCTGCGATGGCCACGGACACCGCGCCGCCCAAAAGCTCGCCGTCACCGAACGTGCAGCGGGGGGACCTGTTCTGGGTGGCCCCGGCCGAGGCGCGCGGCGCCATTCCCAGCGTCGCCCACCCTCACCTGGTGCTTCAAGACGACGTGTTCAACCGCTCACGCGTCCACACCGTCATCGTGTGCGCCCTCACCACCAACTTGGGCCGAGCCAATGAGCCGGGCAACGTGCTGCTCGAAGTCGGCGAAGGTAACCTGCCGCGGCAAAGCGTCTTGGTCGTTTCCCAAGTTTCTTCCGTCGCACGCACTGAGATTGGAGAGTACATTGGCGCGCTCTCGAGCCAACGCGTCGAGCAAGTGCTGGACGGCATGCGCTTTCAACAAGCGTCATTCTTCAACCGCTGACGAACCCGCCAAAGCAGGCCGCAAATGATGAGTTTAATCGGCGGAACCTGGCTCAACGAGCCCAAAGCTTGGCGCCACGCAGACGGCACGCTCACGGTCACGACTGACCACGGCACCGACTTCTGGCGCGAGACGCACTACGGGTTCACGCGCCACAGCGGCCATTTTCTGGCGCTGCAGACGGCCGGCGATTTCACGGCGCAGGTGCGCGTCCGCGCCAAGTACGAAAAGCTGTACGACCAAGCGGGTATCATGGTGCGCTTGGACGACGAGCGCTGGGTGAAAGCCGGCATCGAGCTCTCGGACGGGCGCACCATGCTGAGCAGCGTCTTGACCGTGGGTCAGTCGGACTGGGCGACCGGACCGTACGAGGGCGACGCGAGCGATTTTTGGATGCGCGTGACGGTCTGCAAAGGTGTTCTCCGCCTGCAAGTTTCAGCCGACGGCCGGCACTGGCCTTTGCTGCGCTTGGCTCCTTTTCCGCTCGCCGCTTCGTACCAAGTCGGCCCCATGTGCTGCACCCCCGAGCGCGCGGGTCTCGACGTCCGCTTTTCCGATTTTCAGCTGCTGGCGCCGCTCGATAAGGCACTACACGACTTATCGTGAGCGCGTATCGAGCTAGAAATTCAGGCCCAGGCCGAGCTGCGCATTGCCGTTGAAGAAACGCGAATGGAAGAGCTCGCTGCTGTCGGCGCGCTGAGCAGCAAGCTTGCCGACCCAGAAGTCGCCGCCGACCGCTAAGCCCACGTGCACGTATTTGCCGAAGTTGTAGCGCGCGTTGAGCTCAATCGTCGCGGCGCCGAAGCCAACGTCGTCCGCCTTTCGATAGGCGCTCGCCGTGTCTTTCGTTTCGAGGTGAAGCAAGCCGAGCATGAAGCCCGAACAGAACAACGCGACGAAGCCATTCGCGTCGTAAGTCAGTGATGTGCAGCCAAGCACCCCCGCCTTGAAGCCGTTCATCTCCGTCGCATAGCTGCCACTATGATGAGTGGCGTTGCCCAAGTAGCTCCAGCGCACCCCAAACACGCCTCCAATGAGATGGCTGGTACGTTGCGGCGTCGTGATGAAGTTGGTGCTCGTTAGGGTCAAGTCGTAACGCGGCAGCACCACACCGGGGATGGCACCCACCACTACGCCGCCGGACAACGTCGTTGCGAGAATGCGTTTCACCTTTAGCGGGCCGGCCGCGACCGACAGTTCCTCGTTGCCCCAAAGAGCCGCCGAGCGCAGGCGAGCTTCGTCTGGCGCCTCGGTGGATGGTGAGGAGGGTTGCGCGGGCGGAGCGATTAACGACGGGGCGGCCGCCGCGACTGGCTCGGGCGCAGGACTAGGCGCGGGCTGCGCGTCGACAGTCGCCGGCCCTTCGTCGGCCCCGCGCAGCGCAATGGCTGCAACTACCGCCAAAGCCTCGGCGACCTCCGTGCAACTTGCCGCGTGCAGCTGGCGCGCGTCCGACGCCATGTCGTCGAGCCGGAGCTCCAACGAGCCAGTGTGCTCGCTGGCTTCGCGGCGCAGGCTGACGATCATCGTACGCGCCTTGGTTTTGGGAGCCGGATGGGCAAAGTCACCGCCACGATTGGCCACGAATGCCACGAACTCTGCCTGCGTCGGACACCCCGTCGGTGCCGTGTATTCGAGCTGCACGGGAATCATGACCGAGTAATGGAGCGCCGCAGCGCACACGATCACGGAAAAGCGGCCTGCGACACGCACGTCGCTTTTCGTGATCGCGAGGGCCTCCCGTCACTATAAACAGCCGTGGTCTCGGATTCCATGCTCGGCAGCCGCTTGGGGGCAGCGACGCCCGGCACGGCTGCGCTCGAGGCGCCTGCTGCCGTGGGTCCAAGGCGCGACGTGCATGGCCTGTTTCAGACGCACTACGCTGCGGTTTGGCGGCTGCTGCGGCGCTTCGGTGTCCCGCTGGCCCAGCTCGATGACGCCGCGCAAGAAGTCTTTTGGGTGGCAGCGCGCCGTTTCGCCGACATCCAGGCTGGCCGCGAGAAAGCGTTCTTGTACGGAGTCGCACTGCGGGTCGCCACGAACGAGCTGCGACGCGCTCAAGCCCAGGCCGAGCTGACTCGGCCGCTGGCAGACGTGGAGCTGGTGCTCGCCGACCTCGCAGCAACGCCCGAAGAGTCGCTCGAGCTGCGCCAGGCCCTGCGCGTGCTCGACAGGGCGCTCGCTCATTTACCGCTCGAGCTGCGTAGCGTGCTGGTGCTGTTCGAGCTGGAAGGCTTGGAGGTCAGCAAGATCGCCGAGATTGAAGGAATTCCACTCGGTACAGCCAGCTCGCGGCTGCGACGTGCGCGCGAGGAATTTTCAGCCGTTGCCAAGCGCCTACGCGCCACCCTCAACCACGGGCGCCCATGAGCGACCAAACCACCCTCGACGACGAGCTCGCCTTCGAGCGGCGGCTACTCGGGGCCGGGCTTGCCGAAGCCTTGCCACACGAGCGAACCGAAGCCGCGCTGCTGCGCTTTGCGGCCGGCGTCGCCGCTTTGCAGAGCGGTGCCATTGGCGCCAGAGCTTTGAGTGCGCCTTCCGCGGGTGCCCTGGTGAAACCATGGGCGCGTCTCGTGACCAGCAGCAAATGGTTAGGCCTGGGCGTCATTGCTGGCAGCCTGGCTACGTTTGCGTGGCTGCGACCGGCAGCGCCCCCCCCGGCAAAGACCGCCAAGGCCGCGACAGCGGTCGCGCAAACTGCACCACCACCTTCGGGGACGGCGGCGCCCGTGCAGCAGGCGAAACCGCTTGAGCCTCCCCTTGCGGCATCGCCTGTTGCAAGCGCCAGCCCGAAGGCGAAGCCTTCCCGACAACCCGCTGCCCCATCGGGCTCGGACCTAGCCGCCGAAGTAGCCGCACTCGACGGTATCCGGACGGCGATGTCGATCGGTGCGCTCCGAGACGCCGAGCTGAAACTGGCCAACTACCGTCGTGACTTCACGCGTGGCGCCTTGCGCAAGGAAGCCGAAGTCCTGGCGCTCGAAGTGCTGCTGGCCCAGGGCCGCGAACAGGCCGCTGCCAGCGCCGCGGAACGTTTCGTCCTGCAGCATCCACGTGATCCACAGGTGGCACGCGTGCGAGCGCTGGTCGAGTAGCGGCGCCAACGGATCACGGTAGCCACGCCAGCCCGCGTTGATATGCTGCGGCCATGACTCTGGGGACGAGCACGCCAATTCTCAGGGTTTTCGACGAAGCCAAAGCGCTCGAATTCTACGTCGGGTTCCTGGGCTTCAAGGTCGACTGGCAGCATCGCTTCGAGGAAAACTTCCCGCTTTACCTGCAGGTATCGCGCGACGGCTGCGTTTTGCACCTGACCGAGCACCACGGCGATTGCTGCCCCGGCGCCGCGCTGCGCATCCAAACGACCGAGCTTGCCGCCTTGCACGCCGAGCTGGCCCAGAAGTCGTACCGCTACGCGCGCCCCAACATCGAGGACATGCCGTGGGGCACGCGCGACATGTCGGTCCAAGATCCCTTCGGAAATCGCCTCACTTTCACGGAGCGCAAGGAGTAGAGTGCGCCCCCGTGGGCGCGCAGCTACCGACGACGACTGGGCTCACTTTCGCCGCGCTGTGCGTTCTCGTCGAACCAGCGGCTGCGGCCACGCTCACCTGGTCCGCCCCGCCCGGTTGCCCCAGCGAAGCCGAAGCTCATGAACAGCTTGCCCGAGAGCTAGGAACAAAGCTCGCAGCAGCCAACGGAGTGACGTTCGAAGCCGTAGCGACCAAGCAGCGCGCTGGTTTCCAACTGGACCTCACCACGCGCGAAGGCGGCGCCCTCCACGAACGGCAAATTAAGGCTAAAAGCTGCGATGAATTGTTGGAGGCCATGGTGGTCGCCGTTTCCCTCGCGTTGCAGGCGGCGGAGGAGTCGAGCGAGCCACCGGCGCCGCAAGAGCAAGCGCCAAGCAGCGAGCCCGACTTGGCGGAGCGTGGCGCAACGCCGCTAGCCCCCGCCCCAGCCAAGCCACCTCCGCCAGCTAGCCCGGTGGCTCGACGGATCCATCCGCTGGGCGGCGTGGGCGCCGTCATCGACGTGGGCGCGTTTCCGCAGCCTGGCTTCGGCGTGCAGGGCTTTTTGGGCCTGCGCATCTCGGACTTCAAGCTGGTAGGTGTGGCAGCCTTCTTTCCGGAGCACAGCACCAGCTTGGTGGGCAGCGCCCGCGCGCGTTTCATGTTGTCCCTTGGTGGCGCTAGCCTCTGTTACACCCCAGAAAATTCGGTGTGGGAGCTGGGCGCTTGTCTCGGGGGTGAGCTCGGCTCCTTGGCGGCAGTGGGCTCCAACGTCAGAAATGCGCGCTCCACCAGCTCACTTTGGGCGGCGGCCAGTGCGGCGGCCTGGCTCACGGTGCGTCCGCGCGCAACGGGCTGGGGCGTCTTCCTGTCGCCGGGAGTCGCCGTTCCTCTCCGCCGCCCGCCGTTCGTGCTGACGGAGCTGGGGCTCGTTCATCAGCCGGCCTCCGTGGGCTTTCGCGGCTTGGCCGGGCTGGAGCTCGAGCTGCGCTGACGAGCCGCGGGGGGCAATGACGGATCGCAGCGGCTCTGGAAACTATCCCGGGAATGCCACTATGTCCGACGGGATAGCTCCAATCCCGCAGTCGACGCTCGACTTCGAGGGCATTTACACTGAGCAATTTGCCTTCGTGTGGCGGTCGCTGCGCGCCTTGGGTGTCCGACCCGAGTTGCTCGACGACGCGACCCAAGACGTGTTCCTGGTGGTCTACCGCCGCGTCACGGGCTTCGAGGGCCGCTCGTCCCTGCGCACTTGGTTGTTTTCCATCGTGGGGCATGTCGCTTTCAACTACCGCCGGGCCCAGCGTCGTAAGGCCGCACCGCTGCAGCCTATCGATCCCGCTCACGCCAGCGACGCGCCCGATCCGCTCGAGCACGCTACCGGCTCCGAGGCGGCTCGCTTCGTGGAGCGATTCTTGGAGACGCTCGACGACGGCAAACGCGCCGTCTTCGCTCTGGCTCTGATCGAAGAGCTGCCCGCCCCCGAGGTTGCGCAATTGTTGGGCATTCCCGTGAACACTGTCTATTCGCGCGTTCGTACCGTCCGCCAAGCGTTTCGGGATGCGGCCGCCGCGTACCAGGAGTCCAAGCCGTGACCGATGCCATTGATCCCGAACAGGCGCTGTTGTCGTCCATTCGCCAGCAGCTGAGCCCGACATCGTCGGACCAAGCGCGCGTGAGCTCACGGCTGGCAGCACGCATTGCCACGGGGGTGCTGACGCCATCTTTGCAGGAGAATTTGGACGTACCCAAGGCCCTCGGCAGCTGGCCAGGGCTGCGTGGAGTCGGCCAGCAGCTGGTCGCGGCCAGCTTGCTTTCGGCGGTGACATTCGGCGCCGGCTATCTTCTAGGCAGTCATGCTCCGCGAGAAGTCACGCCAATCGCGGTGCCGTCCGCGCCGCCAGCGCCACAAAAGGCGGCGCCCGAGCCAACGCCAGCGCCCGACACCGTGACGTCGGCCGAACCGCAAGCGCCCAGCGTACCTTCGACCAAGCGCCAAGAACCCGCCACAGCGGCGAGCACGAGCGCCAGCGCCAATGCTGGGCAAACCTTGAGCGAAGAAGCACGCGAGCTCCGGCGCGTCGACAGCGCGCTGCGAGGGGGCATGCCGCTCTTGGCGCTAGGCATCCTGAACGATCTCGATCGCAAGATTCCGCGCGGTGCGCTCGGCGAAGAGCGAGCCGCCGCACGGCTGATCGCCCGTTGTCAAAATGGGGACGGCGGCGCCCGCAGCAGCGCCGTGGGCTGGCTAGAAAAGAATCCGCGCAGCGTGTACGCGACTCGCGTGCAGGCCTCATGTACCGAGCCACGGCAATGACGGTTCGCGAGGGGTCCGGAAACTCTCTTTTTTACGGAGGGACAATGTCCGAGAGAACGATGCAAACACGCTTCTGGCCGCTGTTTACCGTCACTTTGGCGCTCGCTTGCTCGTCGAGCCCAGAAAACATCGGCGATGGCGAGCTCAATGTCGACAAAGCACAGCTCGACTCGTACGCCGCAACCTGGGACGGCTACATCGAGGCTTACACGTTTCAGTCGGGTACCGATCGCGTTCGCGTCACGCTCGACGCCAACGGCCATGGCTCCTTTCAAGTGGGTGACGGCCCCATCTTGCCAACGCCCGCCGATCCCAGCGTCGGCTACCCCGCAGCGTTGCGCGAAACCTCCAACAGCAACGGCCCAGGGCACTACGCCGACGTGCTCTACGACGGAATCGCTTATCCTGTAGAAGGTACGCGAATCGAGTCCGAGCGTATCCGCTTGTCCTTCGAGCCGCACTCGGCTTTCACGGGGTGGTGTGAGATGCAAACCCCGATGCTCGACCCGGGCGCGACACCTGCCTTGTACAGGTGTGCGCCGCCCAGTTGGAGCTACAACGGCACCACCTGTACGGTAAGCGCGACCGGCAACTTCGAAGAGCCGTACGACTGCGGCAAGCTCTCCATCTGTAGTTACGCATGCGCCTGTGACGCAACGTCTTGCACCAGCTTTACGCCGTACGGCGCGATTGAGCTGGACGCGGCGCTCGACGACACCGGACACAACCTGGTGGGCACGCTACTGACCGCGGAGGAGGGAGCGCGCACGCTGCGGCTGAAGCGCTAATTAGACGCGCATCACAATCTCGGGGTGGAGGAACAGACGGAGACACGCGAGTCCGCGCCGTGCCCTGGGGGTCGCGGCGCGGGCTCGCTGATGCGGGGGTGGCTACGCCGAAGCGCCCAGCGTACGGCGAAGCTCTTGGCAGCGCTGCAAAAGCGGCTCTGCCGCGACTTGCCTGAACGCCGCCTCCGCCGAACCAAGCTCGAGCTCGGCGGCCGTGGTGTCAACGTCACGCAACAGCTCGCACAAGCGCAGCCGGACCTCCGCCGCGTTCAGCGGCGCTCCGATCTCCAACCAATCGCTGATGCAGGTGCGCAGGCAACTCTCCGCTCCTGTCAGGTCGCCGCGAGCCCACGCGAGCTCTGCCCGAGCGCGCCCAAGCTCTGCGCTACAGGCCCGTGACGCGCACAGCTCGGGTGCGCCCGCACACTCCGCGAGGGCCGCTTCCGCGCGCTGGAGGTCACCGGTCATGGCCGCAATGCGCGCGACGACCGCCAAGATACGACCACGACGCTGACCGTCGGCCCAGGTGGGTTGCGCAAGCGCGCGTTCCAGCTGCTTCAGGGCACTCACGGGCTCACCCCGAGCGGCTAGCAACAGACTCAAGCCGGGCTGCGGATTCCAACCCAGCAAGTGCGCCTCGCGAAAGGCTCGCTCAGCGCCGTCCAGATCACCCCGGGTCAACTTGATCTCACCCAGCACACGACAGGCGTCACCCTCCACGAACGGCCCCGACGTCACCAGCTGCTCTCGCGCTCGGCTCACCTCCGCCTCGGCGTTGCTCAGCTCCCCTCGCAACGCGAGCACTTCGCCGCGGTGCAGGCGGCACAAAGCCGGGTAGCAGTACGAGGCGTGTCGCTCGCACCAACGTGTAAACTGGTCCGTCCACTGACCGGCACGGTGGTGATCGCCCAGGTGCAGGTAGGCCCAAATGACCGAGCAGAACACGATGCCGCTGACCCAGGGGCTCACGCGGCCCGCCAAGGCAGCCGCCCCTGCTTCATCGTGCAAAGACAAGCCGCGGCGCACCTCGCCCTGCGCAATCATGATGTGCCCCTGGTAGACCAAGCCCAGGCAATGCAGATCAGGGTCGCCGATGCGGTCGGCAATCTCCATGGCGACGCGAGCCCGCGAACGGCACTCGTCCAACTGCCCTTCGAACAGCGCCACACGGCTGGTAAGCCACTCCGCCAGCCCGTGTTGCTTGCCCTCCGGCTCGCCCTTCAGGTAGCGGTGAGCACGCTCCAGCCAACCCTTTGCGACGGCCAGCTCGCGCGCCTCCAGCTTGAGGTTCGCGAGCTGCAACGCGACCCGCGCCGCTTGGCTGCGCTGTTCAGCACGCTCGAAAGCGGCAACCGCCAACTCCAACGGTAGCAGCGCTCGCTCCGGCTCGCCCGAGCACATCGCCGCGGTGCCCCAGGCCTCCCAGTCCTCCGCCCCCAAAGCGGATTGATCGACCAGCGCGTCGAAGGCCGCAAGCGCGCGATCCCAATGTCCGGCGTCGGCCAAGGCGCGTGGCGTGAGCTCCGCCGACGCAGCCGACACGGTGGGCGGCGCCGAGCCAGACGGCTGCACCTCCTCGCAAAAACGATAGCCCCGGCGCGCAAAGGTCTGCACGGCGTGCTCCATGCCGCCGTCGCGCAACACGCTGCGCAGCAGGCTCACTGCGCGCTGCAGCGATCCATCCGTCACGATGGCGCCCGCCCACAACTGGTCGAGCAGCTCTTGCTTGGGGACCACGCGTTCGCGCCGTTGAACCAGGTAGACCAAGAGGTCGAAGACCAACGGCTGCAGCGGCTGCTCGCGCCCGTCGAGCCGAAGAGCACGCCCCTCCTCGTCGAGCACGAAACGGCCGAAGCAAACGCTCATCTCGACCTGCCGTTAGCCAATGCCGCAAGGCGGGGCAACCGATAAGGAATTGGTCAGGTCGCGGAAAGGACTTTCCAGCCCGAAAATCGCAAGTTCTGGGTGCGCTGCAGGCCGGGGCTGCCCTGGCCGCGAGCGCTCAACCACGAAGGAAGGAACCTCTCATGTACACCTATGTCATTACTCGCGCCAACGGCTGGGCCAACCTCGACGAGCTGAAAGCGGCCGGCACGTTGTCCGCCAAAATCGGGGACCAAGACATGCCGGACAAGGTCCGCTGGATCCGCAGCTATGTCACCCGCCACGAAGGCGGCCGCATCGGCACCGTTTGCATTTACCAGGCCACCGATCCCGAGGCGATTCGAGAGCACGCTCGCCGCACCGGCATGCCCGCCGACGGCATCACGCCCATCGTCGACACCGTGATCGTGCGTCCGGACCCCACCAACTGAAGCGTTGGGTCTCGGGTCGTGGCTCGCCGTGAGCTGGCGCGACAGCGCCCGCACGGCGGGCCACGGCCTGAGCCCAGCCATAAAAGGATTCGAACCATGGCCATCACCGCACCCTCGGGCTTCGACGTCGCACACCTACGCGACGCTATCCGCACCACCTACGAACGCGTCGCTCGAGATCCAAACGGCGTTTTCCATTTTCACCGCGGCCGCGACTACGCCGTGGACTGCTTGAGCTACGACGACGAAGAGCTCGCCGCGTTGCCGCCCGAGACGACCGCTCGCTTTGCGGGCGTCGGCAACCCGCTGCTGGTGGGCCCCATCAACGCTGGCGAGACCGTGCTTGATCACGCGTGCGGCGCCGGCATGGATCTCTTGCTCGCCGCGCAGCGCGTCGGTCCTTGGGGCCGCGCCATCGGCGTCGACATTACGGCCGGCATGCGAGAGGTAGCCAAGCGCTCGGCTAGCCAGGCCGGCCTCGCCCAACGGGTGGTCATTCGCGCCGGCAGCTACGACGATCTGCCGGTGCTGAGCAACAGCGTCGACGTCGTGCTTTCGAACGGAGTCATCAACCTCTCCCCCGACAAGCGCCGAGTATTCTCGGAGATCTGGCGCGTGCTGCGTCCCGGCGGGCGTCTCTACCTGGCAGACGTGGTCGTGGCGCGCGAGCTCAAGCTGGAGACACGCCTGCAGCCGGAGCTATGGGCTGCCTGCATCGCCGGGGCCTTGCCAGAGCCCGAGCTGGTGAGCATCACGCGCGAGCTAGGCTTCGTCGACGCCCAACCGCTCACGCGCTTCGATTGCTTCGAGGGCACCACCGCCGAGCACAAAGTCAGCAAAGATCTGCGGGTTCAGGGGCTGAATTTCTTCGCCCGGAAGCCAATACTCGAGTGAATACCGCGGCCTACGCGTAGACAGCTCGCGCCGAGGAATATATATGGGCGCCCATGAGCATCAGCCTGGCGGGCCGCGCGTGGTTTGCACGATTCAAGCCGCTCCGCTCCCCGCTACCCTTGAGCGAACGGCTGTACGCGTGCGGTGGCGCACTGCTGGGGCTGTTGTTGACGGCGTTCACGCTGCGCCTTGGCTTCGGCTCGTTCGAGCATGTGCCGCTGCTGATCGCGCCCATCGGTGCTTCGACCGTGCTGGTGTTCGGTGTGCCGGCTAGCCCGCTCGCGCAGCCCTGGTCGGTGGTGGCAGGCAATGTAGTGGCCGCGCTGATCGGCGTCACTGCGGCACGCTTGATCACTGATCCGTACTGCGCTGGCGCGGTGGCGGTCGCCGCTACCATCGCCGTCACCAGCTTGCTGGGCTGCCTGCACCCTCCGGCCGGGGCGGTGGCCTTGACCGCCGTGATCGGGGGCCCGGCCATTGCCGCCGCCGGCTACCGCTTCGCGCTCGTTCCGGTCGCCCTCAGCTCATTGTTGCTGGTGGCTACCGGCATCGTCTTCAACAACCTGGCGCGCCGTAGCTACCCGCACGTGGCCGCGCTGCCTGTTTCGGCCCACCGCACGGCCGACGCCCCGCCCGAGTTCCGGGTCGGCTTCTCGCCCGCGGACATCGACGCCGCGCTCGAACGCCTGGGTACACCGCTGGACGTGGAGCGCGAAGACTTGGTAGCGCTGTTCCGCCACGTCGAAGAAGAAGCCCACCGGCGCCTGCGCGGCGAGATCACCTGCGGGGAGATCATGTCTCGCGATTTGGTGACCATCCACGGCCATGACTCGAGCGACGTTGCCCTCGCCAGACTGCGCGAGCACGCGCTGCGCATTCTGCCCGTAGTTGACGAACTAGGCATCGTTCACGGCGCCATCGATATTTCTACCGTCGCCGCCATGCCCCACGCCTTGGTGAGCGAGCTGCCCTCCATCTATTTCGAGCGCGCTTTCGAGCACACGCCGATCAACAAGCTATTTCACCTGCTGTCGCGCGGCCGCGTGCATGAGGCTCTGATCGTCGACGCCAAGGGCAAGCTGCTGGGTATCGTCACCCAAACGGACTTGCTGGCGATCGTCGGGCGCGTTCAAATCGCCACCGGCGTCGCGCCCCAACGCTCGCGAAAGGGCGCCTAGCCCGCGCTCTCGAGCGATTCTTCTGGCCCCACGACACCAGAATGCAGCGGCGCCCTTCTGGCCAAGCCAGCCATGCTTTCGATCAAGTCTCGAATGTCAGCCAACGAATTGTGGCGGCTGATGGTCAAGCGAACGCTGGGCTTGTTGAGCGGCACGGCGGGAAAGGTGCTGATGCACGTAAAAAAGCCGCGTTCTCGCAGCCCGCGCACCACGGCCTGCGCTTGCGGGACCGAGTCGTAGTGGAGCACCAGCACGGGCGTCTCGGAAGCGGTGGCCAGCTGAAGGCCCGCCGAGGCCATGCCGGCGCGCGCGTACGCGACCCGCTCCTGCAGCTCTCCTTGCATGTCGGCAAAGTGAGGACGCAGGTGGAGCTGAGCCGACGCCAAGCAAGCTCCGAGCACGGCCGGCACGAGCGGCCCCGAGAACATCAGCGGCCCACCGCAGCGGCGAACTCGGTCACGTAGCTCGGCGTTCTGGAACGCCAAGACTCCGCCCGTGGCTCCGAAAGCCTTTGCGAGCGAAACGGCGACGACCACTCTATCTAGTGGGGTGATACGGCTCAGCGCCGCGCCGCGACCGTGGCGCCCCGTCCAGCTCATGCCATGCGCGTCGTCGACGTACAGGTGCAGCTTGGGAAAACGCCGCAGCAGCGCCGACAGCTCATCGAAAGGCGCGTAGTCTCCAAGCATGGAGTAGACGCCGTCGCAAATGTACCAAACGCGTTCGTGAGCGGCGCTGGCTTCTTGCAAGCGCTGCTCCAAAAGGTCCATGCGGTTGTGGCGCAGCAGCTCGACCTCCACGTCACTGATCAGCGCCGTTGCCATGTGAATGCTGGCGTGCGCAAACTGGTCCACCAGCACCAGGTCGCTTTCGCCGACCAGGACTGGCAACGCCGAAAGGTGCGCCATGGTGGTGCTCTGCGTCACCACCACGTGAGCCGACATGACCTCGCTCAGCGTGTCTTCCAGTGAGCGGTACAGCGGGCATTCGAGGAATACGCGGGAAATGGAGAAGCTGGTGCCAAACTCGTTCAGCGCCGCCATGGCGCCCTTCACCAGCTCCGGATGCTGCTCCAGGCCCATGTAGCTGCAAGAACCGAAATTGCGCAGCGGCTGGCCATCGACGACCCATGTCGGGCCGTCGGAGGAACCGGCACGATGCATGACGAGCCCGGCTTCGACCTGGTCGAGCACGCAGCGGTCAACGGTTTGGATCTGGCGACCGCGCGAGAAAAAATTACGAGTCTTCGCCACTAGCTAACCCCTTCTTGGTTGGCCCGCGAGCCCGTGCTCACGACGCGTCGGGTATGTAGTGATCGAACCACGCTTGGTCAATGAGCGATCAGTGCGAACCGGCGCTACACCGACCAGCAACGCACGCCTCCGCAGGCGGAGACATGCAGCGGTAGACGCAGCGGTTGCCCGCCTTGTCCAAGCGAGTGCCGAGCGCGTCGAGCTTGGCGACGACCTCGGACGCTGACGCCTTGGCAACGGGCACGAAACAGCCGAAAGGGCAGCTGCCCACCACGATCGTACACTGGCTCGCGCTCGAGCAACTCTGGCGAGCGGCGACGAAGGCGCGAAACTCTTCTTTGGCTTGGCAGGTGGCCAGTTGACGCGCGCGTTGCTCGGCCGGAAGGTCGCGGTACTCGGGCGAGGTCTCGAAGCGCGAGCAGTCTTCGACCGCTGGCTGTGAGCTGGGCGTAGGTGCTGGTGTCGAGGCCGCGGGCGCCGCAGAGGAGGAGGCGGAGGGCACCCCTTGGCTGGGCGCTGCTTGCGCGGAGCTGGTCGCGGCTGCAGCTGGCTCCGTTGCAGCAGAAGCCAGGCTTGCTGGCGGCGCGCTAACCGAGTCAGAAGCAGGCGGAGGCGCGCTTGCGCGCGCACAGGCACCCAGTGCTGAAACACAGATCAAAAGGGTGACTCTCACGGCGCTGAGTCTACAGCATACGGGTTTCAGCGCCCGCCAAGTGAACGGCCGCTGACGCAAGCCGGAGAGCAGGCTAGATCATGGGCTATGACGCTCGTTCTTGCTCGTGGCGGGGCTCTACTCACGTTGTGTGCAATCGGTTGCGCGGCCGCCCCCGCTCCAAGCACCCCGGCTCCGACGGCGCCGGCTTCCCCGCCGCCGACCGCCGCCTCGATTTCGCCCGTTGCCAGCGCGACGCCTCCTGCCGGCGCTGCACCCACGGCGCCGCCTGCTCCAGAAGAGACCGCGCCGGTCGGGCCGCCCAACTACGCGACCATGAGCAATACCTTCGCTCAACGGCTGTACGGCGCCTTCGCGACCGAGAGCGGCAACATCTTCTTCTCACCTTCCAGCATCTCGACGGCCCTGGCCATGACCTACGCGGGGGCCAACGGCAAGACAGCGCAAGAGATGGAGCAGGCACTGTCGTTCACGATTTCGGGAGCGCCATTGCATGCGGCGCTGCGCGAAACGATGAGCAGCGTCATTCGCAGCGCGCCGGGCGGACCAGCGCTGCGCGTCGCCAATCGGCTTTGGCCGCGGCGAGGCCTGGCGTTGGAGCCAGCATTCGTCGACATCGCCAAGAAATTCTACGCCGCGCCCGTCGAGCAGCTCGACTTTCGCGGCGCCGCGGAGGCGTCGCGCGGTCGCATCAATTCTTGGATTGCTCAGCAAACTCAGCAAAAAATCCCAGAGTTGCTCAAGCCTGGCATGGTCGACGCGAGCACCGCCATGGTGTTGACCAACGCCGTCTATTTCAAAGGCGTGTGGGCGGAGCAGTTCGAAAAACAAGCGACGAAGCCGGAGCCTTTCACGTTGGCGACCGGAAACGTCATCCAAGCACCGCTGATGCACGGCCTCGTGCCGGCGGGCTACGGCGAAACGGCAGAGGCAAAAGTCCTGGAGCTGTCCTACAAAGCCGGCGCGCAAGGCCCACAGCTGGCCATGCTGGTGCTCTTGCCCAAAGAGCCGACTGGCCTGGCTGCTTTGGAGCAGCAGGTCGCGACCGCCGGTTTCGCTCCCTTCGTGCGGGTCTTGCCGTCGCGCGCAATTAAAGTAGACGTAACGTTGCCTCGCTTCAAAACGTCGTGGAACCGCAGCCTCAACAAGGAACTGCAAGCCCTCGGCATGCAGCAGGCATTCTCGCCCGACGAGGCTGACTTCTCGGCGCTCACGAGCACAGAGCGCTTGTTCATCAGCTTGGTGCAGCACGAAGCCTTCGTAAACGTGAACGAAGAAGGCACCGAAGCTGCCGCCGCCACCGGTGTGATGATGACCAGAGCCGCGGTCATCGAGTACCATGTGTTTCGCGCCGATCGCCCGTTCTTGTACCTGCTTCGCGACACCAAAAGCGGCCTCGTGCTCTTCATGGGTCGGCTTTCGGATCCGCGCTGATCGTGCACCTTCGCCGCGAAAGTGGCCGATGAGCCAGCGAATCGCGGTATCGGCTCCGGCGGCGCGTTCGGAGTACACTCGAGCGGGAGGCATTCATGTGGGTAAGAATGGGAAGTTTTCGAGTGAAGCCGGAGAAGGTCGCAGCATTGGTATCGACCTACAACGAACGCGCGGTGCCGAAGGTTCGAGCAACGGCTGGCAACGTCGGCTGCTTGCTGCTGGAGCCGAGCGACTCCGGCGCCGAGTTCGTCGTCATCACCCTGTGGCAAGATCGCGCAGCCGCCGAGCGTTACGAGGCGAGCGGAGACGCAGCGGAGGTCGTCGCGCTGGTTCGCGACTGCTTTGCGGGCCCGCCAACGTTGCGTTCCTTCGCGTCGTCGAGCGGAGGTGCCACGCTATAGCCAGGGGAATCGCGGCGTTCGAGTCGGTTCTGGCAAGCCGCCAAAGCGCGTGACAGCCTTCGACATGCGAGTGGTCTTCCAACGCACAGGTGAGCGCCGTTACGCGGTAGTCGTGGAAGTACCGGGCCAAGCGGCGCAAACCATGAACCCGGCTCCCGGCTTCGACCGGCACATCCCGCACGACCTCGTGCACTATGTGGTCGAAGCCGCGCTCGGCCTCGAATCCGGCGTGTTCGGGCGGGCCGCTTGCGGTGGCGGCACCTTCTACGCGGCGGAGACGGCCAGCAATGCGCGAGAACAAGCCCGAAAGCGGCGCAAGCAGGCGCGGCGCGAACAGGGTCTGCGCCGTGAACGCGCGAACGAAGAGCAGCTCGAGACTTCGGAGCGCATCGCCTACCTGTCGGACATTGCCTGGCGACGCCGCCATGGTCAGCGGCCCGATCCCGCGTTCGCGCCCCCTTCATCGCCCATTTCCACGCTCGATGCCGAGCGCATCCAGCGAATAGTCTCGGTGCTGGACGAGCTAGCGCCCCAATGGCATCAGCTGGCTCCCGGAGGCGAGCTAGCTTTTAGCTGGCCTGGCCTAACACCCGTGGTCCATCGCGGTCCGACCACCGCGCGTTAATCCCAAGCACGCTGCGAGCCTCGGTTACTCCTCGACAGAGCGCTGCCCGACGGCCGCATGCCCCTCGAGGGCTCACTTCTTGGAAGCGTTGTACGCTTCGAGCACGGAGCCGAGGGTGTGGTGCTCGGGGGCGAGGCTTTGGATAGCGAAGCCGAAGATGGCGGCGAAGACGGCGAGAACGAGGGCAGGTTTGTAGGTCCGGCCGAGCACGCCGGCGGCCCAATGCCCGCGTTGGTGTCGCTGGTTCTTGCGATAAATCGCGCCGACGACCGCGACGTCGAGCAACACCTCTGCCAGCATGATAGGCGACGAATAGACCACGAAACCAAGCGCGATGAGACCGCCGGCCAGCGCCACCACCGCGATCAGGATCGCGATGCCTTCGCCGTCCCCGCCGCCAACGCCGTCTAGCGCGCTGGAAGACGAGCCCCCGGACGAGCTACCGACGTCGAAGCTGCCACTCGCGCCACCACCACCAAACGCACCGCCGCCTCCTGTGAATACCGCGTCGGCCGAGCCAGCCAAGTCACCTAGCGCGCTCAAGTCCGGCAGGTCTACGTTGCCGATATCGAGCGAGCCATTGTAGTCCCGCTGCTTGTGCCGTCCGAAGGACCAATTGCGCGTTTGGTAAGCGATCCACACCCGCACGAACGACAAGAAGAACAGGTAGCCGCCGACGACAGCCAGAGCGTAGCGGCCGCCCATGCTGTTCATACCCAGCGCAACCAGAGTCGCGGAGCTCAGAAACGCGCCCACGGCCGCCAGCGACAAAATGAGCACCATGTGCAGCCGCGGAAAGCTCGTCGCGAGCAACAGCTGCTCGACGCGCTGTGGACTCAGCATGTGCTCTGCGGCGCGCTGCTTACGCTTCTTCTTCGCCATCAGCAGCCTGGCTCACCAGCGGCGCGCGCGGCCCGGCCGACCTGGTGAAGGTTCGCGACGCCTGAATTGCGCCGAACGTCACTTCCAAGTGCAGCCGTGTTGCTCCTCGCAAGCTTCCGCGCTGCCAATGTCTTCGCAGTCGCGCGCTGTCCCGACACATTCATCGTCATTCGTTGAGCTCGTATTGTAGCCGATGTCGTATTGACAACCTCGTTGCTCATAGCAGCTGGACGCCGAGATCGACGAGCAAGACGTCGCACTGCCGCCGCACCTATTGCTCGTGCCCTCGTCGGAGTCGTTTGCCGCGCTGCACCCATTCAGCCCGAGCAGAAGGAGGGCGGCGAGTCGAAGAGTTTTGGTCATACCCCCCTATCGGGCGCCCCCCCGCGCGGTTGCTGAGAATCTTCGTCACGGGCCAGTCGTGAAGGTGACGCTGTCGAGCACGAAGGTCTGCTCGGTGGCGGTCTCCAGACAAAACCAGCCTATCTCGAACGTGTATTCGGTGCTCGGGCCGAGCTGGTAGCGCATCCACTCTTCGCCGTTGCTGACGCCGCTATCGACGTACGTGGCGTAGGTTCCCGTCTCGGACTGCATGCTGGTGTAGCGGTCCGGAATGCCCTGCGTCCCCCACTTGATGCGTACCGTCGAATTCGTGGTGACGCCGGTTGCGCCGTCGGCAGGCCCGAGGATTTCAGCCGTGTATTGGTGGGCCGCGCACGGGTTCAGCGTGGTTGCGGAGACGACGTTGCTGCCCCCGATGAGACCGTGCTCATCCATCACGAACACCCGGTAGAAGTATTCTTCATCACCCGCTAAACCCCCATCGACAAAGGTTGTGTCGTCGACGGACGTGCCAACGTGCACCAGCGTGCCGGTCTTTTCGTCGAGACCCGAACTGAGGTGGCGATACAGCTTGTACTCGCGGAAGCTCTCGCTCTCCGAGCGCGCCCACGACAAGCTCATCGAGCCGCCGGTCACCTCGCTGGGCGCCTCGAGCGCGACCGGGCGTGGTAGCAGCAAGGCCGGTAGCTCGAGGTTCCGCGTGACCGTGATGGGCCTGGTGAGCGCACCGAAAGCCTGACCTTCGTCGTGCTCGCTCAGCGAGAGCTCGTACTCGCCAACCGGCACGTTGGCGATGCTAAAGGCACCATCCGCGTCGGTCTGCGTCATCGCATCGGCAAGGCCGTCGATCGACACAGCCACCCCCTCGACAGCCAGCCCTTGGCGGATGACGACGCCCCGCACCTCGAAGGTCACCTTGTCCTCTCCTTTGGAGGAATCGTCATCGGGCGTCGCGGGCGTAGGCCTCGTCGGCCTCGCGGGAGCAGACGTCGTCGGCATCGCAGCCTCGTGGCCACTGTCCGGTGCCTCCCCCGCGTCGCCAGACACTTCGCAGCCCGCGACCCCACACGCCCAGACCAGCCCCAAGACTCGAACGACCTGCAATCGGTCGCACCACTTACTCACCATGGACGCCAAGGTAGCAAGCGTCGTGCCACCCATAACCCCGCGAATTGTCCTGCGAAGTGGCCCACGTTGAGCCAATCCTTGAGCGGTAGACCGCCATTTTTGACAGGCTTCCTCGCCTTCACCGAAGCGCGATCCGCAATGCGGAGGCGTGAGTCGCGTGCACCGCAGCGCTGTGGAACTGCCATCGGGCGACACGTATGTGTCCGCAGCCTATGGCGCCCTCAACGCACCGGACTTTGTCCGATGAGCCGAGGGTCATGATAAATCGCCCTCGATGACGCGAGGGCGACGTTTCGACGAGCAAATCGTTTGGATTACGGGAGCTTCGTCCGGTATCGGCGCGGCCCTCGCCGAAGCCTTCGCGCGAGACGGGGCACGGCTAGTCCTTTCCGCGCGTCGGCGGGTGGAGCTCGAGCAGGTAGCTGCGAGGTGCGGCGGCGAGCCGTTCATTTTGCCGCTCGATCTCGCGCGCCCCGATGAGCTCGCGTCGCACGCCGCGACTGTGCTCGAGCGCTTCGGCCGCATCGATGTCCTCGTCCACAATGGTGGAGTGAGTCAGCGCTCACGGGTCGTGGATACCCATCTCGACGTCGACCGCCGCATCATGGAAGTGAACTACTTCGGAGCGGTGGCGCTGACGAAGGCGGTGCTGCCGACCATGTTGAGGGCCGGGTCCGGGCACATCGTCGTCGTATCATCGGTGATGGGAAAGCTCGGAACGCCGCTGCGCTCGGCCTACGCAGCCAGCAAGCACGCGCTGCACGGGTTCTTCGACTGCCTCCGCGCGGAGATCGCCGACGACGGGCTGTTCGTGACGTTGATTTGTCCAGGCTACGTAAAAACGAACATCTCCAAGAACGCCCTGACCGGAGACGGCTCGCCAAAGAACCAGGAGGGGCGCGACATCGAAGCTGGTCACCCCGTCGACCAAACCGCGCAACAAGTCCTCGCCGCCGTGCGCGCGAGGCGCAGCGAGGCGTACGTCGGAGCCTTCGGAAAGGAGCGACTTGCGCTCTTCCTGAAGCGCCTGGCACCAGGACTACTCGAGAGCCTGGCCCGCAGGTCCGCACCCCAATAGCCTCAGCGACGAGCTCACCAAGAAAATCGTCGCACAATCGGTAGGTTAAAGCCGTTCGTCGTAGCTGAGGCCCAGTCGATTCCGCCTGAGCGGCGTCGCTCCTCGATCAAACTCGAGCGCTCGCCTTGGTCGGGAGAAGTTTAAGGTAGCCATATGGCAGGACGAGGAGGCGTGCCACCAAGGAGCTTACGCACCGTGCTCGTGGTCGCAATGGCGCTGTCAACGGCGGCGTCGGGGTGCGGCTCGGTTTGCGCACCCTCCACCCCACCGCGGCGAGGTCAGATAGTTTCGTGCTGTGGGTTCGGCGTTCAAGGCTACTACTGGGACGGGAAGACTTGCTCGCCTGACACCGTATGCCAATGCGATGGCCGGCGCGCCTCGCCGTCCTGGCCGACCTATGAGGAGTGTCGAGCTACTCACCTTTCGTGCCCTGGCGCGCAGCTGCCGCCGAAGCCGTCGCCACTGTTGCCGCTATTGACGCGTTGATTGAGGCGAGAGCCCGGTTTTGGGAAGATGCGGTGTACTCGGCGAGTAGCTAAGCGGATGGTCGGGGTCCTCGTGGGTCAATCGCGTTCGAGCCGCTACTGGGTGATGCTCGCATTGGGCTGCAGCTCGCTCACCTCGGGAACCGCTAGACCCCTCCCCGCCAGCCCCAACGCGGTTATCACATCGGAGCGCTGGGTGCCCGTCACGACGAGCGAGCCAGACGGCCTGGTCATACTCGCGAACGCCGAGACCATAGGGAGCTCCGATGAGGAGCAAGGCTGGCTGGCCAACGAGCCGATGCAACTCACTGAGCTTTGGCGCAAAACGAAGTCGCCAGGGCAAACGCCCACCGTCGACTTCGGAGCCTACGTCGTGATGGGTTTACGCTTCCATGGTTGGCCATGCCGACGAGAGATCAGCGGCGCCATCGTGTCCGAGCGCGGAACCATCATGCTCCAAGGGGGGCAAGAACAGATCACCTGCAACGACGTACGCGTGCCGCTGGCTCTCGTCATCGCAGTGCCACGACGCTTGCTGCATGACCGCGGGCTATTGGTCGCACCAGAGGTTCAACACGCCTTCGAGTTTTCCATCCCAGATCCCGTCGCGAAAGAGCCATCTTCCGCGGCCGAGCAAAGAGCCGAACCGCGCGCTGACGAGACGATGGAGCCGGTGGCGCTACCGCCCGCGGGGCACCTGCGCCTGGTGACTCTGCGCGACCACAATCAGGTGTGGGTCTCGCATGAATCCGACGGCACAATCAGCGTGTTCGGTGCCGAAACCTCGCTCGCGCGTTGGCCTTCAGAGCGCTCTTTCGCGAACCTGAGCGTCGTGGTGACGTGGTATCCCGCATGGGGGCGCTTCGTAGGTGGGTGGGATGCCCAGGGGCGCAGCGTACACGGCTTTCCGCCGCTCACTCCGCGTCGTTGGAGATTGACCGCTCGAGGCGAGCTGATGGTGGGCGGCCTCGCCGAACCGAGACCTGGACCGATTCGTCCGCGGACAAGCGCACCGCAACTCGATGGCCCCGAAAACGCTTGGAGCGTGTACGCGTCGCTGCCATCCACCCCTTGGCAACGTCTGAGTGACGGGGAGGTGGGCCTGGTCGACCTGGACCTCGTAGCCTCGCCGGCTCACGGCGCTCAGCTTTGCCGCGCGCCCAGGCGAAGCGAAGCCACCCATGGTTTCAACGGTTGTCCAACGAACGCACCCCACGTTTGGGGAGGGGCTTCGCCGCCCGCCCCTCGGTCGCTGGTTGCTATCGAAGGGCCACTGGTTGTTCGCCGCCACGGCGCGCTGGCCGAGGTGATCGTCAGTCAAACACCCGTCCCGAAGGTCCTGCGAGGGCCGCGCTAACTTGCTTCGCATCCCAAGCAAAAAAGCCACCTCGCGGTGAGTTTTAGGTTCCTGGCGCGCCCGGGCAGGAGAATTTAGAACCGCAGTGGGCGAAATCTGGCCCTGAGGAACGACGCCGTGTCCGGTTTTGAGGTCGCGGCTGCGTCTTACTAGTGTCTCGAACCCAAGGACGACGCAGCATGGCCAATTTTCTGTTTGTATTTCGTGGCGGGGGTGTTGCCCAGCAGCCGCCGCTTTCCCCTACGGACCTGGGTGCTCATTTGCAAAAGTGGTATGCGTGGCGAGAGTCGCTGGTCCGGGCCGGGCACGCGCCCAGCGGGGCGCAACTGGACAACAGCGGCAAGACGTTGCGCGGGCGCGACCGGGTCGTCACCGACGGGCCCTTCGTCGAATCGAAGGACATGGTAACGGGCAACATGGCCATCCGCGCAGCCTCGCTCGAAGAAGCAGTGGCCTTGGCGCAAGATTGCCCGATCTTCGAGTTCGACGGCTCGGTCGAAGTGCGACCTCTCTTGGAGACTGCTAAGTCGTAGCGCCGTGACTCGAGAAGAGCCAGGCCATCGGCAGTTCATCGAGGAGCTATTTCGACGTGAGTCCGTTCATCTCACGAGCGCGCTGACCCGAATTTTTGGTCCAATGAACCTCGCGTTGGTCGAAGACGTGGTTCACGATGCTCTGGTAGCGGCCATGCATGCGTGGCGCTTTTCCCTGCCGGACAACCCCAAGGCCTGGCTGCTGCAAAGCGCGAAGAATCGCGCCATCGATCTGATTCGCCGTGATCGACGCTTGGTCGCGTTGGAGGCCGGATCGAGCTGGGATTCGGACTCGGCCGTGAGCCACGTACTCTCGGCGGACGAAGATGCGACAAACCAGCTGGCGATGATGTTCGCGATTTGCGACGACTTTCTTTCGCAGGAGACGAAGGTCACGCTGATCCTGCGGCTACTCTGTGGGTTGTCGCCGGCGGAAATCGCACGCGCCTTCTTGGTCGACACCGCAACCATCGACCGCCGGCTGCATCGAGGCAAGGCCCGGCTGCGAGAGCGGGGCAGACACTTGTACGACATTCACGAAGAGAAAGACGTGCTGTCGCGTCTGCCCTCGGTCGTACAGGCGCTCTATCTGCTCTTCAACGAAGGCTATCAAAGCAGCGACCGCGACAATCCGCTCTGTCCCGCGCTGTGCGCCGACGCGCTCCGCCTCGCCGAGCTTCTAGTCGCGACCCTCCGAATTTCCGAAGAGTCGCGAGCGCCAATCCGCGCGCTCGCGTCGATGTTCTGCCTTCACGCCGCGCGCTTCGCAACGCGCCTCGACGCCGAAGGCATCTTTGTTCCGCTCCGAGAACAGGATCGCTCGCTGTGGGATCGCTCGCTCATCGAGCGCGGCATCGTCCACCTTTCGGAGGCGTCGGTCGGGGGGCGGCTCACGCGCTATCACATCGAGGCGGGAATCGCCTGCGAGCATGCCATCGCCGCTTCCGTGGAAACGACCAATTGGGAGCGAATCGTGGGCCTGTACGATAACTTGCTGCAAATCGTCCGAACGCCTGTCGTCGCATTGAACCGCGCTCTCGCCATCGCCGAGCTGCGTGGCCTCGACCAAGGCCGCGAAGCGCTCCAGGATTGTTTGAGCGACGAGGCCGTGGCCCGCTACCCATTTCTGTGGGGAGCCATTGCGGAGCTGGAGCGTCGCGCGGGCCGGCTCGCCGAAGCGCGAACGTACTTCGAACGCGCCATCGCGCTTGCACGCAATGACGCCGAGCGAGTGGCCTACGAGAGGAAATACCGACTCTTGGCGTTTTGAGCGCGTACGTGTCCGGTTTCCGAGTCGCCCCTTCGTCATCTGCCTAGCCATCTCATGGAGATGCTGAAAGGTTCAGATGCGAAAACTCATTGAATCCTCATTCGTGTCGCTGGACGGAATCGTCGCAGCAGAGAAGCTTGCCCCCCATTGGGGGCCAGAAGGCAGGGCATGGGCGCTGGCGGAGCTGGACAAGTTCGACGCCTTCGTGTTCGGGCGAGTGACCTACGAAATTTTCGCACCGCGTTGGTCGGCGGTTCAGGGAGATCCGTACATGGACCGCATCAATAGGATGCCCAAGTACGTCGCGTCTTCGACGCTACGCGATGACCAGATGACCTGGGGCGCCTCGCTGCTCAAGGGCGACGTCGTCGAGGAAATCGAAAAGCTGAAGCGACAGTCGGGCAAGGATCTCATCAAGTACGGCACCGGTCAGCTCGATCGCACACTGGTGCAGGGTCGGTTGATCGACGAATTTCACTTCGCGATCTTCCCGCTAGTTCTGGGCCAAGGCAGACGCCTCTTCGAAGCCTGTAACCTCGACAACTTCGGTTTGCAGCTCACGAGCTCGACGACGATGAGCAACGGTATCGTGCGCGTGACCTACGTGCCCACCTACGGCTGAACGCGCTCCATCTTGTGCGCGGACATGTCGGGCGTGTTTCGATCAGCGCTTCCTCTGCGCACAACGCCACGGACGCTCGCCTCTCCTTCGGCGTCAGCGACGAGAGCGTCATGCAGTCGGAGACAGCACGATGGTGGCTCGGGCATACCTGACCTCGAACGTAGACCGGCTGGCGGATGTTGCGACAGGCAGCCAGGGCATGTCACGAATCGCCCGGCTATTTCGTCTTGGATTGGTTGCGATGGCTTGCAGAGCAGCCGCTGCCCAAGCTGCGAGACGAGCTTGGACGATTGCGTGGTCGAACGACCCCGCGTGTTGGCATCGAGCAGGCACGTGACCCTCGCCGCCATCAAGGCTTTCGCGTCGGTCGAGAACTAGCCAGAGCTAAGCGCTAGCCGCCAATGCGGCGAGTGGGCTTGCCTGCCCTGCTTCTTCGGCCAGGTAGGCGAGCTCCGCGGCGGTCGACGTGCGGCCTAGGGCGGCGTTGCGACCGGGGTAACGACCGAAACGCGCGATCAGCGCGTGGTACTTGCGAACCCGTTGTGCGCCGAAGACCCACGGCTCACGCAGCTCGAGGACCGCGTCGTTGGCCATTTCGTCCGCCAGCGGCACCGCGCGGGAGAGCAGCTCTACGCTCTCCGCGTGCACTAGCGGCATGAGCACGAACAACCGCTCTTCCAACGAGTACGAGTAGTGCTCGCCGCTGTCGATGGTGTCGAGCGCCAGCGCCAGCGCCGCCGCGTCTCCGGAGAAGGCGCGCGCCTTGCCGCGGTAAACGTTACGAGTGAATTGATCGAGCAGGATGAGCAGGGCCAAGCGACCGCTGACGCTGCTGCGCCAAGAGCCGAGCTCGCCGGCGACGGCCGCTTCGACTAGCGCGCCGTAGCGTTGACGAATTTCCTGGTCGAGTTGGGGGCCGCCTTGATACCAGCGTTGGTATTTGGCCAATAGTTGCGGGGCGGTCTCTGCGGGTTCGCCGATCCAAAACGAGAGCAGGTCAGCGATAGATGCCGTGTGGTTCATACGCCGTATTTGCCGACCGCGACGCGGGTTGCCAATAACCGGATCAGGGTATGGGCGACGCACGGCGACGTCTCTAGCTTCAGCTCGTGCAACGAAATCATGCAAAATCAAGCTCTGGGTCGCGACCGTGGCTTCGCTATGTGCGCTGGGCGTTGGCATCCCTCACCTTCGCGCTCCTGCTTTCGATCATCGTCGGTTGGCTGCGTTTTCGGGCCAGAAGCGAGCGCGTGTACGCGCTTCCGCAAGCGCGCGGAGCGGTCGAGCGAACCGCAGCCGCGCTGGCCCGTGGCGAGCACTTGGCCCGTGGACTAGCCGGCTGTGCCGAGTGCCATGGCGCCGACTTCGGGGGTCGCGTATTGGCAGACACGCCGCTGTTCCGAGCCGTCGCCCCCAACCTCACGCGCGGCCGTGGCAGCGCCGTGCGCGGCTACACTGAGCGCGATTGGTCGAACGCGATCGTGCACGGAGTGAGGCCGAGTCGACGCTCGCTGCTGCTGATGCCGTCCAAGGAACTGGGGTCTTTTTCCGACGAGGACGTGGCCGCAATCACTGCATTCTTGCAAACGGTACCCGCCGTCGATCGCGCGCCGGGAGTGAGCGCCGTGAACCCGTTCGGGCAAATCGTGATCGGGTTGGTCGAGATCGCGATCTTCAGCGCCGAAGAGGTCGACCATGCAGCGCGCCGCCAACCGGCTCCCCAGAGCGGCGCAACGCGCGAATATGGCAACTACTTGCTCAATGTCTGTCGCGGCTGCCACGGTCCGGACTTGCGCGGAGGGATCGTGACTCACCCCGGCGCGCCGCCATCTGCCGACATCTCGCCCGCGGTGTCGCCCTGGGAGTTCGCGAGCTTCGAGCGCGCTCTGCGCCAGGGAACCGGCCGTGACGGGCGCGTGCTCGACGAAGGCATGCCCTGGCGCAGCATGAAAAACCTATCGGACGACGAGCTGCGTGCGCTGTGGCTCGCACTGCGTCAAGAATAGCGGCGATGAGGGACCACCTCTCTAGCTCTGACGTACGCGCGCTGCTGCGGCTGTTGGCGGAATTGCGCGAGCTGGGCGCCGATCCCGGCGCTTGGCGGGCGCACCTGGTCGCAAACTTGGAGGCGCTGTGCGGCGCGCGGGTGGCGGTGATTTCCGAGCTTCGCGTCAATGCCAATGCCGACCAAGCTGCCACTAATTGCGCCGAAGCGGTAACCCCGCTTCAGTCCGTCGATCATGGTCTCGATGCTTCGTTGCGCGACGCCTTCTATCGCGACCTATACTTCATCGATCACCGCACGGATGACGCGTTGAGCGCGGTGGTTCCGCTGTATGGCAGCGCGTTCACGGTCAGCCGTCAAAACGTGATTGGCGACCGCCATTGGGAGCGTTCGGTCAGCGTGAACGAGCGCTTTCGGCCGCTCGGCTGCGACGATTTCGTGCTGTCGATGATGCCGGTCGCGTCGCTCGGCGTCATCTCGAGCATGGACGTGTATCGCGATCGAGGCGTGCGCTTCAGCGAACGCGAGCGCCTACTCGTCGCGCTCTTGCACGAAGAGCTGGCCCACGATTGGAATCGCGTCGAGCGCGAAGATGGCGCGCGCTTGACCCCGCGCCAGCGGCAAGTCCTCGCCCACTTGATGGCTGGAGCCAGCGAGAAAGAGCTCGCCTACGAGCTCAACATCTCGCCCCACACCGCGCACGAGCACATCAAAGCGATCCATCGCGTGTTTGGCGCCCGCAGCCGGGGCGAGCTCTTCGCTCAAGTCGCCAAAGCCAAGGGCCAAGGCCAGCGCACCCGTCTCGTCGCCGAGAGCGCCTGAGGCTGCCATCGAGTGTTGGCAACTTGCCAGGGCCGCAAATCATGCCCACGCTCGGACTTCTCGAGCAGGTCGTGCAGCTTCAGCGCCTCCTGCCTGGCCGCTCGCTCGGCGCGATACGAGCGAGCGATGCTCATGGCCAGCGCGGCGTGATCGGCGATGGCCTCGACCAGCTTGAGATCGTCTTGGGTGTAGGGTTTGGCGTTCGCCGAGCGCACGAGCGTCACCACGCCGACGGCCTTCTCCCGGCACAGCAGCGGCACCATCATGGCGCTCGCCGCATCGAGGCGCTCCAGCACCGTCACGAAGCGCGGTAGCTCCCTCATCCAGTCGGCCCGCGTGAACCGAGGCAGGAACAGCGATCGTCCGGAGCTTACCGCCGAGCACGCAATGCCTCCGTTTTCCGACTTGGGCTGCCCCATCCACGAGACTACCGAGGTCGCGATTTCCGGATCGGCGTGCTGTATCGCGCCGTCTTCGAACCGGAGGCCATCGTCGCTGAGAGCGCGTAAGACACAGAGCTCGCCAAGCACCTCGGACAGTCTTCGCGCTATCAACTTCAAAAGCAGGAAGTAGTCGCTCGTCGCTTCCGCGAAATCCTTCGACAGCCCTGCCAGGAGCTCGAGCCGGGTCGACATTTGGTCGAACTCGGCGAGGTCGCGTCGCGAGGCTTGCCATAGCTGCGTCGACATCAGCGCCAGGGTGACGTACTCGGCCAGACCTTGCGCGCGTGACACGTCTCCTTCATCGAATTCACTCGCGGTCGGATCGCAGCGCAACAGGGTCACGGCGCCCAGCACCCGCTCATCTTCTTGCAAGGGGATGACAAGCACGCTCGAAGTGCTTGCGCCGCCGAGAGGCGTAGACGCCGACTCCGATCGAGGACCCTGGCCGGTGCGCGTGCGAATGCACGGCTTACGCGAGGTAAGCGCGAGGTTCAACGCCTCGTCTGTCTCCAATGCTCGCACGGCACCCATTTCGAACCGTTTGCGGAGCGCGTCCTCTTTTTCGGCATGATATGAGTGAACGCGCGTGACCGAAAAGTGCCGTCGGTCCTCGGTCAATAGCTGCAGTATCACGCAGCCATTGGCGATTGCGGCCAGCTCGTCGAGTACCCGCGCCAAGGCGCGCTCGGGAAACGCTTGCCCGAAGGGAACAGCAATCGGAACGCTATCGGATCCCCTCATGTGTGTCCCCTCGCTCAGGCATCTTGCGTGCCATCGGGCATGCCCCCTCGTTTGGGCCGGGAATACGAATAAAGTCGATACTACCACCCACCCCTACGCGCATATTTTGCGCTGCCACGAAAAGGGCGCGGCAAACGCGGTTCACAGAGACGGAGAGGTCTCTGCGAAGCCGCGGCGCGTCCTTCGCGAGACGACCCGCCGGAAGGCTGTAACACCTGGGGCAGGGTCGGGTCCAACTGCGGTCCAACAAGGAGGACCCATGAAAAAGCTGGAAAACAAGGTGGCCGTCGTCACAGGCGGCACCAGCGGTATCGGCCTCGCTTCTGCGCGCCTGTTTCTGGAGGAAGGTGCCCACGTCGTAGTGTTCGCGCGCGGAGAGAGCGGGCTTGTGAGCGCACGCCAGGCGCTCGGGACAGCGGTGCATTGCGTCCGCGGGGACGTCACGCGCAGCGACGATCTTGCGCGTCTCTTCCGCGAGACGCACGAACGGTTTGGAAAGATCCACGTCGTCTCAGCCAACGCCGCGGTCGTGAAGCTCGCGCCGATCGCGGACACGACCGATGCGATCTTCGACGAGATTGTTGCGATTAACATGAAAGGAGCGTTCGACACCGTTCGGCACGCCATCCCTGTGCTCGCGGACGGTGCGTCGATCGCCATCACGACATCGTGGCTGAACCGCGTGGGCTTCGCAGGCTCGAGCGTCGTCGCTATGACGAAGGCGGCGTTGCGCGCGCTCGTGCGCGTCGCCGCCGCGGAGCTCGGTCCTCGGAATATTCGCGTTAACGCGCTCTGCCCTGGCGCTATCGAGACTCCGCTCTGGGGCAAGCTGGGGCTTCCGGCCGATGTGCTGAAGGCGGCGGGGGAGGAAATCACCGCGCAGATTCCGGTAAAACGATGGGGCAAGCCCGAAGAGATCGCGCGAGCCGCGCTCTTCTTGGCGTGCGACGATTCGTCGTACATGAACGGCACCGAGCTCCAGGTCGACGGCGGACTTCGACAGGCATGAAGCCCCCGACGAGCAACCCGTTGACGTCCGAGGATGGCGACGCGACGGATCGCGCGCTGGTGGAGCGCGCGGTCGACGGGAGTCGAGAGGCGCTCCGCCTGCTCGTCGAACGGCACCAACCATTCGTCTACAACGTTGCGATTAAGATGTTCGGCCGGCACGAAGACGCGCAGGAGCTGACTCAGGAAGTCTTCGTCAAGGTCATCACGTCGCTCAAGACCTTTCGCCACGACAGCGCGCTACGCACTTGGCTCTATCGCGTGACGGTCAACCACTTCTTGAAGACGAAGCGTCGCGCGAAGGAGCTCTTGGTCGACGATTTCGAGACCTACTTCGACTCGATCGCGTCGATCCCGGACGAGGAACCCGCCGGGCTCGCCGGGATGGAAGGCACAGTCGAGGAGTTGCGCCTGCGGTGTACGTCCGGGATGCTCATGTGTCTCGATCGGGAGCAGCGGATCACGTTCATCCTCGGCGTGTTCGGCGTTTCCCACCAGGTTGGCGGCGAAGCACTCGGCATATCGCCAGGAAACTTTCGCGTCCGGCTTCACCGCGCTCGGCAGGATCTTTACAACTGGATGAACGCACGCTGCGGCCTCGTGAACAAGGCCAATCCGTGCCGTTGCAGCAAGAAGACGGCCGGCTACGTGCGCCTCGGCGTTGTCGACCCGGAACGCCTCGTGTTCAACACCGACTATGTGATGCGCGTCGAATCGCTGACCAAGAGGGATGCGGCGAGCGCGCTACAAACGGTCGAAGACCTTCACGATCGAGTGTTCGCGACGCACCCGCTGCAGGTGGACGACGGAAGCATTGTCGACGACATTCTCGGCAATGAGACCCTCAGGTCGTTCTTCTCGCTCGGGTGATCGCGCGTCCACTCTCGGAAAGTGCTAGTTGCGCGGGCGCTACGAGCCGCCGTGCCCCTCGACAGGCTCCGCTCGTACTTTCCGGAAGTCCGCCTGGTTCAGACCTGACTTCCGACTTCGTCGACGCCACCCACCCATCGAAAACCCATCTCACGATGGACCTATCAGCTCTGGCCCACCCGAGCAGAAGAATTCATAACTACTCTACTCGGCGCGGGGTGAAGCCGCGCGCTCCAAGCGGAATGGAGAGCGGCGAGTTTCCGCTTGTCGTCTCAGCACGCGGTGGCAACCACTTGCCCCGCTCATCGACATCGTTCCAACCGTATTCGTATTCGAAGATCGCGAGGCGGTAGTCGTCGGGAGAGCGCGCGGAGACGATGGCGTCGCTTGGCGAGGAGGCGCGAGGGGCGTCGGGCCAATCCATAATCGTGTCTTCGTTCCAGATTGGGGCGTGAGCCGTTCGACCGATCGGAAGATCCGTGTAGGCGAGGAGCAGTAAACGATATCGCCCGCGGTGCGGCAGTGTCGGCGTTCGTGCTTGAGCCAGCCATCTCAGGTTGGCCGCCTCGAGGTAGAGCGACGACCATCGGGCTCGAGGCGAAGGCTGGCCAGCGTCTTCGAGCTGCTCGAGCCTCGTCGTCACCGCAAAGCCGTGGCCCTGCCCCATGCCGATGGGATACCAGCGCTGCTCCGAGTACCCGCCTTCGCGCAGGCTCAGCTCCAACTCGAGGGCTACGGAGCTCAAGGGAGCGTGGTGAAGCGACTGTGATGGCTCTGCGAGCCACGTCGTCGAGCTGGGGGGCGGAGGCCAAAACGAACAAGGCGAGACTCCTCCCACTGGTCCCCGGTCAAGCAGCTGCAGCTGCTCGGCGCAGCCCAGAGCGGACAGCGCGACGGGAACTACGACGAATGACCAAGCTCGCATGCTCGACCAGCCGAAGCGTACCCCGTCCATCGCGCTGCCTGCGCAACGAAACCCCAACATTCAGAACTGCGGTCGGTGCGCCCCCAAACAGCTCGCCCCGCACGATGCCGGAGCGCTATGCTGTGACGCATGAGCCTCCCCCACGAGCTGCCACAAGCCAGCGAGTCCACGCTGTCTGCGGACTCGGCGAGAGCGCCCGTATGACGCAAATGGCGTCGACCATTCATTGGTCCGCTGGATGCTTCGGCAAACGCCGACCCAGCGCTTGGCTTACCCCCAAGGCGTGATCGACCTGGCCGCAGCCGCGCAACGCTCACGCAATGGCGCTCGCTGATCTGATCGGCACCCTCGACGACCCCCGTCGGCTGCGCCTGAACGAATCCCTGACACAGAGACTCTAGGAGGAGACTTGGCGACGAGGTTGGCGCGATTGGGCAAGCTGTTGGGGTGGGCGTCACTCGTGTGGCTCGGGCTGATTGGCGGAGGGTTCGGTCTCGGCGTTCTTCTGGCAGGAGGAAGTTATCCCCCTGATTTGTGGGAAATGATGTTCGGGCTGTGGGGCTTCGTCGCGGCTCCCATCCTCGTCTTCGGTATGTCCGCGCCAACCCTTCGAGAGAGGCCGCGAGCTTGGTCCACGCTGCTCCAGCTGATACGGCTCAACGTAACCGTTGCCGTTCCTGTAGGCGGCGCCTACGCGGCGCTGCTTGGGTCCACGACCTCGAGCCCCACCCGATTCAAGGACGCTTTGATAATCTACGGCGCGACCACCGTGGTGGCGATCGTCGCGGTGGGCGCCGCCATGACCCGCAATCGTCCGGTGAACAGCGATGCGCCCCGGCAATAGAGGCGCCAGCGCAAGGCGGACGTGAGAAGAGCCAACAGAAATCTCGTCGCACCCGCCGCGAACTGAGAAGAGCCCCCTTTCAGCCACCCCAAAGCAAAAAAGTCCTTTTGCGCACCCGGACAGAAGAATTTAGAACTTCGCTCGCCGTGGACACGCGAAGACAGCCGGCGCAATGAGCCACGTCTTCAAGACACAACCTCTGCCAACTCGAACAAGTTGCCATAGGGATCCGCAAAGAAGGCCAGGCGGCGATTGATGACAGGTAGGTCGAACGGCTCGGTCACGATCGTCACACCGCGTCGGCGCAGCTCGGCCACCGTAGCGTCCACGTCGTCCACCTGTAGGCAAGCGTGGTGGTAGCCGGCATGGCGCAAGCTGTCGCCCAGATCGGAATAGCTCGCTTTCGCGATCGGCGGCGGCAGACCGTCGCCCAGGATCTCGAAGTAAAACGAATCGTCGTTGGGCGGAGCAACGTAAGCGAGACGTTGGTCCGCGTAGGGCCATTCGTGCACCACGCGGAAGTCCAGTTTCTCCACGAACCAACGCTTCTCGGCCTCGTAGTCTGGTACCCGCAAGGCGACGTGGTGTCCCGCCATGCTGGCCAGCGGGCTGTCAGGTTTTTTCCGAGGCAAGTTTTGCAAACTCATGGTCTTTTTCGCTTTCTTCCACCGAGGTTGGTGGCTCTCGTGGGAGGAAGCTAAGCCCTGGCGATTATTGTGTGAATATCGCTTATGCGCATGGGACTATGAACTTACGGTTCATAATATGAGAAGTGCTTCAAGCCTCCCGCTTCCGGCGCTCGCCACGTTCGAGAGTGTCGCGCGGCACCTACGCTTTGCGCGTGCAGCGACAGAGCTCGGAGTCACGCCGACGGCCATCTCCAAAAGCATCGCGCAGCTGGAAGAGCAGGTCGGCGCCCGCCTTTTGAATCGCACGACTCGTAGTGTTTCGCTTACCCAAGCAGGGACCGCGCTGCTGGAGGCCGTTGCGCCCGCGTTCGCCGCGCTCTCGCAAGGAGTGGAGGCTGCCCGGACCGCCGGCGAAGCCCCCGCAGGCTTGCTGCGCGTGACAATGTCATACGTCGCGTTCAGGACGTTGTTCGAGCCTCACCTGCGAGGATTCGTCGCCGCGTACCCGGCCGTGACACTCGACCTTTCGATCGACAGTCGCCCGAGCGACATCGTGGACAAGGGCTTCGACGCTGGCGTACGCCCGGGTCGCACAGTGCAGCAGGACATGGTGGCGGTCGCGATCGGCCCCCTGCAAAAGCTGGTCGTGGTAGGCGCGCCCACCTACCTCGCGAGCGCCGGTCTGCCCAAACAGCCGGAAGACCTGCTGCGCTACGCCTGCGTGCGGCAGCGTGTCAGCAGCGAAGGCAGCCTTTTGGCGTGGGCGCTGCGCACGGGCAAGCGACGCTTGACGCTCGACGTGAAGGGCTCGCTCGTGCTCGACGATATGCGCTCCGTCGTGGACGCGGTGCGCGCGGGCAATGGCCTCGGCTACGTATTCGAGCAGTTTGTCTCACAGGATCTGGCTTCCGGGCGCCTGAAGCGCGTGCTGCCCGAGCATGCGCTCGTTCGCGAGGCTTTCTTTCTCTACTATCCCAGCCGCCGACGGCTGCCACAAAAGTTGCGCGTGTTCAGCGACTGGTTCCGAGACAAGAACGCGTGAGCTCTCGACCAGCGTCGACGGCGCGGGAACTGCCGCCATCGTTCTTCGCTGCCGTCAGTCAGGCTCACGTTCAGGCAGTGCTACTACAACCGAAGCGCGGGGTGAGGTCGGGGAGCATAGCGCGTGAGCGCGAAAGCCACTATCCGGGGGAGGCATAGTGCTGTATTGAATGCCGGGGCGCGCGAGCGCTTTAGGTCGAGTCGGGCACAACAGAGCGGGAAGGTGATGAGCATGGGTACCTTGCGTTTGGGTGGGGCGTTGGTTGGCGTTTTCGCCGCGCTTTCTGGCTGTTCGCTCGAGGCCGAGCAGCAAGGGCAAGTCGGCACCGAGCAGCAAGCGCTCGGCTCGACCTGCGCGAACGACGCCGATTGCGCGAGCGGCTTCGTGTGCTGGACGAGCGGCGCGAGCTGCGTGCGCGCGTCGGACTGCTATTCGGGCTCGACCGGTGCGGGCGTATTCGTCGGATCACTCACGGTCGACGCCACGGACACGGCAGCCGATCTGCAAAGCTTGGGCAACGCCTGGTGCGTGACGGGCGATGTCACCGTGAAGAAGACCTCGCTCACCGACCTGAACGGGCTCGGCGGGCTGCTGACCGTCGCGGGTACGGTTTCGCTCGAAGACAATCCGGCGCTGCGCTCGCTCGAAGGTCTGAATGGACTTCGCCGCACCATGAAATTGGCGCTGTTCCGCAACACGTCGCTGGCCTCGCTCGCGGCGCTGTCGAAACTGACGACACTGCCCTCGCTCCAGGTGTACATCAACCCCGCGCTCACCGATCTCGGCGGTCTGCAGAACGTGGTCGGCACCTCCGGTATCGAGGTCGTCAACAACGCCGGCCTCACGTCACTTACCGGCCTCGATTCGATCACGAGCGTGTATTCGTTCATCGACGTGCGCCAGAACCCGCGGCTCACCAGCCTTGCCGGATTGGACGCGCTCGCGTCGGTCGGCAACCTGGTGCAAGTCATGGACAATCCGCAGCTCCAAAGCCTGCAAGGCCTCGGAAAGCTCGCCACCATCGGCAACACCCTGCGCGTGATGCGCAACCCCGAGCTGGACGATCTGAAGGGGCTCACGAAGCTGACGAGCGCGCGCACCTTCCAAGTCTCCGACAATGCCCAGCTCGACAGCTGCAACGTCACCGCGCTGGCCGCGTCGGCCGCCGCCGATTGCTCCGGTTGCTTGCGCAACGGCCCCTGCCCTCCCGCCGACAATTGCCCCGCGGATCCGAACAAGCTCGAGCCCGGGCTGTGCGGCTGCGGCGTCGCCGACACGGACTCGGACGGCGATGGTTCGGCCGACTGCGTCGACCCTTGTCCGAGCGACAACCCGAACGACACCGATCTGGACGGTGTGTGTCAGAGCCAGGATCAGTGTGACGGCTTCGACGATCACGTGGACGCTGACCAAAACGGCAAGCCCGACGGTTGCCAAGAGTGCGTCGTGGACCTCGACTGCGACGACGGCAACGCGCGCACGCTCGACGTGTGCAGCGCGACGTTCTGCGTGAGCTCGCCCGTCGATGATTGCCCCGAAGATCCAGCAAAGCTCGAGCCAGGCGTGTGCGGTTGCGGCATCGCCGACGTCGACACGGATGCAGACGGCAGCCTCGACTGCCAGGACGCCTGCCCGGGCGACAACCCGAACGACAGCGACCAGGATGGCGTTTGCGACAGCCAGGACCGGTGCGCCGGCTTCGACGACCGAGTCGACGTCGACGTCAATGGCATCCCGGACGGCTGCCAGGCGTGCGTCACCGCCGCGCAGTGCAACGACGGCAACCCCTGCACGACCGACGCCTGTGCGGCCACGGTGTGCGCGCATACCGCCAACGTCGGGGCCAGCTGCGGGGATCAGGGCAAGTGCTCGGCGACGGCCGAGTGCATCGAGCCTCGCTGCAAGTTCAAGCCGCTGGGCTTCGTGACGACCTACCCGCGCGAGAGCATCGCGTTCGCGGTCTCCGACGACGGCCGCACCGTGGCCGGCCGCGCGCGCTACGGCACCAGCAGCAGTCTGTATCAAGGGTTCCGCTGGACGGCAGAAAACGGCATGGTCGGCTTGAGCCGCGCATTCACGTTCTCTGGCACCGGTATCTCTGGGGACGGCAGCCGGATCGCCGGCAACCTCAACAACGAGCTATCGCCCACTCCGTGGGCATTCCGCGAGACCGCGACGTCCTTCGAAACGGCCACGAACATGGTGGTCACGGACTTGTCGGGCGACGGCAAGGTTGCCGTCGGCTACTCCAAAGAATACGCGATGCGCTGGCTCGAGGGTCAGCCACCGACCAAGATCAATAGCGGCATCTACAGCATCGCGCGGGGTGTCTCGCGCGACGGCATGGTGGTCGTCGGACGCGGCACGGTGGCCTCGAGTCCCTTTCCCGACGCGTCGCAGGCGTTCGTGTGGACGCCGACTGGCACGATCGGCCTGGGAGACTTCAGAACCTCCTGGACGGTGCAGAGCGATGCCCTCGCCGTTTCGCCCAATGGTCGCATCGTAGTCGGCACTGCCCTGGCTAACGACGGCTCCACCCACGGCTTCCGTTGGACCCAAGAGTCCGGGCTCGTTTCCTTGGGCCGCGGCTACGTGCCCGATGCCGTCACCGACGGCGGCATCATTCTCACCCGCACTGATGTGCTCGGCTCGAGCCTCGGCAGCGGGAACATCAAGGGCCTGCTCACCGACTGCGGGCTCCAGTTGCGGGATTGGAGTCTGTCCGCTTACGACATCAGCGCGGACGGCAAGACGATCGTCGGCGAGGCCCGCTACTCCCCAACGCGCGAGTACCAGGCTTTCCTGGCGCGCTTGCCCTGAGCGCAGCCACGAAGGCGACGGCACACACGCTTCCACCCCAAAGCGAAAAAGCCGACTTGCGTCGGCTTTCCAGTCCTTTTGCGCACCCGGGCAGAAGAATTTAAAACTTCGGTCATGGACGCGGCCTGACGCCTAGGAGGGTCGACGGAGCTTGCCAGCCCGCGCGAAGTGCGACGAGCACCCGCCCGACGCCTGGTGGTGCTTCCCGACTTGGTCAGGCACTCTGAGCTCGTGAGCAACGTCGCCATCGTGCAGCAGATCTTGGATGGGCCTTGGCAGCGCGCTTCGGCGGCGCGTCAGGCTTGCCTTGACGGGACATGGGCGGCGTTCGTTCGCGAGGCTGCTCCGGTCCGCCCCGCCCTGCTCGGTCGCCGCGACCACGCGCGCTGTGTCGCGCTGGCTGAAAAGGCTCCTACGGATCCCTTCACCGAAACCGCGGTGCTGGTTCCCCTTTGGGGCTGCGTCACCGCGGAGGCGCCCGCCGCTGATTGGGTGGCCGTACACGGTGTGCTGAGAACGCAGGGAACCCTGGACGTGCAGGAGGAAAGCCCGTCCAAACGGCAGCTACCCTTCGAGCGTACCGATCCGTCTGAGAGCAGGAGCCTTTGCCGTGCTCGAGCACACTGTCGACGAGTTAGTCTCCGTTGCGGTGCGCGCGAGTGAACCGCTGGCACGTCCGATGGTCGAAGTCCCGATCTTCGCCCGCTGGTTTCGGCCGCGGGTGATGGTGGCGCCGGACCTCGAGCGCGCGATCGAGGCGCTCTGTTTCACCGCCTCGATCGAGGGGGATTAAGCCGGCCAAATCGCTTCCACCCCCAAAGCAAAAAAGCCGACTTGCGTCGGCTTTCCAGTCCTTTTGCGCACCCGGGAAGATTCGAACTTCCGACCCTCGGATTCGTAGTCCGATGCTCTATCCAGCTGAGCTACGGGTGCGTGAGGGACGCGGTTGATAGCACGCCGTTATGGAATGCGAGAGGAAAACGCTCGCGATCTGCGTCGACTGAGCTTGCCTTCTGCCGGGGCGCATTGGGGCGATCGGCCGGTCTGCGAGGGGCGCGGCGGATCAGCGGTAGGAGAGCGGTCTTGTGTGGCTGGAATTGACTCTGAAATCTTTTCAGAGAGGGGCGGGGGCCGTGACACGCGAGCCAGGGCTCGGCTCGACGAATGTAGGCTGCTCGGGCTCCGACCACGCCAAGCACGCGTAATTGCTGATCTTCTATACAGGAGCGGACTTGGCACGGAGGCTGCTTAAGGGCTGGCAACCTTCGGGCTCCACCCCTTGGGTCACTTTGCTTACTCAGCCCGCTCGGCGGGCGCTTCCTTGCTTCAACTTCTTGTTCTTGGCGCTTCCTTAGAAGCTTCTTTTTTAGCTTTATTAGACTGAGTGCCTGAGACCCGGACGAGCTTGCTCGCCGGGTCTTCGCACTTTGTGGGGTTCGACAAATGTGAGCCCCAGCGGCTTGGACGTCAACGCCGTTCGGGGGAGATCGATTCCCCGCTGACAGACGGAGCGCTCGCGGGCGGCGTGCGGACGCCGAACAGGTGATCCGTGGGGGCCATGTCGTGACAACGCACACAGCGGGCGTGATCACCCGTGACGAGTGCCCCGTTCGCGTCGAGCTCGAGCGCAGCCCACGCCCCACCGCGCTTCTCGAGCAGGTAGCCACCCAGCAGGGCTCCCGTCCGCGTTTCGTGCCACGCCATCACACGCGCGCCTTCGGGCATCACCGTTTCGGCCGAAAGCTCCCGATACGCGGTAAGCGCCTGCGGCTCGACCCGGACGTGAACCAAGGTGCCGTCGCGGCGGTGGCCAAGCGCAACGCAAGCAGCTGACGCCTCGGGCCAGGCGCGGGCGGCCGCGAAGTCTGGCCACGGTAGGCGCGGCGCTTCCGCTACTGGTGGGCGTGCTTTCTCGGGCACGGCATCCGACATGCCGATGGGTGTGCCCGGTTGCTTCGGCCCACAACCGTTGGCAACGGCCGCGGCTACGCAGACGATCACAGCGCGAATCGGGACGAAAGCTGCGCGCACGGGGCACGCATGGTACCACGAAGCACAACGCGCGCTGCCGCACGCGTCCAGTCATCATGAGGCTCCGTTTCGCTCCGCTCTGCTGCTTGTTGCTCGGCGCTTGCTCGGGCACGACTGGAGCGACGGCCGGAGCGACCGCTCCAGCCCCGCAAAGCGCCACCGCAGCGCCGGCTGCACCCGCCGCGAAACCGGCTGCGGCGCCACCCAACGAGTCCAGCCCGCCAGCACAGCGCGGCCTGCCCGGCTGGTTGGGCGTCGAGCTGGCCAAACGTGAAGGCGGCGAGCCCGGCGTGCTGATCCGTAGCGTGATGCACGGATCTCCGGCTGAACGCGCGGGCATCGTCGACGGCGACGTGGTGCTCAACATCGACGGCGACAACGTGGCGCAGCCGACCGAGCTGCGTCAGCACGTGATGCAAGCGCAGGCCGGCTCGCGCATCAGCCTGGGCGTGCTGCGCGGCGGCCAAACACGGTTGTTCGCCGTGGAGCTGGAGGCTGCCCCGAACGACGACGAGCTGATGCGCAAAAACTACGTCGGCGTGCGCGCGCCCGACTTCGGCGCTTTGGACGCCGTGCAGGGCAGCATCACGCCCAGCTTGCCCGCGCTCAAAGGGCGCGTGGTGGTGCTGGAGTTTTGGGCTAGCTGGTGCGGTGTCTGCCACGTCATGGCGCCCACGCTCAACGAGTGGAACGACCGCTACTCAGCGCAGGGTTTGACGGTGCTGGGCGTCACGAATGATCCGGTCGACGTCGCGGGCCGCTCGGCAGGCCAGCTCGGCATGGGCTACCCCCTGGCCAGCGACGGCACCGGCAAGATGCTGCGGGCCTACCGCGCCTACGCCCTGCCCACGCTGTTCGTCATCGACAAGCAGGGCAACGTGCGCGACGTCTTGATCGGCTACAGCTCGCCGCGTCTGCGCGAGATCGAAGCATTGGTAAGAAAGCTGATCGCCGAAGGCTGAAGCTCAGGCTAGCCTTCTGCTTCATGGATGATTCCGACGTCCGGGCGCTGCAGCAGCGTGCCCAAGCTGGCGGGGGCACGAAGTACCATCAAAAGAACGCCGAGCAGGGCAAGCTGTTCGCGCGCGAACGCATCGCCCGGCTGACGGACGCCGGTAGCTTCGTCGAGGACGCCACGCTGGCCAACGCCTTGGCTGACGAGCTACCAGCCGACGGAGTCATCACCGGCGTGGGCAAGGTGGCCGGGCGCAGCGTCGCCATCATGGCCAACGACTCGACCGTGAAGGCTGGCTCGTGGGGCGCCCGCACCGTCGAAAAGATTTTGCGCGTGCAAGAGACCGCGCAGCGGCTGGCGTGCCCGCTGCTCTACTTGGTCGACTCGGCCGGCGCGCGCATCACCGACCAAGTCGAGATGTTTCCGGGGCGCCGGGGCGCCGGGCGCATCTTCAAGAATCAGGTCGCGCTGAGCGGGCGGGTGCCGCAGGTGTGCCTGCTGTTCGGGCCTTCGGCGGCGGGCGGCGCGTACATTCCAGCATTTTGCGACGTGGTGGTGATGGTCGACGGCAACGCCAGCATGTACCTGGGCTCGCCCCGCATGGCCGAGATGGTCATCGGCGAAAAGGTAACGCTCGAAGAGCTGGGCGGCGCCAAAATGCACACCGAGGTATCGGGTTGCGGCGACTTGCTGGTGAAGAGCGAAGACGAAGCCATCGCGTTCGCCAAGCGCTACCTGTCTTACCTGCCACAAAATTTCGAAGCGCAGCCGCCGGCCGCGGCACCGAAGCCGGCCGCCGCCGACGCCAGGCCAATCGCCGAAGTGGTGCTCAAGGACGAGAACAAGGCCTTCGACATGAAGCAGGTCATCACGGCCATCGTCGACGATCAAAGCTTTTTGGAGCTGAAGCCGCGCTTCGCGCGCGAGATCATCACGGGCTTTGCGCGCATCGAAGGGCGCGTGGTCGGGGTCGTGGCCAATCAACCGAAGCACTTGGGCGGCGTGCTTTTCGTCGACAGCGCGGACAAGGCCGCGCGCTTCATCTGGTTGTGCGACGCCTTCAACGTGCCGCTTTTGTACTTGGCCGACGTGCCGGGCTTCATGATTGGCACCAAAGTCGAGCGGCAAGGCATCATCCGCGCGGGCGCCAAGATGATCGCCGCGGTGAGCGAGGCCACCGTGCCCAAGATTTCGGTGATCGTGCGCAAAGCGTACGGCGCCGGCCTGTACGCCATGTGCGGGCCCGCCTTCGAGCCGGACGCCTGCTTGGCGCTGCCGACCGCGTCCATCGCCGTGATGGGCGCGCCCGCCGCCGTGAACGCCGTCTACTACAACAAGATTCAAGAAGTGCCGGCCGGCCCCGAGCGCGACGCTTTCGTCGAAAAGCTCCGCCGCGAATACCGCGAAGACGTGAACCTCACGAAGCTCGCCAGTGAGCTGGTGGTCGACGAAATCGTGCCGTTCGAGGGTCTGCGCGCTGATCTCGCCCGCAGGTTCGACCTGTACTCGCAGAGGTCCGAAGCCCGGCAGCCCAAGAAGCACATCGTCCCGCCCATGTGAGCGCATGCCGGCGCAGTCTCGCTCCATCCTTCGCCGCTGGTCGGCGTTCGCCGGCGTCGCACTGGGCTCGACGCTGTGCTCGACGCCCGCGTTCGCGCAGCTCGAGCTAGGCAGCGCGCTGCGCAGCTTGGAGCGCCACGGCACTCACTCACTGCCGCGCGCGCTCCTTGGCGACGGCGACAAGCGCGTGGCCGTGTTGGCCGAATACCCCGCCGAATCGGGCGTGTCCGAGCTGCTGGTGGCGGGGCGCTATCGCCCGCTGTGGCTCGACCCGAGCGAGATCGCTCCGTTCGCCAGCGAGCACCCCGAGGTACTTTTACACTGGGCACCGCCACGCCACGTGCTGGTCGACGAGGCCGAGAAGTGGATCGGGGGCACCGTATTTCGCAACGAAACCGGCCTCACCGGTGCGGGGGTCGTGGTCGGCATCGTGGACACCGGCCTGGACGTCGGCCACCCCGATCTGCGAACCGCCGACGGCAAATCGCGCGTTCGCTACCTGCTCGACTTCTCGCGAGAAGCCGCCAATCGCCAACCCGCGCTCGAAGACGAGTACGGCTGCACCGGTGACACCGACTGCGCCATCTACAGCAACGAAGATCTCGACGTCATCTTGAGCAACGGCGACGTCGGCGACGAACCGACCGACACCTTCGGTCACGGCACGCACGTGGCGTCGCTCGCAGCCGGAAATGGTCTAGCGTCGAAGACGCCGCGCTACATCGGCGTGGCACCCGAGGCGACCATCTTCGGCGCGCGCGTCAGCCGAGCGGGCGACGGCGCCATTCACGACGCGGACATACTGCAGGCCACGCGCTTCATCTTCGAACAGGCCGAGCGGCTGGGCATGCCGGCCGTGGTGAACCTCAGCTTGGGTAGTGACTTCGGCACGCACGACGGCTCCTCCCCGCTCGAGCAGGGTTTGGCCAGCTTCGTGGGTCCCGAGCATCCCGGTCGCTCCATCGTGGTGGCGGCCGGCAACAGTGGCACGCTGTACGCAGGCATCGGCGGAGGCCAACCGGAGCCCTTCGGCATCCACACCGAGGTGCACGTTCCGCGTGAAAGTCCGGTGGAGATTCCGCTGATGACGCCCAGCGAAGCGCTGGGCGCCCGGCGCGGCGCAACTGCGTTCGTGTGGCTCGGCTTCCGCGCGGGTGACGAGGTGTCGCTGGCCGTCGACCACGACGGCGAGAGTTGGATCCCCGACATTGCCCCTGGTGAGTCGACCACATTCTCGGCTTCTGGCTACCAAGGCACGGTCTTCAACGGCCCCAGCGACGCCAAGAGCGGTATCAAGGTGGGTCCTCACAACGCGGTGGTGGTGATCGACGGCGACTTTGCGCCCGGCACCGTGTTCACGCTGCGCTTGTCGGGCCACGGCACCGTGAACCTTTGGGTGCAGTCGACCGGTGGCGCCTCGCCCGATTCCAGCGTTGGCGTGCTGCTTCCACGCGGGGAAAAGCAGGGCACCATCAACATTCCCGCTTCGCACCCCGACTTGATCGCGGTCGGCGCCACCGTCAATCGGAACCACTGGCGCGACTCGAAGGGTAAGACGTTCTTGGTTGGCGAAGACGACGGCAGCGAAGACCTGCTCGCACTCGATGGCACCGCCACCTTCAGCGCCGCAGGTCCCAACGCGCTGGGCGTGATGAAGCCGGACATCGTCGCGCCGGGCATGTACGTGGTCGGCGCCATGTCGAGCTACGCCGATCCCCGCTCCAACGGTGGCACAGGGGTGTTCGCCAGCCAGGGTCGCTGCGGCACCCCCGACTACAGTGCTTCGTCATCGACGACCACCAGCACGCAGTCACGAGCGGAACGTCGATGTCGTCGCCGCTCGTGGCCGGCGCCATCGCGCTGCTCTTGCAACGGCGGCCCGAGCTGACCCAAGGTCAACTGCGCGCGCTCTTGCAAGCGGGCGCACGTCAGCCAACCGGCACCATTTTGGCCGAGCAGCAAACGGGCCCCGGCGAGCTCGATTTACGCGGCACCCTGGCCGCGCTGATCGCCGAAGATTCACCGATCGACCGCGTGCCCAGCAGCGCCAGTCGCATCGTACTGGCGGCCTCGTACGCCCATCCCGACGTTACCCAGCCCTTGCGAGGGCTGCTGGAGCTACGCGATCCGAAGGATCAGATCGCCGACGGCTTCGACGAGCGCCGGCTCGAGCTCGCGGTACAGGGCGGCAGTTTGTCGCAGCCGCCCACGCGCATCGGGCCCGGGCTCTACGGCTTCGAAGTCACGGCGCCGGAAGGCAGCGGCGGCGACAAGCTCCGGCTCAGCTTGTCTTTCGACGGCCAAGTGCTGGTTACGCGTCAGGTGCCGATCGGTACCGATCGCTGGCTGGCCGAAGGCTCGCCGGTGCCGCACGGTGGCTGCCAGCTCGCGCCCCCTGTGCGCGCTACGGGCTGGTGGCTGGCAACGGCCTTACTGCTGGCCGGCCGCAGGCGCCGTGGCCGTATCAAAGCTTCGTCTTGAAGCCCAACGCTCGCGCAGCGCACCAGCCGCGGTTGGCCTCGAAGATCGAGAACAGGCCTCCCATGAGCAACAGACCCACGACGACGCTCAGTGTCAGGCCGTCCCAGGCGCGATAGCCGAGCGCATACGAGGCAGCGGCCAGCACCAAGAGCGCAAAGCCGATGCGGTAGCGGTAGTTGCGACCGCGTTGGTCGATGTTGCAGACGAGGGCCAGACCCAGAGCCTACATCGAGACCAAGTAGACCGTGCAAGCACTTGGCTCGAAGGGTCGAATATCCGGATCGAACGGGTAGGACATGTCGACACCCCCCAGGTTGACGCCCGCGATGATGATGGCTTTGGCGCCCTCGAGCCGCAGCACCCGCGCGTCGGCGCTGAGCCCTCGCTCCTGAAACGCCACGTCGATTCGACGCACGTCCTGACCGTTGCGGTCGATGGCCAAGAGGCGCCATTGAAAGGCCACTGGCGCATCCCACTCGGCGCGAAAGCCGATGGCGGCCTCCTTTGGCGCGCCGTCCAAGTCGAGCCAGATCAACTCGCTACCGCTGGGCGCGATGGGCGTACCCGAGAGCACGCGGCGCGGCAGCGACGAAAACGGAATCACCCAATCGAAGTGCGGGCGCGCAAAGCTGCCGGCGAACGCCAGGGAGGGCAGGCGCGTGCCATCGTCGCGATCTCCGGCCAGCGCACGCCGCAGCGTAAAGTCGACCATCAAGTCGGCGTAGCGCGGCGGCTCTTCTTCCAAGCTGTGACGAAGCACGTCGAACACGTCCGGCTCGTTGTCGAAAGCGGGCGCATTCGCGGGCGTGCGGCTAGCAGCCGCCGACAGCATGCTGGCGCTCAGCACGCCGGGAGACGCCACACTGCGGGTCGTCTCCAGCGTCTCCAAAAGCAAGGCAAAGCGGCTCACGGCGCTGTGCTCGGGGGCGCCATCGACCGCGAGCGAGCCGGCAGGGTTGCGCTGAGCGTCGTCCACCGCTTGCACGTCGAGCGAGGTCTTGCTGCCCGTGATCCACCACAGCTCGAGGGCGAAGGCGTGACGCGCACCCGGCGACTCGCCTGCATCCAAAGTGCTGGCCAAGGCTTCACCGACGCACAGCGCCGCTTGGCGTTCGAGCAGCGCGCCAGTCGCGCTGCCGCTTTGGCAGAACACCGGCGCGCTATCCAAGCGGCCCGGCTGGAGTGCTTCGGACTTGACCAAAAGCTCGGCAGGCGGCGCGGTTAGGTACCAATCCAGCGCGTCGCTGCCGCCCGCGTCGGCATCGCCCAGCGGCGCCGGCAACCCGAGCGAGAGCACGATGCGCTCGTAAGCGTGCTCCAAAGCCAGCAGGCTTTCGGGCAGCGACGGCTGCTGCGCGGCGGCCGTGGCGTGCACGCAGACGGGCCGCAAGAAAGAGCACAGCGACGCCACCACGACGGGACGCGGCTCGGTCGCCGGCAAGTACGCGCCGGTGGGCAAGCGCGGGTCGAGCGCCGGCTTCACCTTCGATTTTTTCACAGGCCCGCCGAACAGCAGCGGGGGGTCTCGTTTGGGTGGGCGCGCGCTGGCGTGCCACGCCAGGCTCGAGCAAAGAACACTCGCGAAGAGCGAGGCCCCGAGCCTGCGCAACCTGCCCATGACGGTCCGCACTCTAATCCAATTGCGCGCTGCCCAGCACACGCAGCAGCTCGGCTTCCGTCGCACCGCAGCGCAGCGCGCGCTCCAGCTGCTCGGCGAGACCGTCCGGCGAGTGCGCCGCGTCGTCGGTCTCCAAGCACGTCATGACAGCGTGCGCCGAAGCCGAGTCGGCAATGGAGCACCCGCACGCGAGGGAGCCAACGTAGGTCCAACAATCCTGCCGCGCTTCATGAAGTGCCGTGGCCGCTACTCGCCCGTCGACGAAGCCGAGCGCGAGGTCCAGCTGCGCTGAAGCCGCGGGCGGAGCGTGGGCCAGCAGCAGCCGGGCCAATTCCAGCTGCAATCGGTGCACCTGCGCCGCGCTGGCCGCTGAAAACCGCCCCAACGCGGCGTGCAGCTCGGGAGTAATCACGGACGAAGGCGCTGGCATGCGGCAGCCAGAACCTTTCCACCGGCCAGCGCCCCGCGCACGGAAAAACCCACAAGAATTGACAGTTTGGATGAGGTCCGCCCTATACTGGCGGCTCTGCGAGCAGGGCCCCCACACCGCCCCGCACCACAACAGATGGCGACTCGCTTCAACCCCTCTGGTTCCGTCAGCTTCGACCTCGTCCGAGGTCGCGTGGATTGCGGCGGCGAGCACGTCCTCGTTCCTGCAGACGCGCTCATCGACCTTTGCCGCGCGGCGGGAGACGAAGCCGTGTCCGACTTTGGCCGCCGCCTCGGCACCGCGGTCGGGCGCCGCATCGCCGACCGGCTGGGCGAGAGCGCCAACAGCGCCAGCTTGGAAGACGTGCTCGACCACCTGGGTGGAGAGGTCGCGTTGCTCGGGCTGGGCTCGCTCGGGCTCGAGCGTTGGGGGCGCGCGCTAGTCTTGACGATTGACGGCGGCCCTTTCGGCCCGCAGCTCGATCGCTTGCTGGGCGCTGTGCTCGAAGGCGCGCTGCAGCGGGCGTTCGGGCGCGGCGGTCACGCCGTCAAGCTGATGCGCGACGACCGACAGGTACGCTTCCTGATCACCAGCGCCGCCAGTGCCAGCAAGGTGAGCGAATGGCTGGGCTCGGGTGTCAGCTACGGCGACGCCTTGACCCGCCTCCAAAACAACACGGGGATGTCGTGAGCGCGCAAGAACAAATCTCGAAGCTGCAAGGCTTGCTGGAGCGCATCCAAAAGAATGCCTCGCGCGCACGCGGCAGCTCACCCCTGACCGCGCCGCCTCACACCATGCCAGCGGTCGCGGCGCCGGAGCCGGTGCCGTTCACCGCGCCCTCTCCGTTCACGGTCCCCGCGCCGGCGAGCTTCGACCCTGTCGACGAGCTGCTCGGCGCATCGCCCGAGCCGTCGCCGCTACCGGTCGACATCGACGTGCCGCTCGACACCGTGCCGCCGGTCGCGGAAATCTCGGCTTCGCAGGCGCCCGACGCCGAGCCCATCCCGCTCGTTTCGCTGTCGACAGGGCAAGCCGCGCCACCGCCGCCGCCCATCGACGACGCCTTCGCGCTCGAATCCGAGGTCTCGGAAGTGCGCGCCACCATCGCTCCGCGCGACCCCGCGCCCGACGTCACCGTCGAAGCCATCGCGGCCGAGGCCGAGCCAGAGCCCATCGGCACCGAAGAGCTGTCGGAAGACGACTTGGTCGAGGTGACCGAAGGCACTCCACCGCCGCCCACGACCGACGTGGACATCGATTTCGACGACGTCGAAGAGCAGCCGCCCGCTTCGTCGCACCGTTCGCGCGTCGCTTCGAGCATGGACGAAGCGCTCGCGGCCGCCGCCGCCGAGCAGCTCGAGGGCGAGCGCGAAGTACCGCTCAAGACGCCCCCGCCGGAGTCCGGGCCGCAAGCCGCGCCAATGCCAACCGGTATGGCCGCGCCCAGCGCCCCGGACGTCGACGCATTGCTGGGTGGCGAGCTCGATATCCCGACGCGTGCCGACGCAGGCGTCAGCGCCGGGCAAGGTCCGACTCCCGAACAGCTCGGCCAAACCATCGACCTGGAAGAAGCGCGTGGACCGAGCTTGGAGCTAGCGGAGCAAAAGGGCAGCGACGCCCCGGCCGCAGCCGCAGTCGAAGAGCTCGAAGCGCCTTTGCCCGGCCCAACCTTGGTTGGCGGCTACGACGAAAACCTGCAGCCACCACCAGAGGCTCGCGACGAGCTGGAAGCGCACCTGCGTCGCCAAGACGACGACATTGCGCCACCGCCCGAGTCGCTCGCGCAATATCCGTCGGTACAACCGGCCGCGCCCGCACCGGAAATCGTGCCGGTTTACAACGCAGCCCCCTCGGGTCCGGAAGTCGTCGCGCGCCCTCTTCCGATGGGCAGCCCCGAGTCGTTCGGCTCCGTGCGCGAAAGCTTCCGCCCCAGCTCGTTCGTCGAGCTGCTCGACGCCTCACTGAACCTGCGCGGCGAGTGAGCCATGCGCCTCGCGACGCTGCGCGACGGCTCGCCTGACGGTCGGCTGCTCGTCGTCAGCGCCGACGGCCGCCGCGCGATCGACGCGCGGGGAAAG
>JADMIO011367066.1_pt1 | contig 59480 bp, 109 predicted proteins | sample 8958161 | NCBI WGS metagenome assembly JADMIO01 (sample SAMN16585339, study PRJNA669376) | soil metagenome | isolation source: Crop rotation soil | place: USA: Cullars Rotation, Alabama | collected 2011 | reverse complement strand
CGCGACAACTTGTCCACGTGGAATTCTAAGCTTAGGATCCCAATGTGCTGGAAAGACAATCGTGGTAATCGTGCAGGTGTCCGGCATGGACGCTTCGTCTACGGAGACTCGCAAGCGCTCTATGAGTGAAGATGGAATGAGATCCCTCATAGCCTGCTAAATTCCTCTGTCGTCGTAGGAATGCCAAGCGTTCTCGTGACAAAGGACATGGAAGAAGTTCCAGACAACACCCCTGAGCGCGCGTTGTCTGCAATTCGCCGCCATTCCTTGACCCGCTCACTCCATGACACAGACAAGCCCGATGGAAGCGACACGCTGCCTGGCTCTTGCGCAAAGCGCACCGCCAATTCATCAGCCATAAAGGCCAATGCCAGATCGAACGTGCTGTAGATACTCAGCACGGTTTCAATATGGTCATCCGTCAAAAGTTCAGTCGCACTATCGTTCGACGTATCGCCCAATTGCGCGCGGGCCTTGTCGAGATCCGTTTCCAGCGTGTCGCTATAGGCCATGGGTTACTTCACTATCTTTGCTTGCGCCTGCTGCAAAAGCAGCGCTTGCGTGATCGGGTTGCGTGCGGCTTCGGCACGGACAAGCGCCTCGTCTGCGGCCTTGCGCTGCTGTGCCAAGTCAGCGTGTAGCCGCTCGGCCTGCACTTGCGCCTCTTTCGAGAGCGGCTTGCCATCGGCGCTATACCACACGCCCGCCGCGTCCTTGGTTGCGCCGCCCTGAATTGATTCAGCCATGATGAATATCTCCTGTAGGGGCGGGTGTTTATGCCGCCCCTAACTAGCCCTAAGTGATGGTCGGATCGACGTAGGCGCTGGCCGAGCCGGCGTAATACAGAACAGCCCCGTTGGTGCGGTTCCAAACACCGAAGCCAAAGTAGCTATCCATCACGTCGGCGTACAGCGGGTAGTCGTTCAGCGTGGCCGCGATACGCAGCCCGCGCACGGCGGCGGCGGGGTGCTGGCGATACAGCAGCGGCTTCATGGACGAGCCGGCGTCAAAGCACAGCACGTAGCCCGCTGGCACCCACGACTTCACCCACACCTCAGCCGCGCCGAACTTGCCGATGGCGCGATTGTCCAGGCGGGTCATGTCCAGCCGTGGCCCAAGCTGATTCGCGTTTGTGGACAGAATGAAATCAGGGTCAACGTAGGCGGTAAAGCCGGTCAGCAGGCGCACGGCAGATTCAGCCGCGCGATTGATGTACAGGCGAACGGCGGTGCCATGCCCGTGCTCGATCACGTCCTCGATCAAGGCAGTGAGGGCGGCTGCTGTTGGGGCGGTGCCGTCCAAGAAGTCGTAGTGCGTGTGCGTCGATGCCGTAAAGGTTTCCCCATTCGGCCCGTTGGGGATGGCCGCCGAGTCAGCATTGACCAGGCGCTTCACCGCCAAGTCAATCTGCGGTGCCACGAACCGATCGCGCACGGTCACGTTGGTGCTGAGGAAGAGCGCCTTGCGCAGTTCGCGGCTAATCGCGCGGGTGTGGCGGGTTTGCACGTCAAGCACCGTATTAGCGATCTGCGCGGGGGTAGACTGAAGCATATAGTCATATGTCCAGCCAATATCGATCACGAACTTCTTGAGCGGCACGCCGATGTTCGATCCGGCTGCGCCCTTCACGGCCACACCGCGATCGTACTCATCGGCTTCGTACATCTCGCCGCTTGACGACGCGCCGTAGATGCGCTCACGGTCGGTAGTCGGCTCGGCAAGGTCAGTAACCATGCTGTCAACAACCGCGTTGTATGCAGCCAGGTCGCGGGCGAGGGTGGCGCGGATTTCGTCTAGCCCAAACTCTACAGCGGTCGTAGAGGTAATGGACGCCAGATCCGCGACGGTATAGGTGCCTGTTGCCATAGTCGCGGCTCCTTACGAATCGCGCGTGACACGAATGTGTGTCGCGCTAATTGAGCGGGCAACGCCTACGGCATCGCCGGTCGTTGCAGCGGTGTCCAGCCGGCCAGCGGTTGCGCCAAGGAAGTACAGCGCGCCGGGGGTAAGCCCCGTGCCATACTCGAAGATGACGCCGCGTCCCCACAGGGTGACAGCCTCGCCGGCCAGGTACGTCTTGCCTGTCCAGCCGTCGATCTCGGCTGGCTCGGTTGCCGCTGTGCCATTGCTCATATACACCTTGCCATCACTGGCCTTGATGTAGCACGGGGCGGCAGTCAACAGAGCTTCGCCGGCAATCAAGCCAAGCGAGGCCGGGATCTGGTTCGCATGTTGTGCGCTGCGCGTCTCTACCGTGGTAGTCGTAGCAGGCGCGGTCAAAAGTGCCATAGTTCAGACTCCTACAGCCCGCCCATGCGGGCGCGTTTTTCAGCAATGATGGCGTCCATATTGGGCGCGCTTGATGGGGTCGTGCGCCCGCCACCGGGCGGTGTGCCACGGGGTGCGGGTGGAGCAAGCGTCAGCTTTGCAGCTGCCGCTTCGAGCTTGCCAAGCTGGTCGTACCGGGTCAACACGTCGCCTTCGGGCATCAGATCGCGCAGTTCTTCAGGGAGTGCTTTCACCCGCGCCTTGATCTGCGCTTCCATTGCAGCGGCGTAGGCTTCGGCGCGGGATGCAACAGTCGGTAGCTCGGATTCGATCTTCTCTAGCCGTGCTTGCCGCTCGGTTGCAAGTCGTTCCCACTCGCCTTTTTGCTTCGCCTGTTCGTCTGCTGCGGTGCGCTCTTCTTGTTCGCGCCGCTGTGCAGCCGTGCGCAATGCTTGGAGTTCTTTGTTGACCTCATCAAACCGGGACTTGGGGATCATGCGTTCGGCGGGTGCGGTGTTTACCGTCTCCGCAGACGAAACGCCGACTTGATCCTGCTCTTGCTCTGACATATGGGGGTAGCTCCTTCGAGTTTTACGTCCAACGCGACGGGAGAAAACGACAACAAAAAAAGGCCCAGCCGCAGAAGCGGTGGGCCGATGATCCCGTAGGATGATGGGCGAGATGTATTGAATTGTGCTAAGGGACTGTGCTACTCAATTGCTAGGTCACGAGATGCACAGCCAATCCCTAGCGTTCGTTATGGCGGGGGCGGTAGCTCCGTTTACACTGAAAGCAGCGCCAGCAGGTATCCTAGATGCTGGAAGCCCTTATCTACCGATTGCACCCTACGGGCATTGGTACGGCTACTCTTCCCACGAGCGCAAACCCATGGCAATCTCGCCGCGCCTATATTCTATCACAGAATGTCAATAGCCGCGATCATTGCAAGTGTTGATAATCACGATTGTTGATAGTTCGATCAGGAAGCGCCCCACGCTCGCGCAACTCCGCTTCAATGAGCGCAAGCAAGCCCATCAATAACCGGCGCATTGTTTGGAGTTTTGCGATTGTCATTCCTGTGTTCCTTCTTAACCCGTTGGAAGATACACGCGCTAGATACTCTTGCGTGTAACCGTAAGTTTCCAGCCAGGGCTACTGCCGCCAATAATCGGGCCTTGCATTGGCTTCGTTGTTGTTACTACGCCTTCTCCGTCGGCTAGTGGCGGCTGTCCCGTATCGTTCAAAAGGACGTTCATATCGGCGCGCATGACTTCAATCGCCCGCGCCTTTGGCTTTTGGGTTGACGCCACTTCGTACTCTGCCGTGCCGTGTGTGTCTTTTGTGACGCTGCTCATTGTTCTAATCCTCCGCAAGCAAGTACGCTATCAGGTCAGGGTTGCGCCTGAGCGTGTCGAGTAACGGGCCAGTAATCGCCCTCACTGCCATCTCTTCACAGCAGTTCGGATCAAGCGGGTCGGTTACGTGCCAACAGGCGTGAATAATCTCGTGAAGCAACGCTACGCGCTTGTGCTGATCATGTTGTTTCGGGTCAAGAATAATTTGCACATCGCCATAGTTCACACGCCCATATACCTGCTCATTTGTATCAACAACCGACTGTGCATAGGTAGCTATATCATTTGCCACGTTATACACTATCGGGCCGATCGTCACGCGCTCAGGCAGTGGCATTTGTAGCCCCTTGCTGGCTCGGCTCGGCTTCCTGTGCGCCATTCTGCGCATCGGCCCGTGTGTCAGGTGCTACAGCGTCCGTCTTGCCCTGCTGTGGCGTCTGAGCCGCATTCACGGGCTGTTCTGCGGTAAGGAGCGGGCGCTTATTGAACTTGTGATCCTCAAGCCCTTCACGGAACGCAGCATCGGCGGCATCACGTCCAAAGCCTGTGCCAAGGTTCCAGAGTTCGAGTAGGACGCCCCAAGAGAGCGCGATCTTCTGTGCGCGAATAAGGGCATCCTCGCTCAAATCACGCGCCGCCTGGATCTTCTCTTCAGCGGGCTTGCGGAGTTGCGCCACCGTCTCACCGCTCTGTCCAGAGAGGAACCTACCAGCCGTGGCTTTCAGTTCCGGTAACTTATCTTCAATGGCGTCTAACTGCACCTTCGATTGTGCAATGGCCCCTGCCAGATCAAGATCCGCTACTAATGGCTGTGCGAGCGGGGGCGTGCCGCCCTGCCGTTGGTCAACAAAGATCACTTTGCGCCCTGAGAAGTCAAACTCTACAGGGGGCGCGCCAGCCGCTGCGATGAGCCACACCGTGCGAACCGTCTCATGTACCTGAATATCAGTATGAGAAATCAGACTGTTGTAGCGGTCGATTGCGCCGCGCGCCTTATAAAAGCAATTGCGCCCCCACTCATCGTTGCCCTGATCGTGGTAGCAGATAACGTAGGGGGTGACGCCGAGCGCGTTGGGGTAGTCTGCGCCCTGCTCACGCGCATACGTGTTGATCTCTTTCACCGGCATCCCGTCGGCAATAAAGCCACCGATGTCGAAGGGCTGCACAATCGAGCCGTTGACTCTCCACGTTTGAATGCGGTCTTTTTCTAAAAGCTCCCTAATTGTCAACGTCTCCGCATCCTCAGCTAGACCAGCCGTAATATCGTATTCAAGTTGTATCGTCTCAACGTTCCCCCGGTCATCAAGGATCATGTCCCTAATGGTATTGGGGTGCTCGGCTTTGATATACACGCGGCGTTTTGCGGGATCTATATCATCCCGCGCGACAATGCGCAGTCCACATAGCCCATACGTCGCTGGCATGCGGCAGATACGCCGCTTCTCTATGTTGAGGTTTGACCACTCCCAAATTTGCGCGAGAGCTTCAAGCGTAGCAGCAGTATCCGACTCGGCGCGTATCTCATCGCCAAACGAGCCACCAAAGATGTGCAAGTAGAGGTCAACGACTTCTGAGACGGGGTTGTAGAGGCCCGATATATCCGCGCTGTAGGCGTTGCCAAGCGCGGCGTTGATGAGGTCACGTGAGCCGCCCTCAGATGTCCTATCATACACATTGTTGTCAAAATATTGTTGCCAGAGATCGTAGACGGTGCGCCGCTCATCCCATACCCAGCCGGTTTGACCAAGCTGGCCAGTACGAATGATTTGACCTAATGCCTGAATGTAATTGGTCATAGTCGCTTTCCTGCTAGGGATTTGAGGGCATCAGCGTTCCATGCTGGCGTAGGGCTATCCATAACCCCATAGCGAGCCGCATCATAGGGATCGTCGCCACCATCGCCATTATCATCGGTGTCTATTTTCAGCACATCCTCTGGCCTGTGGGGATCGTGCTCCATGGCAGGAATACAGGCAATCAGGCGGGCGCAACGTTCTAGGATTTCGATACGCGGCGCGATATTCGCCTCAGCATCGCCCAAGAGCGTCAGAAGCTCACCAGCGCCATTGATGCGGTCATCATTCGCGGGCGTAAGATCAATCCCTTGCTCGGCGTACTGCTCTGCAATCGTCTTGCCATTCGCGTCCTTGCCCACAGCGAACACGTCACGCCCTGCCACGAACGAGGCGAGATTCGTAACACGCAATCCCCAGCGTGCTAACATCGCCTTAATCGCATCGGCATGGCGCGGCGGCAACCATCGTCGCTCGGCATGCTCATCTAGAATAGTGGTGCGCCCATCATGCCGGCAGAAAAGATACACAGCGGTGTAGTGCGTAAATCCGTAGTCAAGCGCGCACCATAGCCTGGCCCCCGGCGGGATCTCGAAAGCGCCGGTTCGCACATGCAAATCGTGTCGCCAGTTCGTGAAGAACTGCCCAGCTGCTATATCCATATCACCGTCAAGCCACGCCGCGCGCCGCCATCCAGTGAGTCCTTCGAGCGTCCTTCTATACTCAGGGTTTACATGCTTGTTGTCATTGACCGTACCAGGCACGAAGCGTGTCTCTGTCTGCGCCCCTCTCCGATACGGCTCAACAAAGAGTTGCTTGACGTAGGCGTGCCCAATGCCGCCGGGGTTCCAGTTGTAGTACATTCTTGGACGCCAATCGGGCTTGGACGTGCGGTTGACCGTCGCGATGAGTTCCAGTTTTGAACGGCTCAACTGTGTCGCTTCTTCCACCGCAATGCCGTCGTACTCCAAGCCGAGATACGCATCAACGTCTTTCTCTGCCTGAAAGTGGCCGATGATTATTCTGGAACCATTCGGGAATGCGAGCGTTGACCGACTCGGTATCCAGTAGCGTAGCCACGGTGGGAATGACTTTGTTAAGAAGTCCTCAAAGCCCTCTTTAGCGGCTTTCCCAACCTTGCGTAGCAGCAACCACTTTGCCCCCGGCATGCGCTGGCAATCATCCGCGCCGACCTGAGCTAGAACGCCGTGCGACTTTCCAGGGCCGCGCGCACCGCCCATGCCGATCTTCGTAGGGCCATCGGCAAGGTCAGCAGCGCGACACGCCGCATGAAGCGGAGTTGCATCGGCTGGGCAACATAGCCAGCCGCGCGAAAGTTGCGCAACTGATCAGGCGGGCACCCAATCGCGCGGGCTATCCTCAGATAGCGCTCTAATGCACTATTCGGTTGTGGTATCGTCTGGAGCATACGTTTTCTGAAGTGTGCGCTCGAAGTCAGGGAACAGCGCCGCGCCGTCCTCGCCTGTGATTTCCTTGCGCTCGGTTGGCTTGCCCATGATGCGGTTGATCAGGTACTCGTTTGCCTGACGATCAGGCGGACGCTGATAGACGATGCGTGTTCCTTCAATGGTCATTTCCTCTTGAAACACCCCATCGGCTAACGCCTCCATGTTCTCAATATAGCGCACAAGGTTTTTCGCGATTCGCCCTTCGGCTTTCGCTATCTGCCCAGCAAACTTATCGGCCTTGGCTGGCCTACCTGCCGGATTACCTGATTGTCCTTTGGTAAATGCCATAATTCCTTGATTCGATCAGTGGATCAACGCTTCTCTTTCCACCCACGCACCCGCACCGGTTCTGGTAGCGCCTCGCCACCTGAGTGCGTAACGACAACAACGATAGCGGCGGCGAACGTTGCCATTGGATTATCCGATGCATAATCAGTCAAGGCATTCCACGCTGCTACCGACTCTTTAAGAATGTCGATCTGACCACGCGCCCCAACCAAGTGCCGCTTCGTGATGTTGTAATCAGGAAGCTTAAACACAATCTGGAAAGCTTCCGGCGCTTCTTCGTCACTCACTGCATCAAGCCTTCCCGATCAAGCTCAAACGGCAGGCGCTCCGCATCCTCGCAGCCCCCACGAAGCACCACAGCAAGTTCATAGGCACCGCAGCATTCAAGGTAGGCAAGCAGGCGCGCAAAGGCGTCTGCGGGCAACTTCCGTGTGAGCAAGACGGCGGCAAGCGCGTCGGTTGCAGCAACGGGAATGTCATCAGGCAATGTCATCAATCACCTTCACCAGCGTGTAGTTCGTATTCGGGAATGTCTGTTTCTTTCCTGAGCTAAACGTCACTTCCCACTCTGCCTGATGCGTTCCTATGGTATCGGTGTCTCCCGCTGCCCAGTCATAGCGCACCGTACCAAGCGCGGCCCCTACGACCGTCGCAGCAGCGTCTACGAGAACAACGCTCGGCGCGGTACTCGTTCCCTTCGTTCGCATCAGGAACTTGACCGTTGCGCCCGTCAGATCAGCAGGGCCATCAGCGCCCGCGAGTGTGGCCTCTATGATTGGCAGGCGATCCCCCTGCTTAATGTTGAAAGTGGTTATCGTCATGCTGTTGTGCTTCCATCGTTCGCGAGTCCTGCCGTCGTTATGCCGTCCGTGCGAAGGGTGGCTGTGCTTGCGCCCGTCGTTCTAAGCACCGCCGTGGTTGGGCCTTGGATGTCGGGGTCAACCACGGTCTCTAGCCCCGTCGCACTCAGGAGAATAGCCCCCACAGTTTGAGCAAAAACACCTGTTAGAGTAAGAACACCCGCGCTCGCTACCGTTATCGTGCCAATGGTTACAGATGCACTTGCCTGGATTGAGACTGAGCCATCAGCGGATAGTGCGATAGCACCGATCGCGCCCGCACTTGCGCCCTGAATTGAAAGCACGCCCGCCGCTGATGCGGTGATAGCCCCGATGGTTTGTACAAGCGAACCTTGAACGAGCAACCCGCCCGTCGCGCTACTGGTAATTTCTCCTACACTCTGCGCCAGGTCGCCGGCTATCGCTATCGCGCCGCCGCTGGCGTTCAGTGTCAGATTGTCCAGTGAGGCCGTAAGCGCGCCGACAAGGGGCAGCACACCCGCCGCCGTGCTTGTTATCGGATCGATCGCCTGCGCCAGCGTAGCGGCTATGGCAAGTGCGCCGGTTGCCGAGCTTGTGACGGCAGCAATAGTGACAGACGACGTGCCCGCGATTGGGAGTGTACCAGCCGCCGAACTCGTGAGCGGATCGAACGTTGGCGCAGCGCTGGCAACGATGGGAAGCGCACCTGCACTGGAAAGCGTTAGGTTGTTAATTGTCGCGCCAGCTGTACCCGCTATTGCCAGCGTGGCCGTTGCACTACTCGTGATCGCGCCAATCGTGATCGCCGCATCGCCCGTGATCGCGCCCAACGCAACACTCGGAACAAACGTATTCCGTTGATACGGGGCAATCGACTGGCGACGAAACATACTACGCTCCCGGCGCGGTTAGGGTGAATGTGTTGATCGTGAACGACTGTGCGGCGGCAAATACCGCATTATCGACCGTCATATCACCACCGCCGCCCGTCGCCGTAACCGTACCCTGCGCGTGGCATGTCGTACCGTCTGATGCATAGAGCCGAAAGTGCGCCGCTGTTCCTGATGCATCCGCGCTCGTGTCCTGCCATGTACCCGACTTCGTTTTCGTGCCTGACGAAGCCGCCGCCATCCAATCGGTAGGAAGCGTGAGCGTTGCCAGGACGGTGCCACTGTCCGCCGTCGCGCATGTCGCAGGCTGCGCACCTGTGCGGATCTTCAGGATCGGGTCTGTTCCCACAGTCGTTTCAAGAGCATCCAAAAGCGCATTGCGATAGGTCGTACTGAATTGCAGAGCCATATCTAGATTTCCTCCAAGTCTACGCTAAAACCAATCGTGAGCGAGTCCGCCGGCGCGGCCAGCATCCGGCATACCAAGAGCGTTGACGCCTGCGTACACACAATGCGCTGCTCAGGCGTGAAGACAACTTCAAGCGGCGCACGCACGTTCCAGCCGGTTGAGTAGCACGTGACGGCGGTGCCTGACGAGGCCGCCGTGGTGTTCCCTGTCTCGGCCGTGCAGCCCGCCGCGGCATCGGCGGCGTTCTTGGGCGTGAGCGCAACGGAGGTATTCCCGCCGCTGCCTGACGTGGTATTCCCGCGCACCCATGCGATACCAATGATTTCTTCTGCGGCATCTCCCAGGTCGGATGTCTGATAGAGCCGAAAGCCATGAATGATAACCGGCTTATCGTCTGCCGGTGTCAGTTCGACCAAATCAAGCGCGACGGTTGCCGCCGCTGGCGCTAGGTGGACTGTGTAAACACGCCCCATACATTACCTCGCTAAAATGGCTTGCGGCAAGCGCAGGCCACGAAATACCGCGTTTGATGTACCTACCGCCGCCCCCGTCCCGTTGCCACCTTCCCAGGTGTCCACGCGGCCGGCTGTCGAAGCTGAAAAATGGCCAATGCCAGCCACGCCTGCGCTGCCGGATGCAAGGCTGGAATCCGTAGCAGTCAAAACAGATACGCCATTCACATAGGCCGTGAGGGACGTTCCAGCCACAACGAGTTTCAGCACGTCGTTGACCGAACACGTGACACTATCACTCGCCAGGCTCGTTTTCGAGCCTGCCACGATCTTGATCAAGGCCCGCGCGCCCGTGGTGACGTAGAACGCATAATAGTTTGCGGCGGTTGCCCTGACACAGACGCCGACGCTGATCTGGCTTGCCCCATCCATGGCTGCGACAACGTCCTGCGAATACTGATCATTGTTAAAGGCATCCGCCGTCCAGCCACACGCGCAATCATCGAATGAGCCATTGGGACACGTCGCGTTTGTCTTGATCACGAAGTTGTTGCGCATCGCTGTCCACGAGGCGCTATACGTCGTTAAAACGGTCGCATCCGCTGCGGTGAATGTGTCTGTTGCGGGTAGGGCCATCTAGGAATGCTCCAAATCAGGAAGAGACGCGCGGGGCGTCACTTACTCACCCACGCGAGAATGACCACGAGGATGCAAATCACCGCCGCGGCGCCACCTACGCGGCTATCTTTCCATGGCCACTTGAATGCTTCCCAGATAAGGCACAGGCCCAACCCGACACAGATCCCCGTCGCAATCAGCGTCAAAATGACATGAAACGAGTCAATTGCTACTGGCATTTAATCCTCCCGACTACGCGCGGCCATGGAGAGGGCCGCGATAATGATCCCGAAGAACACACCGACCGCTGCGCCGGCCGAACAGGAAAGCAGCTGTCACCGGAAGAACAAGGCATAAAGAAGCGCAATACTGATTGCTGCCATCCAAGCCATGTACAATCGCTGGTGTGGCAAACGCGCTGCCGCGTCTTCGTTCATCCGCCGCACCGCACTGGTCATGAGCGCTCGGAGAAAGTCAACCTCGTTCCATAGATCGCGGATTGTGCGCGGTTCGCGGTTCTCCTGTATCGGATTGGCATCACGACTGATCGCCGTCGCCGCCTGTCCGTACTTCTGCCGTAGCTCGGAAATCTCAATCAGGATCTCCGGCTCGGTGCCAATTCCTTTGTACGCGCGCCGCTTCTCTAGTTCAGCAAGGCGTTGCAGTTCAATCGAGCGGATTTCGTCATTGTTTGCCATCACGCGCCAGCCGCTTCGTCACGCTCGACAACCGATGCAGCCCTGAGTGCCGCAATAGCATCTTCGAGCGCTTCCAGACGCTCGCTATTTTCTTCAAGGGCCTTGATCCGCCGATCATGCTCCGCAAGTATTTCCCGCTTGGTATCAAGCCGCGCCACAACAGCATCAACGCGCTTATCGATTTTTCCCAGCCGCGCCGCAACCGCCCGTGCGGACTTCTGCATCTCCGTGTTGAGTGCCCCAATGTGTTTTGCCATGATGGTGTCAATCGCATGCATAAACGAGGGCACGAGTTCGGACTGCATCATATTGCGCACGCCGTCAGCGTGCCGACGCATCGCCCGTGCAAGCTCAGGACTTCCATCAGGTGCGGCGATCATTGCGTCTTCTGCGACCCGCAGTTCCCAATCAACGCCGCCTTGGGTTGTATGTTCTTCGCTCACAACATCTGCCGATCGTGATAAAATGTCTTATAAGCCTCAGTGTAGTACCGCTACATTGTGTGCCAGTCGGGGCGGCTTTGTTTCCAGCTCGGCCGCCCCGGCGCTATCCCTCGGCAGGTTGCCCGTCAATCCCTGTCATTCCTCAAAGGTGCCCCGTTGTGCTATACTCTCTCAGCCCCGCTCATCCGTCTGTGAAAGTTCGCCCTGGCGATGTGCCCCTCACACGGGACTAGCGGCGGATGGGCGGGCTATCACCCGATACCGCCCGTCGCTTTGTTCCACTGCGCCCGCCGCGCAGAGCCTGCGTAACTGTTCCCGTGTCGCCGGCACGCTCACCCCCAACGAAAACATATAGCGATAGATGACGATCCGCGCCCGCTCTTCGCAAGCGAGGTACTGCAACAGCGTGTCGCGCGTGGCATGGCGCGGGGTCATGGAAGAGCCTCCAACCAGAGCCGGGCCGACTGCCGCGCGTCAGCTAAAGGATCGTGTTGCGGCAACTCGTTTGGTAAGCGCTCAACCGTGGCGAGGGGATCAAAGCCCTTCATGAGCCGCGCTGTCGCTACATCGTGCAACGGGTACGGGCCTTGCCATTCGCGCGTTACGCCGTCATCTTCAACGCAATCGATCAGGAAGCGCGCCTCAACCGGCCATGCGCAATCGGCTACCAGAACAGCCCCTTGATCTTTCCAGCGCTGCCACGCGCCCCAGAACGAGGCGCGTACACCTTTGGGATCAATGAAGTCTATGAGCATGGATGGGCAGTTGTCATCAACCCATATTCGGCCTTCGTCGTCACCAGCGGCGGCATCAGGAGCGCACACGATACGCGCGTTTTCTAGTTCCTTGCCTGCCGCATCTATCACAACGTAGCCGACTGCAAAGCCCTCGCCATGCAAGCCGATGCTCTCTACGTCGAATACCATGTAGAGGTTTTCACTCACAACAGCCCCTCCCGCTCCCGCCACCCGCTCGGCGGTGGCTCGTGCGTGATGTTTTCGTCTTTGGCTGGCGTTGAAGCGCCGGCCAACCTAGCACGCCGCGCTTGAAGTCCAGCACGAATTTTCTCTCGATGAGCCGGATCTGCGGCGCGCGCCCTGTTTCGTTCAATTAACTTAGCCCGTGCCTCGGGATCGGCAAACTGCTTTTTAGCTCGCTCAGACAACATAGCCCGCTGCGCCGGATCGGCAAACTGCGCTTTGCTTCGCTCAGAAACCTTAGCGCGCGCGGCCGGATCAGCATACTGAGCCTTAGCCAATTCGGATCGCTTGGCACGGTATGCCGGATTGGACGTTCTTTCTTTTTGCCCTGCGGACATCTTGACACGCGATGCGTCAGTATGCTTCGATCCACGCACCATCGGAGGACTGGCTTCCCTGTCTGCATATTGTTTGGATGCCCTAGCGCGGTATTCTGGGGTTGAACGGGCCGCGACCTGTCGTGCTCTCCATTCCGGATCGGCCCACAATGCCTTCGATCTCGCAGATTGCTTTGCCCGCGCTGCTGGACTAGCATGATACGCCTTAGACCGCTCACTAAAAATAGCCTTCGCCTCTGGGGTGTTAGACTGCGCCTTGGACTGCGCCGATCTTCGTTCTCGATACGCCGGATCTGTCCACAATGCCTTTGCTTGTTCAGACCGCCTGGCACGAACTACGGGATCGGCCCCCAGCACTTTCGCCCGCTCAGAACGCACCACACATGTTTCGTCGGTATGCTTCGTCCCAAGCGCAGATCCTGCGGTTGGCGAAACGTTGTACCCACATTTCCTGTCACCAGCACGAAGCGCATCGATCCAATACTGCTCACGTGTGATTAGATCCTCAACAAAAAGAACTGGCTCAATAACCTCAAACACGAATGCGTCTTCGCCGTACTTATTCCATGCATGTTGTAAATATTGCGAGTGGTGAACTCCACGGCGAAGCGCGCTTACATGGGTATGCCGACGCCCACGCGGATCGACCGCGCTGCCCACATACACCTTGCCCGATGCGATGTGACGGATCTGATAGATAGATGGGGTTTTTGATGGTATACTGTTCATGTCAATCTCCCTAAGCGATTGGCCATTCCCACGGCGTGTTGGTCGCACGCGCGTGGGTTTTTCGTAGGCTTCCATTATACCATATTCCGCATTGGAATGCGATAAAACGTTATTCATAATACACTACAGCATCTTAGGGCGGCTCATGTACCCGCTAGGTTCTTCGACGTTAGTCATTTCGTCTTTTGCATCCCGTGCTGGCACACTTCCTGCCATCGGCGCACCACAATGAGGGCATCGTTGCTGCGCGGGCGGGTGCTCAACTGCGGCGGTTTGACAGCCATCATCGAAGTACACCGCATACGCGTGGTGATCGTGGATCAGCGGGCCAACGTAGATGAACTCGTGCCAGGGTGCGATCATTTCGCCACCAGCCCCTTCAAATCCACAAACCCCCTACCATCACTCAAATGCCCGTTATTCATATCGTCAATCGCCACCTGTTCGCCCGTCGTAAGGTGCCCCCAGAGCGCGCCGGTGTGATCGGCGGCTAATTGACAGCGCCAGCCCCTATGGTGTTTTCGTCGGCCCTTAGCGACCCCTCGCATGCTGCTGTAGTCGATCCCTTGTTCTTCACAAAACCACTTGAGGCAAAGAACATTATGGGTTGTCCCATCAGGCGACGTGACAACCCACCGCTCTGCAATTGCTGTTGCGATGTTGCGGCTATGCGCTTTCGACTTAGGAACACCACGCCGCATGTCGCTTAACTTCTGACGAACACTGGCGGAGAACTTCTTCCCCTGGTTGGCTTCTGAAAGTTTTTGCCGATGCGTCTCTGACTTTGGCCTGCCGCGTAGCGCGTCTGATACGCGCCGCCGTACTTCGTCTGAATACTTCATCCCAAGTGGAGATGCCGCTGTTGGCAAAATATTAAACCCCTTGCGGCGATCACACACTTGTAGGTGATCCATCCAATATTGTTCACGCTCTACCAAAAGAGGAACGGCAACTAGTTCAATAACAATAAACTCAAAAGCATCCGCGCCGTATTTGACCCAAGCTCGCTGTAAATATTTATTGCGGTGCGTCTGCGACCGCAACTGCTTAAAATGATCTAGTTTTCGGCGCTGTAAGTTCATTGCGCTGCCTACATAAACCTTACCGTTCGAACTGCACACAATCTTGTATATACCTGACGTTCGTGGTATAGTACCCATGTTGCGACTCCTTAACAGTCGTAATGCCGCTAGGTGGTGAGACACCGTGAGCGGCGTTCTTATGTGCTCATATTATACCACTTGTCGCCTGTTTACTGCATTACAATGCGTTAAACTATTTCAATCGCCGCAATAATTCAGATCGCACATGCGCCATATCGATCTTACTGCCTGGACACGTCTTGTTTGGCAAGCACTCTCGATGCCCCTGGACACGATCCGGCGTAATATGCCCCCACTTCATGAGAGCCACGACAACGCCATACACCAATTCCACAACAGGCATCGGCCACGGCTCGACGTTGTAGTTGCCGACGATCTCAACTCCAATGTGCGAACCGTTACACTTGCCCGCATGTGTGCCAGGGTGTGCTAAGGGCGTCCCAGCCCAGATGCCGTCATTTGAAGGGTTGGGGGTCATCGCTGCGAGGAAAAGGTGTGGGCCAGATTCCCAACCCTTTGCTATGTAATACTTGCGCGTGCCTTCCATCGTGGACGCGCCGTGCCACTGAGCGCGTGTGGGTATGAGGGAGTGATGCAAGGTAATACCCGTTATCCACGTCGGTTTATGGAATGGCAATAACGCCTTGAGGTAGGCGTTAAGTGTAGGGTAATGAATTGTGTCCCAAGCAAATGCCATAGCGGGCGTGCGGGGGCTGTGGTAGCACGTTCCAAAATATGAGGTAGAGGACAGCACGCCCGCTGCATACTAGTCTATACTACGCAAAGGGAATTGTCAACGGTGGCAATTTACTACGTGAGGCAATTAGAGGTATAGTAATTCCAGCGGGGGTATGCTAGAATTACGTTTTCTCCTGACACACGTGTCAGGACTTATAGCTTTTTTAACTGAGATAAAACGATTAGGGCATATCTTAGCGCGATAACATAACGTTCACATATACATACCAGCACTGCATCCCAAATTTACAACCCCTCGCCCATCGCCACCCGTCGCCCTGCTTGCGCCGAGAGCCGTACTTTGCGGCGTTGGTTATGGTCATCAGTGCCGACAGGGCGGCACCCCGTACAATGGAGTGGGCATGTCTTATTTCAATGCCGCAGACGACAACACGCCAGCCCCGCCACCGCCGCCCCCCGATCCGTGGGAACCAATCTTGGAAATCACCGACCACCCATCTAATGATGGCCAGATCCATCAAGCTGTGCTATTAGAACGGCATACGCCTGATTGAGCTGCGCTGGTGTCATCTCGCGCTTTACGCGCTCGATAGCATCACGCCAGAGCGGGGCAACGTCGCCTAGCTCATCTAGTCGTACTACAATCTCTTCGCTGGTGTACTGAGGAATATCTCCATAGCCAGCAAACGCAAACACCACGCCCTCGTCACAGTCGAGAGCCTTTATGAGTGCGCGTAAAATCGCCTCACTAGGCTTTCGACTTGATCCCTTTTCGATGTTGCGAATGGTGCTGTAGGAAAGCTTGGTCTCGCGCGCCAAATCGGCGGTTGTCCACTCCTTCAATTTGCGGCGGCGAATAATGTGGTTGCCCAGTGGCGTCGGGGTTGCCTTTGCTCGTGGTGACATCCTTTCCCCTTCCTGTGCCAACGGTAGTAATTTATTTCTCATAGTAATTATACCTCAAAATGGCGAAAGTGTCCGTTGACTTTTGTTTCCTCTTGTGATAAAATGCCTCTGTAGGCAATTAAGGAAAGATGGTAATGAGCGAATCACGAAAACTGTTCGAGCGGAAAGAAGTCCTCATTCGCTCCGATCAGGCTGAGAGCGTCCAAGAAGATGCCGACATACGCTATCCTGAACTCCATGGCACACGGCAACTCAAGCGCAATTTCAGTCCAGCCATGCGAGATATTATCGATTTCTGGAAAGCCCACTATCCTCTTTTTTTATCCTGGATCGTCTCTCGAAGCAAAACACCACCAGAGGCCACACAATGATATGCAACTGCACTAATCCCGATCCCTCCACCTGTGCGGCGTGTCGGCTCGACCTCTACCGCGCCCGTGACTCGCATATTGCGATCGGCCTTCCTGTGAAGCAGGACGATGGCGAGTACGCCTACCCTGGCTACGTGAATGGTCAACTCACAGGCTATTACCCCAACCTCCGCGCCGCTCGGCTGGCGCTGGATCTGGACTTGGATGCGATGGGAGCGGCGAGCGCGCCGATTGATGTTGAGTTCGCGCCCGTGGGCTTTTTAGTTTAAGGAGCATCCCCATGACCGAGATAAACAACCATAACGGCGCGTGGCTCCCTGACGACGAAGAAGGCGATCACTGCTACGCCTGCAACGGGCGCGGTGGGAACGTGAGCAGTCAAGACCCAGTAGGCGACGGTGGCGGCTCTGAAACACTCTTCGACGCCTGCCCTAATTGTATAGGTGCTGGTAAATGCCCTGGCTGCATGGGTCCGCTTGCGCCCCCTGAGCCGAATGATCCCTACATCTGCCTAAACGCCTGCGGCTGGGACGCCGCAGAAATTGACCGCTACGACGATGAGCCGGACTACGACTACGAGCCGTATTAGCCGCGCTTCTTACGCGGGCCACACCGCCGCGCCGCTGGGGTGGATCTTTTCCAGCGGTGCGCGCGAGGGCCAATTGTTCAAGTACTACACGGATTAAAACACACAATCTCGCTTTTGTGCCATTTTATTTAGAGGGTATCCCGTATGGAACTCATCATTGCAATCGGGTTCGTGAGCGCTATTGCAGCTGGTTTCGCTTGCTGGATTGCGCACCCGCTGGCAAAGCATCTCAAATGGGGCTATGTCAAGCGCTATGGGACAGGCGTAACCATCGGTCTTGTGGCCTTTGGCTTTCCGCTCTTTGCCGCACTGCCGATTGAGATGGCGGTGCTGCTCTACGGCATGGTGTGGCTCATCTTCGCAGGCGGCGAAGGCATTGGCACGTGGGCTGCACACGAGAACGATCCCGACCCTCGCCCGTCAAGCACAACGCCGGAAGCGGATCGCGCAATACGTGAAGCCTTGAACGAGGAATTGCGCAAATGACAGGGGATCGTGAGCGGGCGCTGAAGCGGACGCGCAACGACGCAATAGACGACGAGGCGTCCCTTCACCGATCGCTGCATATTGTCGGGGTGTTTCTGGAGGTTCACAGGGGAAACGAGGACGCGCAAAAGCTCCTAGCTGAACTGACAAACAATCTCATTATGGTACGCACACGCGCCCGCGCTCGCCATCAGGAAGCAGAGCAGGAACTGATTGAGCGTCGGAATGGCGATGAGATACTAGCGCAAAGCTTGTGAGGACACGCCCAATGATAACCGTCGCAAATGTACGCACAACCAAAAACGGCGTATACATCGGGCGGGCGATGCCACGGCAGGGCTGGAAAGGCTCGCACCTTGGCAACCCGTACCGGCTTGATGGCTTAGAGCGCGGGGTTGTCATCCGCATGTATCGCGAGTGGCTTGAACGCGCCCTAGAAACGAACACGCCACAACTAACCGAACTCTCGCGCCTAACCGAACTGGCGCGACACGGCGATCTCACGCTCCTGTGCTGGTGCGCGCCCCTCGCCTGTCATGGCGACGTGGTGAAAGAACTTATCGAAGCGCGACTAGAGGCATAGCCAGCGCGCCGACGCACACGAGGCAATGATGACCAACTACGACCCGAAGGCAGCCTACCTAGAGCAGCCGTGGCACACCGTCACAACACTCCGCGAGCTTGCGCGAGAGCAGGCTGCGCAGATCACCCAGCTCTACACCGAGCGCGGCGCGTGTGACTACCTTGACCGCATCGAGCATACGCCAAACGCATGGCGCATCTACGGAACGATTGACAGCCTGATCTCCAAGGGCTTCGATGCTGATCATATTGTCGCGTGGCTCTTGGCTGGCGAGGCGTCTCTTTAGCATACCCGGCCAGCGCGCCGATGAACGAGGGAGGAATCAATGGAACAGACATTCAAGGTCGGAGATCGCGTAACAGTGGCCCCATCGGCATATAGCCGCGCTGGTGAAACAGGAGTGATCGTGATTCTCGATGGAGACGACGCCAGCGTACGCTTTGACGATGGCGAAGAACTGGGCTTTTTGCTAGACGACGATGAACTACTATCAGCGTAATTAAACCGAGCTAGGCAAGGCGTTACAAGCGCCCGCCTAGCCCTACATACCAGCCTGTTAGGGGCAGGCCACTATGCAAACGTATTCTAGCACAACCGACTTAATCAGACTCATCGAGGCACAAAAAGCAGAGATCGCCGTCATTGAAGGCTACAACGCTGCGCTGCTGACCGAGCGCAAGGAGATCATAGCCGAGCGTGACGAACTAGCGATTGCCGATGGCTGGCAGGTTCCGGTATCCAAGCGGACACGGCAACTGATTAACCGCATGCCCGCTGGCCAGGTGAGCGTAGCTGTGGGGGATATCGCCAACCTGAAGCAACTGAATACGGCGACGGGGTTTCAGCCAAGAACGGATGCGCTCTTCCATCCCGCGTTCAGGGTCAGAGCGGACGACAAGCTCATCTTTGGCCAGCGCGATAGCGGCGATCAGTTCATTCTCGTGGCATCGAACGCGCGCATGATTGCCGAGCGCATCAATGCCGAACTGAAGGACGCGCCAATGTCGGATGGGGAAAGACGGGCCTACGTGCAAGGCGTCTGTGTGAAACGCTGGGGGCCGTTGATCGGCAAGGTCGTGCATACGCTTGGCCTGCACACGGTCAGCCCCTACCCGCACATTGATTGGAAGTTCGTTGACGACGTGCATACGAGTGATGTCCACGAAGCAGCGAACATCGCCGAACGTGGGCTGTTCGTGAGCAAGCGGGCGATTCTGAAGGGAGGGATGTAGATGTTAGACATGACAAAACAAGACGGCATCCCCTGGGTTGCATCCCCACACACGCCAACACCGTGGTCGGAGTTCGCAGAAAGCGGCGATTGGTGGATACAACAGTGTGACGCCGAAGGCAACCCGATTGGCGAAACGGTTGTGTCGAATGCAAACGATATGAGCGCTGCTGATATGTTTTTTATCCTCCAAGCCTGCAATAGCTTTGATGCGCTGGTAGCAGCGTGCAAGGAAGAGTTAGAAGTATACGACGGCATGGACGTGGCAACGCTCAGAGATAGCACACTCGCACGCATTGAACGGCTCCGCGCCGCACTCGCAAAGGCAGGCAAGGTATGACAAGCTCAGATCAAGTTGCATCCATTCGCTCTGTCATCCTCCAAGAGAAGGCCACCGTAGCCTTCTACGCGATACAGCTCAAGACAGAGACCGACAAAGCGGTGCGCGCCCGTCTGCGTGGCTTGCAGGCATACCACAGGGCACAAATCAAGCGATGGAAAGAGGAACTGAAGTGACAGAACGCGCCATTGACCTCGCCACCGCGATCGAAGTGCAGCCAGGCACCTACCAGGCCGAGTGTCCGACCGTGCATGCGCTCTATCTCTCCACGGCATGCAAGCGCACAAGCGTCGCCGGCCGCGCGGCTATATGGACAGTATGCGCGCTCTGTGATGCGGATCTCCATACGTTTGACGACTGCGACCCGCTTGCGCCGCAAAGTCATTTGTATTTTTTGGAGGCCCGCCATGTGTAACGACCGATGCTCCTGTGGTCAGCCGTGGAAGTTTAAGAACAAGTGCGGCGCGTGGTGTCGCGCCTGCTGGTGGCTGTTCCTCTGGAATATGCGAGCGGTGCGCCATGGAGCGTAAGCAAACCAAGCTCTACCGCATCCTGCACTTACATGACGGGCGTGTGTTCGACTTCCAAACCGCCGCACAGGTAGCGGATCATCTCTTTGTGCTCGACCTCAAACAGCATCCCGTCTACAAGGCAGGCAAGCGCTACCCGCTGCCTAAGGGCGATTGGATCGTCAGCACTAGCGAATTTGCGCAACTCTTGGAGGCGTTTTGATGACACCTGAAATCATCGCACGACTTGAAGCGCTGGGCGGCTGCTGGACAAGCGAGGTAAGCCGATGGGAATCCTACGAGGTCTACACACCGCTCTGTGCTTCTGAGCCGATCCTGTGGTGTACGGTGGCCGCACTAGAGGACTTGATACAGGAATGGCAAGCGTTGCCGTTGTGCCGGCCGCGCTTGCGTGTTGAGCTAGGGAAGTATCATGACCAATGAAACCTATCACTGGCTTGTCGGGCGCTGTCTTGAGCTTGAGTTACAGATCGCCGTCTTGAAAGGGCTTGAGACGCGGTTGCCCGCCATCGAGCGGCGCGATCTGTACGACACGTCGCGCCTCGCGCATGCACACAGCGTACCGCGCAAGGCCACGCCTGCCGAGATCGCGCGGATGCGCGACTTGAAGCGGCTCGGGCGAACGATGGCGCACATCGCAGACATGACGGGGTTCAGCGACTCCACCGTTAGCCGGCTGACGAAAGACGTGCTGCGCGAGGTTAAATCGTGAGCGGCCGCCGCGCGCTTCTCAGCGTGCAGCGCCGGGGGCCTACCTTGACCGCTTCCAGCGACCCTTACGTACCATACTCTGCGAATTCTCGGCTGATGTGCCTGATTTCAGGTGCGCCGGATTGCAGCAGGGCGGGTTATCGCACTCTTCGTGCATTATCTCATCATGGTGTGCAGGCGGATCTCCAAATGTCAAGCGGTAGGCAACACGATGTGCGCCGCCCATGTACCGACCCTTGTAACTCACGGTCGCATAGGTGCGGCGCGTTTCACAATAGTACCAGCACCCATCAGGTCCCGCACTCTTGTCTACTCTTGACCAAAACCAGTCAACAAACTCTTGTTCAAACATTTTCAAAACTCCTAGTATACTATCAGTGGGCGTGTAAGCTGTCCAGGCACGCGCGCCCATGGAAGGCGACACAGAAGCGTTTAGTTCACGCTGCCTTCTGTGTCGCCTTCTTCTGCCCCGTCTCTTTCTCCGCCTTCTCATACTGCCGCACCTTATCCCAAAGAAATACTTCGATCTGTGCGGTAGTCGTGCGGCTTTCAGTCTGGGCGATCCGCGTCACCCGAGCTATCAAATCGTCAGAGAACCGGAAGGTGCGCTTTGTTGCCCCTTCCTTTTTTGCTTGTGCCATAAACGTGTCCCTTTCTGCTTGCTTATTGGCCTATCTTATCATGCTGGCAATCGTATTGTCAAGTGACCATATTGTCACGCTATTCGTATGGCAAACGTATTGACAAATAGCCCACAAGAGAGTATGATACCTGCATACCGATAAGCGACTGATGAGGAACCAAAGCGATGCACAACCTAACAGACATCACACTCCAGCAACTCGCCACCCAGCGCGACACCTGCGACCAAGCAGCCCGCGAACGCAGCGAACTCGATGTCGTCTCTGTTCTCTATGCGGTGGAAGCGAAACTAATGGCTGGTAGGACGGAAGAGGCGCGGGAGATTGTCAAGGCGTACCGCGCGGAGTTGGTGCAGGCATGATGCAAATCACCGATACGTTCCTAACCTACACCCACGGCCGGCGCGTGGTGAGGCTGGAAGAGCTTGAACTCAATTACAAGGTTCGCGCCCTGGTGCAGGTAGGAGTAAGCGGCGACGTAGCCCGCGCGTTTGGCTTCAGCGATGGAGAGCTATCGACCGTCAAGATGCTGGCGAAACGACGAAAGCTGATTACAGGGTAACGCTATGAAAGGAGATTTAAAGCGATGAACATCACAGGCATTCCCGAATATCACGCCTTTGCCGCTGCTGATGCAGCCTGGCAGGCCGAGCTCGAGCGCCTGTTTGGCAAGAACGCAGGCGACATACGTTACACCCTGGAAGGTCGCAGTGGGCCAACACTTTTTCAACTCTACGCCGAGGTTCGGCGCACAAACGACGCATGGCAAGCGGTCATCAATCCTATTCAGCACGCCAAAATCATAGCTGCTTTGGAGGCCCACCAATGACAACCACCGACCGCACCCACGCAATCGCCGCAACCGAGCCGCGCTACACACTACTGCCCGTCCCTGGAACGGAGCTATGCGAGGCGTGCCCGTGCTGTGGAAGCACGGCACACACGTTGCCGAACTGCAAGACGTGGGCTGCAGGCGCTGGCGAGCCGCTTATTCAATCGCTCCGCACCCAGCTTGACCATCTTGAACACGAAGCCGCCGCGTTGGACGCGCTGCACACGCAGGCCGTTGACGAGCGGGATGCGTTGCAAGTGGCGCTTGACTTGGCCCATCAGCACATCGGGGCGCTGGTGGCGCACGTGCCACCGCGATCAGGCAATGCCGAACTAGAGGACACAATCAGCGCGGCGCTGACGTTCCTGCGACGTCGGATTTAGCCGCCCGCGCGTGGGGCGTAGGGGGATTGCGATGATGCTCTTGGTCAGCGGCCCATCGAAAAAATACCACAGCCGTAACCATCTCGGCTGGCTACTCAACCCGCGCGCTGGTGCGAGCATAAACACAATTGTGCAATCTGGCATGCTTTGGGCGTGTGATAACGATTGCTTCAAGCAACTACACCGCGCCCCCTATTTACGAATGTTGCGTAGAGTCGCTGGGCGACCGCGCTTGCAATGGGTAGTTGCTCCTGACGTGGTAGCGGACGCCGCAGCAACAATCGCGCGCTTTCGGATCTGGATACCTGTGTTGAAGTACTACGGCATACCGGCTGCGTTCGTGGCGCAAGACGGTCAAGAGAGCTTGCCGGTGCCTTGGGATGACATTGCGTGTCTCTTCATCGGCGGCTCGACAGCATGGAAGCTTTCGCCACACGCGGCGCGGCTCATTCGAGAGGCGCACGCGCGGGGGAAATGGGTACACGTCGGTCGGGTATCGACACTCGGCCGCATCTCACACTTTGACACGCTGCCGGTTGACAGTATCGATACGACGGCTGTGTCTCGCGCACCGAAACATCTGCGCTGGATGCTTGAACGATTGGATTATTTACAGGAAGGATTCCTTCATGCAGCCTAAGACATTCGCCCTTGTGGGCATGTATCTCGCCGCCATCATCGCAGCCAACCTATCGGTTGCAACCTTCGGCCCAAGCATCACAATCCTGAACGCATTCCTGTTTATCGCGCTTGACCTAACCGCACGTGATCGGCTGCATGAGGCGTGGGATGGGAGGGGGCTACTCTGGAAGATGGGCACGCTTATCGGGGCTGGGTCGGCGCTGTCGTATCTCCTAAACGCAAACGCAGGCCCGATTGCGCTGGCGTCCCTCGTGGCATTCGGCGTGAGCGCCGCGCTCGATACCACAATGTACCAACTGCTCGGCCGGCGTAGCTATCTTGTCAAAGTGAATGGATCGAACCTAGTGAGCGCTGCCGCTGATAGCTTGATCTTCCCATTTTTAGCCTTTGGCGCATTCCTGCCGTGGATTGTGCTTGGTCAATTCGTGGCCAAGGTCGTAGGCGGCGCAGTTTGGGCGTGGGTGCTGCGCCCGCGTCAGATCGTTGCGGTTGATCGGGGGTGATGCCAAGGGCGTTCGTGTGGGTTGCCAGCTGGCCGGATTGCGCCCGGCCGGCTGGTTATTCCGTTTCGTCGGGGGCGTCAACCAAAGTTAGCAGCTCGTGGAGTTCGCAGCCGAAATAACTACAAAGCTTTTCGATCGCCATTTTGGGATATTCCTTGATCGAGTTGTCGGCAATCTTATAGACGGTGTGGCGAGTAAGCCCAGTTTCATCGGACACGGTACGCAACGTAATACGCCGGCCGTCGCGCTGGGACTTCTGGCCCATGAGAATGGAAAGATTACTTTTCACTGTTTTCATACCTCCTTTGTACTTGATATTTCGTCGTGAGTCAAATATATCAGAATATATCCATTTTGTCAAACACTACTTGACTTCTGTCCTACGTCGTGATACAATACCACTAGTTAAGACAAACGTATCACGAAAGAGGACAAAGCAAATGATCAGCGAAATCTACTGCTGCCAGACCTGTTACGCGCCGGTTGCCCTCACTGAAACACCAGCGCAAGAAATGATTTACGAATGCCAGAACCCGCGCTGCCGGCGCTGTGTCCACGTTGATTGCTACGAAGCGTTGGCGCTGGTGGAGGATGTAACGCTCATTCTCCACGCAAACGAGATCCGCGCCCGCATCGTTGCGACCGACAAGGCGGGCGGCGATCCATATAACGATATTTTGGAACTCATGCGGATCGACACATCATTCGACATCGGCATTTGCATCTTGCTCAAAACCACAATCGACATTGTGCAGCACCAGCAAAAGCGCACTGCCGTAATGGACGCCATTCGCTACGATGCGATAGCAGCGTAAGGGAGGTGATGTCACAGCTCACGCGCACGCGCCGGAACACAACGCTTTCACTTTTACAAGGAGCATTCCAATGACATTCCTGGACACGATCAACACAATCGACATTCCCGACTTCGCAGAAAGCGGCGAGCTACCGCTTGGCTCATTCACCTGGATGCACGGTAACAAGGCCGGCAAAACGCCTGGCGCGTTTTACGGCAAGGCGATTGAGTTCAGTGGGCCGCCGGCCGCACCGTGGGTAACGGACAACGAGCGCTTCGACAACGAGCAAGGATATTCGGCCCCCTCGCTTCGTATCGCCATCATCGGCTATCGCAGTCAGTGGTACACCGGTGGCGAGGTCAAAGGCGAGCGCAAGGTCTGGCTACCAAACTATGTCGAAGGCATCGGCGCAAAAAAGCAAGTTGAGTTGATCGTCTTTGCTGAGGGCTTGGGCGATGAGCCGATGATTGTTACGCTGCCGAAGGTGAGCAAGGCCAAGCCGATGGAGCAAATTATCAAGGTCTATCGCAACGGTCTATTGACCCAGGCAACGCGGCTGGCAAAAAGAAGCCTCCCCTTGTGGTCGTTCTGGTTGCCGATCCACGGCATGATGAAGGATAACAAGCCGGTCTACGAAGAGTTCAGCGGCAAGGACGGCAAGGCATCCTATGTCACAACCCCCGTTCTTGACCTGCCTGCCGACGCGCTGGATACGCTGTTCGTCGGCTCTGACCTTATCCGGCGCGGCGCTGAGGTTGCCAACCAATACGCAAACTGGGTCAACGAGCGCCGGCTACCACCGCAGATTAGTGAGGGCGAAGTAGTCGAACATCGCAATGTGCCGCAGCTCGTGGCCGAGGGCGAAACGGGCGAAGCCGACCTGTTCTAGGGCTGGATGCCCCGCCGGTGGCATTGTTACCGGCCCATTAAGGAGCACTACGATGTACCTAGGCACCAAAGTAATCTACAAAGGGGCTACGCTACGCTCATTGCACGAACTGGCGTGGGCTGAATACCTAGATGCGCGGGGGCTGGCGTGGGAATACGAAGCGGTCAAGTTTCGTGATCCAAAAGCGCCAGAGGGCAAGGGCTACAGCTACACACCGGATTTCGCCTTGGAAGGGCGCGCCGTCTTCCTCGAAATCAAGGCGACGTTTGCGCAGCACGTTAACCGGCTGCACTTTTGCACCAAGCCCCTACTTTTTATCGTCGGCTTGCCAGCACGCGCAACCATCTACGTTGTCAGAAATGGCGTTATCGACTTACCTCGCCTTACGGATTTCGACACTGCCCGCAACTTAGCACGAAACGGACTACCCGCATGGATGCAACGTTAGCCTTTTTTCGCCACCTCCACCGAGGCGGTGCGTATGCCTACTACCACGCGCTGCCCGAACGCCGCAGCTACTGGTACAGCGTGGACAAGCCACTCGCACCCCCAGAGGAAGCACGTACAAACTGGTATATCTCTGTGCATCCTTGCTCGGCTATCCCACCCTGCAATGCACATGGGGAAGTGCGCGAACCTCCGTTTGTGCGCGCCCAAAAGCGCTACATCTGTGCTCTCAACTGCTTGTATGGCGAGTTTGATGTTAAAGCCTATGGCAGCAAAGAGGTGATTGCACAGCATATCAATGGCGCGACGTGGCCCGCGCCATCAGTCGTAGTCGATTCGGGCGGCGGACTGCATGGCTATTGGCTACTGCGCGAACCATGGCTTTTGGATTCCGACGACGCACGACAAGCGGCTGAGCTTGTGCAGCGCGCATGGGTGCAACAAGTTATTGGCGCAGATCCATCGGTTCACGACTTAACCAGAATCCTGCGTGTACCAGGCACACGCAACTTCAAGTACAACCCGCCGCCGCCGGTTGAGTTCATCCGGTGCGACCTCGATCGCCTTTACCCAATCCAAGCACTAACCGCACATTTGCCGGCCGTCCACGAAGCCGAACCGCGTTTCAAAACTGAACCGCGCGCGCGCGCCAACTCGATCGAGAAATTTAACCAAGCAACCGACATCGGCCAGCTCCTATCTTCACTCGGCTACAAGTGGTCTGGTACACGGCGCATGGTTAGCCCTGACAGTGGTAGCGCCCGTGCTGGCGTTACGATCGACACGGACACAAACAGGGCCTTTGTGCATACCGGCGGCGATCCGCTCTGCGATGGCTATTGGAAGCGGCCATTCGATGTAGTTCGCATTCTTGAATGTGGCGGCGACTTTAAGCGTGCGCTAGAAACGATCCGTTCATGACAACCAAAGATGAGCTAAGCAAGGTCGGTATTACGGTGCTACCACCAGCCATGCTTGAGCAGCCCGAAAGCCAAATCATTATTGAGCGCCTGCGCACGCTGGGCTATGAATTTCGGCTGAACTCGTGTATGGACAAAATCGAGGTGAACGGGCGCGGTATTGATGACATCCTCGCCGCCGAAATTCGTATGAAACTGCGCGACATTGGGCTAGCGAAGAAGCTAGCGGCTGCTGAAGACGCTTATATTGCCGAAGCTAAGAAGAATGCCTATCACCCCGTTAAGGATTATCTCGATGCTCTCAAGTGGAATAGCGAGGATCACATTACAGACCTCGCCGGATGTCTCATAAGCAACGATCCACCTGTCGTCTACCGCGATGGATCGAGCGTACCATTACCGCATGTCTATCTTTATCGCTGGCTGATTGGCGCGGTTGCCAAGGTGTACAGCGGCGCGCAGAACGCCATGCTGGTGTGGGATGGTGGACAAGGCATTGGCAAATCAACGCTTGCCAAGTGGCTATGCCCGCTTGTTGATTACTTCCTCGAGGGCGCGATCAATGTGCAGGACAAAGATTCCGACATCCGCCTGATCTCGCAGTGGATTTGGGAAGTTGCTGAGTTGGACGCCACAACACGCAAGGCCGATCAATCAGCGCTTAAATCCTTTATTACCAAGGAAGTTGTAACGGTGCGTAAGGCGTATGGGCGACACGATACCAAGAAGCCCGCTATGTGTTCGCTGATTGGCACGGTCAATAACACCAGCGGGTTTTTGGCCGACGAAAGCGGCAGCCGCCGCTTCATGATAACAAAGCTCGAGCGCATCGATCGCAGGTACCAGAAAATTGAGATCGATCAGTTGTGGGCACAGGCGAAACAACTCTACTTTAATGGCGAGCCGTGGCAACTGCGCGGTGAGGAAGCCGCCGCGCAGGGGCGTATCAACGAGCGCTATGAAGTCGAGACCGTACTAAGTGATTGGATCGATAAGCACTTTACGTTCCATCCTGAGTTCGATGACCGCTACAGCTTGGCTGATGTTATTTCAGCAATGGAGATTGACGGCTTTCGTGTGAGCGGTTCAGAGCGCTCCCAGGCCATGGAGCTAGCGCGGGTACTGACACAGAAGCGCGCCCGTAAGATTGAAACTCGAGAAGGAAAGCGATGGGTTGGGCTACAGAAGCGACCGCGTTAATGTTACTACCTTGTTACTACCGTTACTACCTTGTGTGACTACCTTTAGGGCATTAGGACGCCAATGTTACTACCGTTACTACCTTTTCGCCAGAACTATCTAATATCTATATATATACAGAGCGGGAACTAGGTGGTAGCGCAAAACATACTTTTTCAGACATAGGTAGTAACGGTAGTAACAGCTGGTTCCCGATGGCTTTCTAAAGGCGTAAAGAGGCTCTAAGAGGTTGCTAAAGGTAGTAACAGAGGTAGTAACACAATTGGAGGCAGATATGACGATTGAAACCTTAACCATTGCCGGCGCTTTTGATGACGACATTTTCGCACGCCCGCCGCGCGGCTTGGCGGTTCAGCCCGCACCAGAACCAACGCCGATCGAGCCCACCGACCTCTTCACAAGCCATACGCGGGCTTGTGCAACGTGCGGCGCGGAGTTCCAGACCTGTGGTAAGGGCAAGCGGTGTTCACGCTGTTTGGTTGGCCCAGGCGAGGCTGACAAAGACGTGCGGATTGTATGCCGCGTATGCGCCGCGCAGGCGACGGTTGCGGTGGATTGGCCGGCGCTGCTGTGTGAGCATTGCATCGAGAACCTAGACCAAACCCGCGCCCGCGTGGCCGATTGGCTTGGCTCGGCGCTGGTGCGCCTTGATGCGAACGAGGCACAGTGGCAGGCAGACATCGCCGCCAATCCTGCCGCCGATCGCTGGCCAGCAATCCAGGGGGCGTTGATTGCCGTCGCAGAGAAGCGGGCCACGCCGCAAGCATTGAACGCAACGTGGGCCAAAAGAAAATCAGAGGGCGGGCCGCTCGCCGCACTCTTGACCGCCTACGAAGCCTACGCCGCAACGTGTGACCAGATTGGCGAAGAGTTGGCGAAACTCCACGCGGCACAGGTCGAAATCAACACAGCGTTTTTAGCAACGGAGATTTAGAGTTATGAACAAGCAAGGCCCAAACGGCATTGAATGGCTAAACTACAAGCGTTCAGATGGCACCACTCGCTATGGCTATACCTGGAACCCGATCGCCGGATGCAATCACGGTTGCCGCTGGGAAATGCCTGATGGCACAACCGCGATCTGTTATGCCGAGTTGATCGCAAGCCGCGTTGCACAAGCGCACTATCCGCACGGCTTTGCACATCACTACTGGCATCCTGAACGATTGCCCGAGCCTTTGAAGGTCAAGGAACCCGCGCACATCTTTCCTGATTCAATGGCCGATCTGTTCGGTGCCTGGGTACCCATTGAGCAGCGCAAGCAAATGTTTGATGTTATGCGTCAAGCCGATTGGCATTCGTTTCTGAGCTTGACCAAGGCCGCGCCGCAGATACTAAAACATAGCCCAGAAGAACTCCCACGCAACCTCTGGTTGGGGGCATCTTCTCCGCCCGATCAGTTCATGGGTCAACCGCTGCATTGGCTACAGCAAGAGAAAATGCTGGCAAAATCGCTTCAGGTGTTGCGGGGCTACCCCGATCATATTACGTGGATATCGTTCGAGCCGTTAAGCCAAGACTATGCCGATATTGTGGCGGGCCATCCCGGCGCTTTAAAGTGGGCGGTCATTGGCGCGGCGTCAAATGGGCCGCGCACCTACCAGCCGAACCCTGAGCATGTTAGTAGGCTCTTGGAAGTGTTAGATGTACAGGGTGTGCCGGTATTTTTCAAGGGCAATTTAAGGAAAAGCCCGGCTGCGCAGCCGTGGCGGGAAGCATTCCCGGAGACAGCCCAATGAGTGACGAAAACTACCAATTCACCCACGTACCGCTCAATCGGGATAAGCCGAAGCGCGGCGGCAAAACCCCCGAGGCGAAAGTGACGGCGGCGTGTGACGCATACTTGAAGCTCATCGGCTGCATCAATATTCGAGCGAACGCAGGGGCCTGGCAGGACGACTCGGGTAACACAATTCAGGGGGCAAAGGCCGGCACGTCAGACAAGGTGCTGTGTGTCGCGGGGCGCTTCGTGGCTTTGGAACTGAAAGCCGCAAAGGGCGTGCAGTCGGAAGCACAAAAAGAGTTCCAATCGCGCGTAATGGCGCTGGGCGGCGTGTATATCCTTGCGCACGACAAAGACGAACTGCGCGCCGCGCTCGTGACCGCATTCGGCGCGCAAGCCGTTGCTGACTGGGAAACATTGGGCAAGGCCCGCGCCGCCGAGCAACGCAAAGCCAAGCGGAATTATTAGGCTATGAAAGCAACAACGATCGAACTCTGGCACGCCTATCAGAAGCTCCAAAACACCAAGAAAGTCGCGGCGCAGTTTGGCACGACGCACAGCAATGTCATTCAGCGCTGCACAACGCGGGGTATACCTTGAATCGCAAGGGAAGGAAATCATGGTGGATGGGATGATAACGCAACTTACGTTTCTGCCTGATAACGAGCGCGAGACCGTCAAAGCTAGGCCCAGCGTGCCGGTTGCGAAGTGCGTGGGCGGGCGGTGGTGTTGGCTGAAGTTTGGGACTGAGGAATATGTGTGGGAGCCTGAGCTAGAGCGCGTGTTACTTCAGGCGCTGAACGCACACGAGAGGGCGGCGTGATGATGCAGCCATTTTACCAGAACAACGGAATAACGATATACAACACAGACTGTCGCACGCTGGTGCTACCTGAACCGCCCGCGCTTGTGCTTGCCGATCCGCCGTATGGAGTGAGAGAACGAACAGAACGCAAATCGAACGGGCGCAGTAATGCTACTGATAGCATCGATTGGATTGAAATTGCTGGCGACGATGAGTCGTTCGATCCGCGCCCAATTTTGAAGCTGCAGACAAAAACAATTCTCTGGGGTGCCAATTACTACCCTGAGCATTTGCCCGCTACGCCTTCTTGGTTCGTGTGGGATAAACGCGATGGCACCACGCCTGACGACAATGCCGATTGTGAATTAGCTTGGTCAAACATTGGCGGCCCGCTTCGGATGTATCGCCACCTATGGCGAGGAATGATAAAAGCCAGCGAACGTGATGAGCGGCGAAAACATCCATCCCAAAAGCCCGTAGCCCTTATGCGCTGGTGCTTGATACGCGCCAAGCTCGCGCCTGGTGCCCTTGTCTACGACCCGTACATGGGGTCTGGGCCGGTCGCTAAGGCGTGCAAGCAATTAGGGTATCGCTACATCGGGTGTGAGCTTGTGGAACAGTATTGCGAAACGACCGCACTAGGCTTACAGCAAGAAGTGATGTCCTTTTGAATAGCGCGCCGCGCCTCGGAGATGAGACGATGATGACAAGACGACGAACAAAGCAGGTTGTGTGCCTCACGTGTGGGGTGCGAATGCTCCACCATGCACGCGGGCGCTGTGTTGCGTGCTGGAACTGGCACTATCGTCATGGATGGGATAAGGAGCGACCGAAGCCGCCAACGCAGTGCTGTGCCTGCGGCGTGTCGTTTCGTACAACGCGCCACCGTGCGCTAGGCCGGTGCGAGGCGTGCTATCGGCGGCAGTGGCGGGCGGCAAGGATGGCAGCATGACCGGCGCACCGGCCACCGCTGAAAGCGCCCGCCTTACGGAACTAATCGCGCTGCTGAAACGGCGCGGTCTCTCCTACAAACAGATCGCGGCGCGGCTGAAACATGATTTTAATATTTGCATATCGAGCGCGGCAGTGTCGCAGCGGTATGCCAGGTGGGAGAAACGGAATGGAGCATGAACTTCGCTGCTGGCCAGAGCACTACGCCGTTATTGAGACGGGCGCGAAAACGTGTGAGTTGCGGCTAGCTGATAGACCCTACCAGCGCGGCGACTCGTTGCTGCTCAGGGAGTGGGAACCAGTCGGGAATGGCTACACCGGCAGGCAGTTGCGCGTCAGGGTTACGCATGTGCTATCAGGTGGAGAGTGGCTTGCGCCTGGTTACGTGGCCATGTCCATTCGGCTCATGGGGGAAGATGGACGGGCACAGGTGCAAGAGGATTTCAAAGCCGTAGCCGACGCACAGCGCGCCGAAATCAACCAAGCACGCGAGATACTAAGCGCGCTCGAAGGCGAGACGCTTGTGCAAGCGGCGACAGACCTTGTGCGCGAAGAAGAAACGACCCGTGCGGCGTATGATCAAATCCATCATCGCTACTGGGAAGAGGCCGTCCCAGAGATCGCCGCCCAGCGCGCGCGCGCTGATGCGGCAGAGCGGCAGTGTGCGGAGTTGGCGCAGGCGCTTGCGGTTGCCGAGCAGGAGCGGGAGGCAAATCATGCCTGAATGCAAACACACATGGGCAGAGGAGTACTACGGCTATCTGTGTACGGCGTGTGGGCTGTTCTATCCCTACGGCTGCGCACCGTGGGAAGCATTTGACGAGTTCGATGATGATGACGGTATCCGCGACGAATGGGATGACGAGCCGGAATTTGATTGCGGCTGGATGCCGGGGATGGGGTGCTCTATGGCAGGCTCGGAAGAGTGCGACTTTGAATGCCCCAACCGGCGCGACTACGAAAAGGGCATGGCACTGACGCAGGCGCGGCTTGCCAAGCGCGGAAAGGAAACACCATGATCCACACCATCCGCCGCGCCGATGCGCCTCCGCGCGCCCAAGCGCAGGGCATGGGCAACCAGGCCAGCGCGTGGCTACTTGAGCAAATCCAGCTCAACGACATGACGCCTGACGAAGCGTTCGCCGTCGCCATGCACATGATGGACACGGTGCGCAGGCTGATCGCGCTTGACTATGCGGCGCGACGGGAGGGGGCGAAGTGACAGAGCAACAATGGGGCGCTTCACCTGACGAAGCCGCGAGATTGCTAGGATTGAAGCGGCGCACATTCTATCAACAAGTAATGCCCTACGTGTATTCCGGCATCATTCAGAGCGCCAAAATTGGACGCCTGCGCCGGATTGATGTTGAATCCTTGCGTGCATGGTGGCGTAGCCAGCTTGCGGTAGAATAGCGACCTGTAGCCAATTATTAGTATGGAGGTCGTCATGTCACGTCGCGCAGCTGGTGAAGGATCGATCTATCCGGTGCGGAACAAGGAAGGCAAGATCGTTGCCTACGGGGCCGCTATCTCGTTAGGCCACACTGAAGGAAAGCGCAACCGCAAGAAAGTGCAGCGCAAAACGCGCAAGGAAGTCGCGGAAGAGATCGCACGACTCAAGGCACAAAAGGCGCAAGGCGTAGACCTGAAGTCCAAGCAACCAATCGTGCGTGACTACTGCGACCCCTGGCTTGATATGTTTGCTTTGAAGGCCCGCGCGAAAAGCGTAGAGACCTATCGCCAGATGTTCAAGTACCACATCTACCCAGCCATGGGCGATCAGAAACTGAACAAGGTAACACATCGGCAGGCGCAAGCGCTTGTGGCTGCGATGCACGCTGCTGACTTTGCCGATAAGACGATCAGCCTTGTGCGCGCTGCCGGCAGGCAGGCGTGGGCAGCAGCCATGAAAGAGGGGCTTGTAGACTCTAATCCTTGGAACGGGCTGACGTTGCCGACCGGGAATGTGAGGAAGGCAATAGCCTTGACCGTTCCGCAAGCCCGTGCGTTGCTCTTGGCTGCGCGTGGAAGTCGGCTAGAGGTTGCGCTACGGCTGATGTTGTCACTCGGCTTACGGCGCGGCGAGGTCTGCGGGCTGCGATGGGGGAAAGATGTAGACCTGAAAAAAGGAACGCTCACCGTACACGGCACACTCCAGTACATCCAAGGCAAGGGGTTGACCTGGGGCGAGCCAAAGACCGAAGCAAGCGAACGTTCGTTCAAGCTTCCGCCCGCGCTTCTTGCTGCGCTCGTGTGGCATCAGCAGCAACAGGAGCAAGAGCGCAAGCTCATGGGCAAACTGTGGCACGACAGCGGCTATGTGTTCGTCTCTTCCGCGAATGGCGGGCCGCTCAACTCCAATAACATCTACACTGCCTTTAAGAAAGCAGCGACGATAGCCGAGCTACCCGACGAAGCCACGCCGCATACGTTGCGCCACTCGTGCGCGAGCTTTCTCCATGCTGAGGGGGCAAGCCTGAAGAAAATTTCAGTCTACCTTGGCCACGCGAACACGACGATCACAAACCAAGTCTACATTCACCTGTTTCAAGATGAACTAGACGAAGGGGCAGAGACGGTCGAAGGGTTGTTGTATAAAGAGGCATAATCTAGCAGGGCAGAAAAGTTAGGGGATTTTACCCCTTGACAAGCGTGATATAATACTAATAAGCATACGTAGCATACAAGGTAAACAATGTTGACTGAACAAGAAGTCATGGATCGGCTGAAAGCCGCAATTGAAGCCGCTGGAGGCCAGCGCCGTTTTGCGGAGTTGCACAAGCTCACACCTGGCTATGTGAACGACGTGTTACATGGCAAGCGGGCGTTAGCTGATCGTATTCTGGCAACCATCGGAGTTGAACGGCGCGTTGTTTACGAAGTTACGTATCAAGAAATATCCGGTTAAGAATTAGTTTAGGCTACAGGTGTGGCTACAATCCTCTAAAAGCCCCGCATATCAAAGCCCCAAAACCTCTCTAGAGTTCTAATACAACGCTAGTGCAGGATACGGGCATGAGGGGGCGGAACATGGTAGATACCGCGTTACGATGCGGAATAGTCGATTTGAGGCATGCATGAGTATGCACGTGCATGCGCAGTGCTGGCTACACCTGTGGCTACACCATGAAAGAAGGGACTCTAGCTATGACAAAACCATTGACCGCACAGAAGATATACGCTGTCTTGCGCAAGGCAGGCCACACAGCAGCGAAGTGGGAATCGTCAGGGATGGTGCGCGGCTGGGGCGATTGGTCTCCAGGCGTGCGCGTGGTGCGCGATAGTGACACGTACAAGATTTGGTTCTCGGTGTCTTATAAGGTTTCGGGCGCGCATGCCACCGAGCGGTCGTTGAATGTGATGCAAAACTATATCATACCAGTGCTCAAGGCGGCGGGGTTGGATGGCGCTGAGTTCGATAACGGCCTGATCTACATTATTGACGCCTAACGCCGCCCGCGCGAGGCGTGGCCAAAGGAGATGAGAGCGATGGATAAGCTAAGTAAGACACAGCAAGAAGCGCTGGAGGTAATTCAAAAGCGCGGCGGCAATTGGTTTGACGCTGGGACGTTGCCGCATTGGTTTCATCAGCGCGAAAACACATGCCGGTTGTTGGAGAAGAAGGGGTATCTCGAACGTAGGTATGTGAAGGGTGCGCGCGATCCTGAGTTCCGATTGAAGCCACAGGCGTGACGACTAACCCCGCGTGTCCCTTCAACTGGTTTGGAAGGAACACGGGTTCTGGGCCGCGCGCCGTCCAAGGGAGGAACAACTATGAAAAACCAAGCACGCTGCAAGAAGTGCGGCGACGTGATCGAAAGTAAGCACCGGCATGATTTTGTCCAGTGCAAGTGCGGCGCGATTGCGGTTGACGGCGGCAACGCCTATCAGCGGCGCATCGGCAATCCAGCGGATTTTGAAGAGGTCGAAGAGGAAAGCGAAGATAAAGTACACCGTGCCTAGGATGCTCGGCTTCACAGGCGAGGCAGCCCAATTACTGAGTGAGTTACGCGCCTACCACAACAAGACGCTTGACGTCGCTATGCGCGCTTTGTCCGCGCGCCGGCCGCGAGAGAGGAATGATGACAGAAAGCATTCTCCACATTGGCACCGATCGCACAGGTCGCACATGGCGTGTAATGGATCGGGATGATAGTTTTTCGGTCTACTACACCAACGATGGCGACTCCGCGCACCACGTTATCTACGATAGCTTGGACGAATGGCGTGATCCGCCGCGCGTGTTGCTTGGACGGGCAGAGCAGGCAGAGCGCCGCGTGAGAGAGTTGGAGCGGCGACTGAACGACGCCCGCAACTGGATACGCAGCGAAGGTGAACGCGCGAACGTTTGTACCTTCAACGTGCTTGGCGAGATATGCGGCTCGTGCCGATGTGAACGGAGGAACGTATGACCAACGAAGAGACAGCCCCCGTCATGGAAATAACCGTCAAGTTTCGTGTATCGAATTTCGGCACGGAAGCGGATGCCGTCGCGTGGTGCCGAGAGGTTGGCGTTGCCCCATCGCTACTCGGATACATTCGATGGTTGGCTGCGGAGGAAGGGCTGATGGGGATTGTCGAAGATGAGTACGAGATTGTTGGTGCGCAGGTGCTGAGGGAGGTAGAAGAGGAATGAAGGGAAAGTGTTTCAGGCTCATGATTATCAACGGACGAATGCGGCGCAAGCACTGGTTGTTCTATCGCTTTCGTCGTGAGGGATATACCGCCTTCGGTGGGTATCTCTATATCGGCTCTGATGTGTTTTTACTAAACGATCGGTCACGCACATGACAACAATCTATGCTGAAGATGTAGGCAACTACTGGAAAACAAGCACCAGCGCACCCGATACATGGATTGATAAGACGAAGGCCGAAATTAGGGCAGCGGGTGGGCGCGTGTTGAAAGATGCCTTTGGTGATCAAGAAGGCCGTGCCGCGTTTATGCTGGAATTTACTTTTGGCACTGACACCTTCCGCGCCGTGTGGCCAGTGCTACCGACCCGCAAGCCAGCGGATGCGCGGGCGGCGCGCGTGCAGGCGGCAACGATGCTCTATCACGATGTCAAGAGCAAGTGTGTCTCTGCGAAGGTGCATGGGAAGCGCGCGGCGTTCTTTCAGTACGCCGTCCTGCCCGATGGACGTACAGCGGCGCAGGTAGCCGCTCCTGAGCTTGTGGAGGCATATCCCCGCTTGCTCTTGACGGGTGTTTGATTATGATCCGCTACTACCGTCGCCATTCCCTAACACGCACCGCTGAAAGCCGCCGCACGCTTACCCGCAAAGGCTGGCGGCGCGTAGGGCTAGGGGAATGGCGCAGAGCGCGGTGGAAACGGGATTTGGAGCGGCTACAGGAGTTGCGGGCGGGGGAAGGGGCACGGGTGCAGGCGATGCGTTGGAGCGAGCGACAACGGTTAGGAGTGTAGAGCGATGGGCAAGATTGGTGACAAGGTAGATCGTTATAAGCCATGCCCCATCTGTGAAAGGTGGATAGGTGCGCGCGGGCAGGCTAGTCACTACATGGCGCATGTGCGCAAAGGGCAGATGACAGCAGAGAATGATGAAATTGCATCTCTCATGCTTACTAGTGGGTTGGCAGCGCGACACGGCGAATATATACATCTGCCGCCAATGGTTTTTCGATTGGCGATCGATGTAGATTGATTTCATAACCCGCCCGCAGACGGCGGCGCGGTCTGGGAAAGGACTAAGGGAATGACACCACCACAACAAGGCGATGTTGTGTTTTTCAACAACTGGATCGTGACGATTAACGCTATCGCGCCGCGCCAAAAGCGCGGGATGTGCGCGCGGCTGATGTTTGCCGATGGATCGGGGTGGTGGTTGCCGGTAGCGGAGTTACGCCCGTTTGGGCTGAACGCGCACGCTTGGCAGTATGAGGACTAATCTTTGGCGGCGCGGCCTGGGTCAAAACCAGGCCGCGCCAGGTGACAACCGCATGAAAGGAAACGGCTATGGAAACAAGGTTTTCTATGTTCAACTTCTTGCTCAATCTGGCAATCGGTGGCGCGTTGTGCTTCGTTTTCAGCAAGGTAGGCGTACCGTTTTGGGGATTGATGGTTATCGCGGTGGCGTGGGGTTGGTTTACCCCATTTCGTTCCACTATTCGGCAATAAGGTGAGCTATGGAGGCGCGAACCTCCATAGCTCAGATGACAGTGTAGCACTATCAAGGAGTATCATACCATGAGACGTTCACCAGCGCGACATCCATTGCAGCCGCCGCAGTACATGCCAATGTACTACCCGCCCGAGCCGCGCCGCGTAAGCGCGGGGGCCATCATCGGCGCGATTGGCACGATTGTGCTGGCCTTGGCTGCCGTAACTGTCGCTGCCGTGTTTGTGTGGAAGGCAACCGGCGGCGTGTTGCCGAGCGCACTTTCACTACCGACCAGGGCGGCAATCGTGCCATCCGTCAGCGTACCGCCGGACTATGCCCCACGTCCAAACACACAGACTGATATTGACATCTACAGTGCTGCACAGCAGGCAACAGCAGCGGCGATTGTCCAACCCGCAGTTGCGCCAGCACAAGCGCCGGCAGTTGCGCCAGTTGTGGATAGCACGCTCCCTACGGCGGCTATCCTGATACCGACCGCTATCCCTATCGAGCGGATTACCGTTGTGCCGCAGCGCTTCCCAGCCCTTGCAGCCGGCTCGGATATGCGCCCGACGCCTATTGTTGTTATGCCCTACCCCACGCCACTACCGGCAGCAATAGCGAATGATTTTGAGGTCAGCCCCGACGGCACATGCATCACCGCACCGCGTGGAGGGAAACGGTACCAAGTGTGCCAAGGATGGAAGTATTCGCCCGCAGAGATAGCGACGGTTGCTGACCTCATTCGCGGCGGTACGCTACCAGGCGTGGAGGTGCAATAGTGAGCGCACGAGTAAATGCGGTTGCACGGGCGGCAATGGGGCACGCATGGACGGGCGAACTTTATAGCAACGAGATCGAAGCATTGCAGCGTAGAGGGTACAACGTTAACGTTATCCAACGGAGCGGCGGCGCCTTTTTAGTAACGGTGTGGAAGTAATGCACGCCGTGGTACGCATCCTCTCCGTGCTGCTCATCGCTGGAACGTGGGCGGGCTGGGAAGTGTTAGAGCGATTGACGCCACAAGGCGCTACGACCTCACAGGAGCCATTCTCAGCGCTTGCAGCCCCTGCGCCGTCCAATGATAGGGATGCATGGGCCGTGGACTTCCTAGCGCGGCTGGGGAATGCGCAGCCGACAGGAGAGACGGTGGCGTTCCTAGAGGCGTGGCATCGGGCGGAAGGCGGGACGGCAGCATTCAATTGGCTGAACACAACGCAGGGCGCGGCGGGCGATACCTGCTACAACTATATCAATGGCGCTTGTGGCGTTCGTAATTATCCTGATTATGCGACAGGGATACAGGCAACAGTTGAAACACTTCAGAACGGCTATTACCCGCGTACCCTTGCTGGCCTAGTCAGCAATCAGCCTGTGATTGACGATGGAGAGATGGGTACGTGGGGAACGGGCGGCGGTGCGGTACGAGCGCAGATGGAAGCAACACAGGTTGAGTACGCCCCGCGTGTTTCTTCCAAGTGCGGCTATACCGATACGATGGCAGTTGGCGAGAATAGCTCATTCTATTCCACAGGTGCGCCGGCCTGGTCTGGCCAGTACGGCGGCATGCACCTTGGCGCGGATATGATAGGCAACCCCGGCGATCCTGTATACGCGCCGTGGGAGATGATGATTGACAGTGTAGGACGGTACGACGATCCAGGGCGATACGGTGCGTTCATTCAGGCGCACATTGTGAGCGACGGCTACCTCTTCTACGCGGGGCACCTAATCGATGTGTATGTTGCATCAGGCCAGCGCGTACCGGCATGCACGGTGATCGGCACGCTCGGCGCGACAAGTCAGCCGCACACACATATCAAGATGGGAAGCCCCAGCGCACCAGTGCCATGCGAAGGTGCGCAGCCGGGGCCGAATGGCTGTATAGACCCTATTGAATATTGGGAGACGCACTAGATATGGACTGGACATACATTGCTTTGGCGGCGTGCATCCTCATCCTCTCCGCCGCCGCGTACCTTCGCATCGTCCTGTATTTCGATGATCGTTGGTGGAATGGGCTGACGACGGAGGAACAGGCGCAGATTGAATTGGAGGTTGGGCAGGATGGAGCTTGAACTATTGGCACACAAAACAGGCGAGGTCTATCTGAATCGATGGGACAGCATCAACGGAAAAGATCGCGTGTTTCGATTAGACGAAGATGGAACGGCATACGAGGCTGACTTTGGCGAAGACGGCGAAGCGGTGTACACGCTCGTTGATTTGGTGGCCGAACTGCGGGCGCTGGCGATTAGTTCAGGAGAAACGGCATGATGACACCAAAAGAACGGGTAGCGGCCATAGTCGAGAAGCTGTTTATTGACCAGGAATTTTCGTCACCAGATGAAGTAGAGGAAATGTTGCTTCGAAATTTTCGCGCCGCTATCAACGACAAGCTCGAAGAAGCGGCCGTAGAACTCGACAAACTATCGCAGGGAACCTACACAACCGCGCAGACACCGGCCAGCCTGGTGCGCGCGATGAAGGTGAAATAGGATGAAGAAAGACTTTGCCACGGCGGTTGATGATTTGCGCAACACCGTTCTAGACGCGCTCGCACCGCGTATCATTCCCATTCTTGATTGGCTTGAACCACGGTTGCCAATCCTGACAATCAGTTTCTTTTTCCGTTGGTACGACCTCTGGATCGGGCTGTATATCGATAAACCAAATCGCACGTTGTACATCTGCCCGCTTCCTATGATGGGCGTCAAGATTTGCTGGCGATTTGAGGAGCTTTCACAATGACCACAGCAGCAACCCACACGCGCAGCATGTTCGATGCGCTCATAGGCGAGCCGATGGAGCTGGCGCTGAGTCAGCCGCATCAAATCCTACTCTCCACCGGCTCGGTTGCCCTGATGGGGTCGTTCGCTTCAACCAGCGGCATTGTAGCCCCCCTGGTAGGCTACCTGATAGCCATCGGCGTAGAATGGGCCTACCTGCGCGGCCTCGCCTCTGACAGCCGCGCACAGACGGCATGGGGCGGCATCCTGAACTGGTCAGCATTCGGAATCGTTGTCCTCTGGGGCGTCCTCTGGTGCGCGCAAAAGTTCGGCGTATATATTGAGAAGGACGGCGGATGGATGCTTGCAGCTGCACACGTCGTACCCGTCGCGTGGCTCTCGCTCTGCTCTGCCCAGTGCCATCGTGCGGCGATGGGAGAAGAGAAGAAACACGCGCGGGCGATACAAGCACAGCGCGATTCTATGGCGCTTGACCTTGAGCGAAAGCAGCAAGAGCTTGCACTATGGGAACAGGCGCAAGAGGCGAAAGCGCGATTGAAGGCCGCCGGAATGATGCCAAAAATAAATGGCACCGTGCCTGAAACAAAAGGCAAAACGGCACAATGCTGCAAGTGCCAAAAGCAGGTGGCATGGAACACGCCGAGCGAGGCCGGAACAATCAAACGATGGGGCTGCGCAGAGTGTCGCGCCGCCCAATAGGAGAATAACATCATGGCCGTAACATCGCAACCACTTACCAGCAAGACGACAGCACGTCCAGCCCCAAGGGGCGCGGGCTGTGCAGCCCTGATCGGCGTGATTATGCTTCTTGTGTCGGTCGGCCCGCTTATCATTCTCTTAAATGGCGGATACTCCATCCTTGGCATGGGGTATCTTGCCGATAGGATTGGCCCATATGGTCGCTTATTTTGGGCGGTCGCTACCTATTTCACAGTCAACGTGCCAATAGCAGAGAAGGCCGGCCTGCCGCTTGCGCAGCCGATTTTGCCCTGGCTTATGGTTATCGGCATTACGGCGCTAGAGGTCTCTCTTATCTGGTACAAGCTTAAAGATGCAGAGCCTGGTATGTGGCTGAACGGGGCGGGCGTGGTGTTTGGCGGCTTCGATTTTATGACGACAGCGGCGGGCTTGATATTCGCGCCGTTTGCTGCGAACCTTGGTGTTCTGTGGTATATTTGGGCTATACTTGCAATGATTATTGCAGCCCCGCTCACATTCGGTTTTGAAGGACTGTTGGCGCGGGCGCTCAAAGGAAGGTAGCACCATGGAAAACGTCAACAAGCCAGAACAGGTTGTCTTTCTCGGTGTGGTGTTCGTCGTGTTCTGCGTGTTGGCGTGGTGGTGGCTCAACTCTGGAAAGAAAGAAGATCGCACGCCCGTGGACTTCGATCCGGTTGAGATTGTCGCGGGCGTGTGGTCGGCGCTGCTGAACTGGCGGCCGATACCTGTAAAGCGTTTGCCTGATAGCGCGCCTGTCGTTATGTCACGATCAGTTGAAAGCGCGCCTCCGTCTATGCCGTCGTCTGTACAGACGGACGGTGTTCAGACGCCAGACCAGACGGACGATCCAGCGGCGCGGCGCAAGAAATTGTTTGACACCTACAAGCCACTTCGCAAGCTCGGCATGAAGCGAGATGAAGCAAGCGTGTTTCTTCACGGGCTTGGCTTGCCGCTCGATAACAATGTGTGGGCAGAAGTCGGCTCGGCTTTGGAGGCCGAGGCAAACATGCATGTGACCCCCATCGTCGGACGCCCTACGAATGCAAAGTTTGAAGTGACCGACCCCGACTATCCATTTGAGCCGTGCCATTCCTAACCCGCCCCGCCGCAGCCCCTGGAGAGCATGGAGGGAATGACGATGAGCAGAGAGCTTGATGCACTGATAGCCGAGCATGTGATGGGGTGGACAAAGCGGATTAGTGCTGACCACACAGGAAGTCCGATCAAGGCGCTTCGTGCGATTGGGGTTATCTACGCATGGAAAGATGCGAAGAAGAAAGAACAAGGGCTTGATGTCCCTCGCTACAGCACCGACATAGCGGCGGCGTGGATGGTGGTAGATCGGATGCGAACGCACGTACCTGATTATCGCGCGCTGCGCATGGAGTCAGTGCCACTCGGCTACACTGTGGCGTTTTACAGTCACAAAAATCCGCTCAATCGCGTCGGTGCGTTTGTTGCAGCCGAAACCGCACCGCTTGCTATTTGCCTTGCTGCTTTGAAAGCACTCAATATCGAAATACCTGTGGAAGAAACACGCGGCGCGTAGAGGACTTGCAGCACACGCGGATCGTCGTCTCTGAGGACACCCCCTGTCCCCACGCACGTACCCGCACATCTCGAGCTGGCCCCGTCACGCGCAGCCACACGTAGCGTGTGGGCAACCCCAGCGTATCGGTCAGCACGGTCAAGCCCCCGCTGTCGAATGTCACCGCTCCTACATCTCCGAAACTTGTCACCGTCACCGTCACGAGATCCCCTTGCATAACCTCCGCCCGCGCCGCGACGACATAGAGGCGCGGCGCGTCTTGCAAAAGCAGGGAGAGGCAGAGAAGGAGAGCGAAGCGTGCTATCATTCTGCCTCTTCGCCCAGCGGTGTGCCGGTGATGGCTGGCGCAAGCAGGGCGCGTAGCTCTGCGAGGACAGTGCGAATCGCCATCAGTTGTAGCTCAGTGTCGCGCTCGGCTTTCGCAAGCTCTTCGAGCCGAGCCTTGATCTTCTCTTCCAAAACAACCCCCTATGCAAGATCGGCAGGCCCGATCACATTCTTCTGTACCAGGATACGAATCAGCCGGCGTAGGACGTGACCGAAGAGCGGTAGCAGTTCATCGGTGTGCAGCCCAAGCGAGCCATCGGGCATGAGTTCTACCAGATCAGGCATGATTGTCTGCACATCCTGTGCGATATAGCCCCATCGGTTTGATAGCCCATCGATATAGTCAAACATCTTTGGCTCGAGCTTCATGAAGTCCACAATATCCTTGCCGAGCGCACGAATATTGCGCTTCTTATTCGCATCACTGGAGTATGTCCAAGATGCGGCGTTTAGGAAGCCTACGCCATCGTTGCGAATGCTCAGTTCCATCGTGCTTGCTGAGTTGTAACAAATCAGGGAGTAGCGACTTGACGTGGTGTTCGATCCCTGAATGCGTACCGCAACATTGCCATCCCGCACGCCGCCGAATGCGGAGGCCGGCCCGCTCGCTACGATATCGCCAGCAGTTGCGCCGGTTCCACTACCGACGAGAATGCCAGTAACAACCTTGAAGTCGCCAGTGACAACGTTTACACCAACGTTTGCGCCGCCGCCTACAATGTCGAGCTGTGCGCCAATAACGCTGTTAACTTTCGCTGTCAGTCGCGTAAATGATATTTGGGATGTAGGCGCGTCGGTATCTATAAGCATCTGACTATCTCTCGATGCCTTGCTAAATAGTTTGATGTTCAGCGAATGCGCCGACGCCCCTTCAAGATCGTAAATATCCGCTACTCTCGCGCCGCCTAAGGTGTCAATAAATCCATACGATCGCTGTGTATCGTACACATTGCTTGTGCCGGCAATGATATAAATCCCATCCGCCGATAGCTGCACGTTTCCCGCGCCCGCCTTGAGTTTCCCATCCGTATCAAGCGTGATTTGTTCTACGCCCGTGTTGTATGTTGAGAGCTTGCCGATCCCCCCTGAGTTATATATCTTCAAGCCCGTCGTTGGGCTTGCTGCCGTGCCCGTACCTTGCCAGAGATAGCCCCCCACATCGATATTCAGCCCGCCGATATTTGCCGTGATAGCTGCAAGCGTTAACACAAAAATCTTATCAGCAGTAATCGCACCCGCCGCAATATTGATAGCGCGGATGCTTTCCGCCTCAATATCATCAGCTTGAACAATACGCCGTGGCACAAACTCATACAGCGTATGCGCGCTGGCATCGGTCGAACGGTGGTACAGGCGCGTGTACTGTGCGTCAACGAGGGCAGGAAGGTCTACGCGCCCGTCTGCGGGCATCTGGAACGCCGATCCCTGAGCAAGGACTAGGCTGGCATATTCGGTTAATTGAAGGTATCCCCCGCCCGTACTGCCAAGCGGGCCTGCGAAGTAGCGCACCGTACCACCAAGAACGCCCGCACTGTCGCGCGTTGTAGCGGTCACGATAACGCACTGCGCGTTGGTCATGCCCGCAAGCGTCATGGGTTTCAGGCGGTTCGTGATCGACCAATCAGCATCATCCCATCGCCATGTTGATGAGGGGGCTGGAAGCACCAAGTTAAAGTCATCAACGCGGAATGAGCCGGGACTGGCCACGTTGCCGCACGACGCCCCGATGTTGATAGCGATTGAACTAATAGCGAAGGGCAAGCCGACGATGCTGGCGCGATTCGTCCAAGATGTACCATTCGTGCTCGAATCGAAGAAGATTGTCCCGCCGCTTTCCCTGATTCGCAGGTACTTATATGTCGTGCTACTCCACGCCGCACTATACAAGCCCGTGGCAACGCCAGCTACGACCTTCTGAACATTGATGGTATTGCTCTGCTGATACCATTGGACAAAATTGTTGGCGTCCAAAATAACCTGGAACGTCGCTGCTGCTGCAACCGCCGTGCTCACCATTGTGCCGATATTGATATAGCAGCCGTCGCCGGTCAAGTCCCATGCGAGGGGGGTTTGGTATCCGGCAGTGTGCGTACCAGCGGTGCTGCTCGGCAGCGTTGCAACGAACTGTCCGCCCGTCTCAGCGATCGTCGCAGAGCCGGAATGATAGCCACCTGACCATGGAGGGGCGATCACGCCGTCGGTGAAATCATCACGAAAGAGTGCGATTGGGTATGACATTATGGTTGGTACTCCACGCCGGTTTGTCGGTTGCCATCGTTTAATGCTGAAAGGTTCGTATTCCCGTCGCTATCGCTATACACCAGTCCCGTTTGCGTTTGCGCGTGCGCCGCTTTTGGGTGCAAGAAGGTGAGCATCGGCAGGCTGAAAAGCCCCTGAAGAAACACGCGGCGCTTGAGTTTAGGCTGCATAGTTACATCACTTTTCATGCTATACTTCTCGAAAAGGAGACGGCATGACTGAATGGGAACGAACGAACAAGGCACACGCCGTTACCCGTTGGATGCGCGTTGATTTCGGCAGCACCAAAACACCGCCTGTCCCTATCAGAGGGTTCCTGTTGGCTGCACAGGGAGGGAGTGAAAGCATTCTGATTACAATAGGCGCAGTGAGCGAGCATACATACGCTTCGGACGCCGTTCAATACTGGTGTTCGGCGCTCCGTCCAGATCGCGGGGATCGTGTGTTTGGCGCACCAACAACGCACAACCAACTCACCGAATACGAATCTGTTGCAAACGCCCGCCCCTTCGCCACCCCCACGTCTGACACGGTATGGTTTCCGTCTGTGGTTTTCGCTGTGGCAGTTATTTGGCTGCATCGAAGTACCGGCGCGAAACAGTACACACTCCAAAGCTTCACGCCCATTTTTAGTGATACGAAACCGTCTACGCCGCATAGCTGACTCCCGATGAAACCTTGTTGTCATCCTTCAATACTGCTAATGTCGCCTGCGAACTGCCAAGACTGTCATAATAGACAAGCCCCGCGCGCAGGTAGGCAATTGTGAGCGCATCCATAACGACGGCGCTCGATACCGTTGCGGTTGAGTACTGCGCAAATACGTCCTTCTGGCGAACCGTGCATGTCCAGCTATGTGCACCTTCGTCGCCCGCTTGCGCAGCGTACTGGTCTACTGCGCCAGCAGTTTCCTTTGTTACGACGGTGCCGCCGTCTTTCTTCCATACGTATTCATATGCAAGAAAGTCAGCAGCCGGCGCGCTTGTAACTTGGCATATAATCTGGTTTTGACCAAGATTGATAGTCACCGTCGGCGCACTCGGCGCGGCATTCGTGGCCGTGCCCGTTGTTGCGCTCGATGCCTGATTCAGCCCATCGACAGCCGTGAAGGAGTACGCCAAACTAGGATCGGGCGTCCCTGAGTGATCTAATCTATTCTGATCGAAGGGATAGACGTAGCGTCCTATGACAGCCAATCTCCGGGCCGTAACGCTCGTATCAGCTATAAAGCTCAGGTAGGCAGCATCAGTCGGTGGCGTGACCGTATAGACGGCATCCGCCCCCGTAAAGTCCACGGTGATAGTTGGGGCGGTTGGGGCCGCCTTCGTGGGGGAAAGGTTTACCGATGTCGAATAGATATTCCCCCAAGAGCGGGCGCGAATATCGAGATAGAGCGTGGGATCGCCTACGCCGCCGGTCGCCACTACGTTCTGGGCTGCTGACCAAAAGAGCGTGCTTGTCATGCTCGTGAGCGTTGCCAGGAGCGTGCCGCCGTTCGAGGCATAGATACGTACTTCCACGTCCTTATAGTTCGTGCTTGTGGGATTAACCCATGTCACGACAAGATCGCCCGTGCCAACAAAGGACGCCGCCGCGCTCGTGACTGGACTGGGCGGCACGGTATCAATCGCCGTGGTGATAGATGCTGCTGCACTAAAAGCGCTTTGGACGGTTGAATAGACAGCGGCAACACGGAAGTAATAGAGCGTGCCCGTCGTTAGCCCGTCAATGGCGGCACTCGCCTGCAGCGCGGCCTGTGCGCCCGCTGGGGCGACGAACGTCACATCCGTAGACCATTGGACGAGGTAGGATAGCGTTGTCGAGAGGGTACTACTGTCGAAGCCGAGCGGTGGCGTCCATGTCACGTTGACGATTGCGGTAGGGGATGCGCTGGAACGCGAGAGAACGGTTGAGAGCACGACATCCGTAGGCGCGTTGATCGGCCCCATGGCCGGCGGTGCGGGATCGTCAATCACGTCCGCACTGGCACCTGACTGCGGCGAGTTCGGATCGGAGGGGGGCTGATCTATTCGTAGTTGTACGTTGAATTTAGGCATTTAGATAACGTGTTCCTCTGCCCATGTAAAATTCCCCAAAAGGTAATACGGCACCCCATACTCTAGCCCCGGCAGCGAGTCGAGATACACATCCTTCGTTTCATCGTGATCGTTGTCCGTGATCGCCTGCTCATGGAGGAACTTGTATGTTTCAAAGATGTTGCGATCTGAGGGCGGCACGCTGATCGGCCCCCACCCAATCGAGACGCCGCGCCCACGCACGGTCAAGCGGTGTCCGGTGCGGATAAAGCGCGGACGGCCTCGAAATTGAGCAATATCATCAAAGTTGTTTGCGCGCGAGAACCAGCGCCGCACCCCCCAGACCCTGTTAAACACGGCGGGGGTGTTGACGATCCTGTCATGGGCCGCTAGGACGGTCGCAGAGAGATCGTTGAGATAGGCAGCAAGAGTTGCGGGCGATGTGGTCACGTCCTCTACAGGGGTCGCCGTAATATTGGTATACACCGCACTGGTGTCAACCTGACTGCGCATGGCGTTGAAGGTCGCGCGGCAATAACTCCACGCCGACTGGGCAGCGGGGATTGTATTATTGAGGAATATCTTGACCTCGATTTGTTGACCAACAGCATATGCCGCGAGGGAGATGTTAAAATAAAGGTTCGTGACCCCCACGGGACAATTTACACTCGTGTAGACCTTCACCCCATCAAAGTAGACTTCGAGATATAAGCCAGGGGAAGAGTCGTTGAGTATCTGTCCAGCGAACCAGAACTCCGAATTAGAGAACCAGCGCCCAATGCTGCCATAGTACATCGGCAGGTTCAGCCCCTGGAATGGACCTAGCCCGTAGAGGATTGCTAAGTCAGGACGGATAGGAACCGCACTCGCCCTGTTGTACACCCACTCGGCGGCATCACACAGCTGATTGAGCTTCGCCGCTGTCCAAGCGGTTGTGAACGTCGGCACGCCCCCCCACGTGAAAGGGAAATCTATAGGGGTTCCGTAGACTGCCGTGACAACATATTTCGCGTTCGCTGGCGCTACGCCGGCCGAGAACACCGCCCTGACTTGAACTTCAAAGACTTCACCATCGGCAAAGCCTGAGATCGTCCATGTCGTTTGCCAGGTTGCGCCGGGGGCGACAGAGGCGACAAGCGCGTTATTCACGTACACCTTGAAGGTCATTGAACCGGTGTTTGCGCTCGTTCCCTGAACGGCTAAGGTGGTCATCCCCGTGCGAAAGCGCACGCTCCCAAACCAGATCGTAAAGGTGCCACTGCCGCGATACCATTCCGGCGTGCCGGTGTCCACGCCGCCACTGCTGGGGAAACCAGGCATCATGCGATAGGAGAGCATTTCAGCGTAGCCGACATTAGAACGGATGATCTCTAAGTCCTCGTGGGAGAGTAACTGACCTATATTATCTGTGAATATTGGCGAGGGCGTGAAGATTGGCATATGGTATAATCGACCTTATGAATGAACAAACACCAGAACAATTGCGTGATGCGCTTGCCGCTACCCGCGCCGCGCTTGCCTACGCCATCAAGGTTATCGAGTCCTATCAATTCGATATTCGCAACGCTGCAGATGCGGGCATAACTGCTGACTTGACCGGCTTCTGCGCTGGTGAGTTCTACCGTGATGCATTGGCTGACATTCAGAAGCTAAGGAAAGAATGAACCAATGTACATTGTGATAGGCAAAGTTGACGACGATTTGTTTATTGAGTCGTTGTCCAAGGATGAGCTTGAGTCGCGCATCAAGAACGATTTCTACAAAGGCGTAACATTCCTCTCAGAAATCCCCACGATCTTGCTTCGAGATTGGCCCACGAACACCGCCTATATTGTTCGCGCCGCTGCCGCCGTTGTGCCGCTGCCTCTCTAAACCGTCAACTTCTTACTCGCCCCATACGTCGGCCCAACTTGGTAGTAGTCTGATGCAACGGGCAAGTCGCCAACATATGCAAGCGTGTAATCGGAAAGCGCCCCAGTCTCTTTATGGCTGATACTCAAAATAATATGCGGGCTTGCGGTCAACCCCAGTCGCGCATTCGTCAACCCTACGACTTCCCCGACTGTTCTAGCCGGATCATAGATGCATTCCGAAATAGAGCGCAGCGGGCGCGTTGCTCCGTAGAATTTCAAGGTCAGCTTACATAGCCTCCGTGCATCGTGTTCGGTCTGCACATAGGGGCTATCCCCGATCTTTTTTTGCGTGGCGCCGCTGCCTATGGTTATATTCCCCTGTGTGCCTGCTACGACGGGCATGCCTTTGAGCGAGTACGACCAAATGACGATCGGATAGGCTGATAGATTGACGAACGTCAACGTAATCCGCTGCGCCTGCCAGTCCAATCCTACCGAGTAGTCCGTATTCAGCACAGGCGTTCCGAACCATGGGAAGCCGACAACAAAGCATTCTGATTTGAGCGCGCCCCCCGAATCGGTGTCGATGCTGTAGATCGGCCACGAAGGCTCAACCACGATTATTTGCGTTTCCCCTATTGCTAGGATGCGCGAATTGGTTTCTTTGACAATCTCTTGCATGGCGCGCAACTGCCTTTGAACATACGTGCAACTCACCTGTGTAACAAGTTGCTCCGTCCCTTCCTCTTGTGTCACCCCATCCGGCCCGTACACGTCCTCAGAGAAGGTATAGGTAGCGGTGGCATCCGCAATCGCATACGGTTGCCGATACCGCACCGTGCCATCCAGCCCCTGGTAGACTTGCCCACCGCTGGCCTGCGCAAGCTTCAAGCACTCTTCCCACCCGTCCTCGCCAGCCGTCCATGACCACAGGGGGGCTATCAGCGCTTGGTCGCAGCTGTAGTAGAAAATGGCATTCGTATACGTGAAGTTTTGTTCCAACGGACGGCCCCCAGCCGACCAAAAGATGAAATTCATTAGTCCGCCGCGCCAAGAGATGTTCGTGGGATCTTCCACGCTTGTGCTTGTCGTCTTGGTTGCGATCGGGCGGCGATGGATTAACCTGCTATACGCCTTCGTTGTTCTTAGTAGCTCAGCATAGCCATGGCACTCAAAGGTTACGGTTTGCCCTTGCGAGTTCCGTGTCATCTTGACCATGATGCCGGCGAAGGACACGGCGGGGGTTCCGTTGATGGCGAACGTTAATCTAATGCTCTGCCGCTGCCATGCGAAGCTGGCTACGTCGTCTTTGAGCGTGACGGTTGCGCTTGTATCGGAGGAATCGCCAAAGGCAACGGCGTTATCGCGGTTGCTGCTTAATTCCCCCCCGCCATCGGCAGAAATGACAAAAGCTGTAATGTCTGTCCAACCAGCACCGCCGAGGTTCCATGCTGCTTGATAGAATGCTAACACCACGCCTGCCATGGGCTATACCTCAAATATCGTAAGGCTCACCGAATAATAGTTTGTGGTGTTGTCGAAAATGATTGATATATCATCCTCGTATGGATCGTCGCCGCATACCACGGTATAGTTTGTGCCATGCTGATCCACGTATGTCATCGTTGTAGCAACGTTATAAAACGCCTCAACCTGTGCGCGGATGACTTCGGTGGCGTGATTCCACTTGAGCTTCCACTCGCTCTTATGGATAGCCGCGCCGCCGCTTGTCGTGCGCTGTATCCAGGTTCGGCCACCGTTTGCCGTCTCTTGCATCGCGCCGATCTTGGTTTTGGTTTTTGGCGCTTCGTCTGGATAGATGGCAACGCCATTGAGTGTAATTGCCATTTAGGTAACACTCCTGGGGATGCTTTTGACGGCACCGGTTATCTTTTCCGCGCCGCCCTTGACCGCACCCTCCACAGCGTTGATAGCCGACTTGAGTGAGGCAATCGCCGCCGCAATAGCATCATTCGTTTGCGCAGCAGACGGCGGCTGTGTTGAGTCGGTAGGCGCGGGGGGGGTCGTTGCTGCCACTGCGCTTGGAGCAACACCCGCACGCGCACCGGCCTGCCCAAGCGCATCGTATTTACTCGTCAGGGCATCAACCTTTAGCCCCTCAGCGTCAACAGCCTGGCCTGCGCGCTCGGCTGCTAGGACTTTCCGCGCCGCTGCCTGATCGGCGGCCGTGCCGATCTTCTCTTGAGCCGCGCCATAGTTGTCGCTTTCAGCGGCAATCGCCGCATCCCGTTCTGATGCTACACTGCCCTCGCCTGACTTGATTGCCTCTAGCTTACGCGCCTCTGCTTCCCTGTAGAGCTTATCCACACCAGCTAGATACGCCGCCTTATCCTTGTCGCCTGACTTCGTGGCCTCCGCTATCTCGCTTGCGCGCTGCCCTTGCGCCTGGATTGCGGCCTGCTTTGCTTCCAAGAACTTCTGACCGACATCCGCGCCCTTCTCAGTGGCGATTTTATCCGCCTCTTGGAATGCCGCCTCATACTCGGCTGCGAGCGCTGTGCGCAAGCCTTGATCCTCAATCGAGCCAAGCGTGTCATAGAAGCCCGCGCGCCCGTCGAGTTGGGATTGGGAGAAAGAGTCTTGCGCCTTCTTCATCTTTTCGTTGAAATCGGCATTGATGGAGGCAAGCTTGTCCAGGTGCGCTTGTTCTGCGGCCTCGCTCTTACTCTGGAAGGATTCTTGCGAAGAAAGTAAGCTATTATTTAACTTCTGTTGGTCGGTTAGTTTTGTTGTGCCGCCGCCACCGCCGCCGCCGCCGCCGCCTTTGGCCTTCTTAGCTGCCTTGTCATCGGCCTTTGCGGCAGCAATACGCTCTTGCTTCAGCTTCGTCTCTGCATTGATAGCGGCGGCTGATTGAGCGCCACTCGCCTTGACAGCAGCGGCGTAGTCTTTTTCCGCCTGATTGACTTGCTCTTGCTGCGTACCAATGGTTCGGATCTGGTTCGCCCGTGCTTCAGCCGCATCCGCGTTCGCCTTTTGGAGTTCAAATACCTTGTCAATATCGTTGTTCTTGCCCGATGTGCGACCGGGGGAACTGGGGCCGGCTACAGCCAACACGCGCGTGTTAATCGCCTGCTGCGCCGCAAGGGCGGCCACGGCATCACGAGCCGAATACGCGGCAATCCGCAACCCCGCTAACTGACCTATTAAGGCGGGGATCTTGCCAGCGGCGACAGCGGCGGCGATACCCGCGCCATCAATGGAGGGGTTTAAGGCGAGGAAAGAGCTAACCGCAGTGTTAGTCTGTTGTGTTAATGCGGCGGTTGCCGCTGCCTGCGCTTGCTGTGTAGCGGTCGCTATCACGCTCTTTTCGGCACTAAGCGCCATCGCCTGTGCCGAGAAGTTGATTTGGCCTGCCGCTGCCGTGGCCGCAGCCCCGCCCGCGTTCGCAGCTGCGACATACGCCGCATACGCGCCCGCACCCTGGTTGGTAGAGACGGCACCGGCTGTCATCGCAGCCGTGCTCGTTGCTACAGCTGACGCCGCTGTATTCGCCGCTGCGGGGGCGAGTCCTAGCAAATTCAGCCAATCTTGAGCGGACTGTTTGAGCGGGCTGAACCCATCAGGTATCTGGATACCTGCGAACCGACCAAGCGCACCGCCTGCGGTATCGACCGCCCCGGATAGTTGTTGGAATAATTGAATTTGCGGTTGTATGCGTTGAAATACATCAAATAGCCCACTGATCGCGCCACCCGCAGATCCCAAGCCGGGTGACTGAAGTGCGGTAGCAAAGGACGCCATGTCTGCCGCGAATGGGCCAACCTGAATAGCAACTAGCCCGGACAAACTATCTTTCAGGTTCGTAATTGCGACCTGACCTTGGGCAATCTGTGTCGATGCGGTTACTGCCGATCCGCCTGTCTGCTTGATGATGTCGTTGCCAGCAAGCAAAACAGCATTCAGCGTGGCCTGTTGTTGCTCCGCTCTGCTCAACTGATCAGGGGTTTTGCCAATCGAATCAGCATAGGTTTGGAATGCGCCGGCAGCATCAAGCGTGATTTTGGCATTGTCAATAATCTGAGGCGAGCCACGCGCAATACCCTTGACCAAGCTGTCAAATACAAAGCCGACTTCTTCCCCAGTTGCCTTAGAAGAAGCGCGGGCAATCTCAAGTAGGCGCGGGAGGTCGGATGCCAATTTGCCGCTTGTGAGCAGGATGCCGCTATTCGCAGAAGCGATGAGGTCAGCATCGCTTACTGTGCCTTGGGCTGCGGCGCGTAGTCCTGTTAGCAGCGCATCGCCTGTGGTGCCAACGGACTTAGCTAACGAGTCAAAGGAGTCGCGCGTGGCGAGGATTTTCCCGCCCGCTACCGCTATATCAAGTCCAACTTTAACAATGCCGATGGCCGCGCCAGCAGTCCCTAGTGTACCGAGTGAGCCTGCGAGGTTCCCTATCGAACCGGCAAGGCTACCAGCTTGCCCGCCAAGGGCACTCAACTGTTGACCAAGCGAACTAACCGTACTGGCCTGACCTTTGAAAAGGTCAGTTAGCGTTTGTGATTGCCCTGAAATGCGATTCTCAATTTGCGCGAGTTGGGTTTTTGCACGAATGTTTTGAAGCGTGTTGCCGGTATTTTGCCCCAACGCACTGCTGATTCTTGCTGCCGCGCCGGGGAGATCCCCCTGCGTAGAGAGTAAGCGCGCTTCTGCCTGTGCCAAGGTCAGCACAGCAGGTGTCGCCTGACGCGCGCTATCCCCTACCGGCTTCAGGGGGTCTTTCGCCTTTGCCGATGTATCAAGCGTCTTGAGTCGCGCCTCTAGTTTGGAGAGAAGCGCATCAACGCCCGTGTCTTTTCCATTAATTTCTACTTCGAGCGTGGCGACAGTGGTCATGCTATACTCATATCCACAGGAGGATTACCAATGACAGATGACACATTTGATAGAAGAGCCCTTAACTGTGCGCTCCGTCGCGGTGACATTCGCGCGCTTGACGCGCTTGGTATGGTTGCCACCTTTGACGATGTCGAGACAGCGAACCGGTATCATGCACAGTTGATTGGGCGTGGTGTTGAAACGTTTACCAAACTTGACCTACAACAAGCGTTCCTGAATTGGATACTTACGGGTCGTCCTCGTAGTTAACTCTGCATTCCAACATACTCAGCCCACGCGGCGTCTTGCTCAATCGCCTTTGCCGCGTCCCGTGTCTGTTTAATCGCCATGTAATGATGCCGCGTTAGCCAATCCGCGTCGGCTGGCAAGTGCTTTTTATCATTCAGGAGTGCCGCAGCCTCATCACGCGCAAGGATGTCTAGAACGCGCACAACCTCTACGGCAAGCGCAGCAGGCGTCCTTAGTTCACGAATGACCGCCGCTACGCTCTTCTCTTCCCGCCGAGCAATAATCCGCAGCCAACGTGCCGTCCTAGCCGCTAGGCGCATCGGCAGCGGCATCGGTGGGATCGGCCGGCGCGAGCGCGCGCGCATATTGTTCGATCGTGGCATCATCAAGGGCAGCTAGTCCCCATATGAAATCAACGAGCTTCTGAATAATGACCGGATTGTGGCCGCGCATGGCCTTCGCCTGATCGGGCGTAAGCTTAGGCACAATCACGGCTTCAAGGAGGGTAGCGGCATTCAGCGCGGCTACGCTTTGTTCCCACTCACCCGTCTTGCTGTTCCTCGTCGTAGCGGCGTGGTTGATCCGATCCTGCTGATCTAAATCAAGCGCACGAATGCGAATAATGAGCGGCTTGCCGTTCTTGTGCCAACGTCGGATCGTGACGTTCCGTTCAGGAAGATCGGCAATAGTTAAGAGATCATCGGCGGTGGCATACACCACCGCCGTATCTTGCGTGAGCGGGGTTAACTCATCGAACATTCCCTACCCCGCGCTCAGTGCCACGGTTCCGCCACCATTGCCGCCTTCAGCTTCGATCGTTTGTGTGCCGTCTGCGGAGGTCTTAATATCGAGCTTTGTGACATTGGCGGCTGAGAATGTGACAACCCTGCCAAGCGTCTGCGTCAACACAAGCGCGGCGGTAGTGCGCGCGGTAGCGGCGGTTTGAATAGCGGTTTGCCCCGCATCGCCGCCGCTGATCACATCGGCGCTGATCTTCCATGTCCACTTCTGCGAGGTCGCAACCTCTACGATCGTGGCATCGCCAATATGCGGGCCGATCTCTTCGGTGTTGTTCTCAAGACTGGCTGTCCATTCGCCAGCCCAGACGACATTGACGCCGCCCCATGTGATGGTTCCGGCTGTGCCAGATAGGGGTGTTGGCATGATGATGGCTCCTTAGTAATATAGACCGATCGTGACGGTGGTCACAGCCGAGTAGGTAAGCGACACAAACCCGTTGGACGGATTATTGTAGACAGCGGTCATCGGCGCAATGCGTACTCGCAATCCCGCACCGATTGTCCATGAACGACCTTGGACGATGGTTTGCCCATCGGCGTAGACTGCGGCGTACAGGGTGATCGGCGCTCCGCTGCCATTCAGGATGACCAGTTCAGGGCTATTCGAGTTATCGTACACATCGCCGCCAACGGCTGCGCTGCTAAGGGTTTCTGTCACGCCCGCGCGGGTGACTTGCGTAGGAACGAGTGTTGCCATTGCTAACTCCTATGGAGGGAAATCCTCCATTGATGTGCTGATTGGTGAACGTTGCCATCGGGGGGGATGACGATCGGCTTGTCGTGTAAGGCGCTGATACTGTAGCCGGGGGTCGCAAGCGCATCCATGCCCGGTGCTATCGCTTCCATGAGTTGTTCGGCTGCGCCTGCGGTGTCGGCTATTGCTTTCACAACAACCAGACCAGACCAACCAAGATCGCCAATCGCCCGCTCGGATCTGCCGCCCGCGTCTTGGGATTGGAAGACCACAAAAGGCCGCACTGCCGTGCCTGGCGCTTCAAGCCAGTACACGCCGCGTCCGGTGCGCGCCGCGAGTGCCTGTGCCACGGCAAAACGCACCAAGCGAATACTTCTGTAGATAGGCGTGGGCATTAGTCGCTATCTCCATCAAACACGACTCTTCCCTTCTAGCGCCTTGATCTGTGCGCCGACGTTTGCGGGAAGCAACGTCTTTCCTTGTTCTGATGCTGGCGTTACAAACGGCTGGGCTGCCGCGCGCCCGCCATACTCCACGAAAGGCGCGTAGTCAAGCGATTGCCCCGCTGAGATAGTACGCGAACCCGAACCGCCCGCGCCGAATTTCTCTATGGACGCTTTCAGCGCGCCCGTATCGACGGCAACGCCGCCGCGCTCCAAGTCCGCAACCTGATCGGCTGTCTCGTCAACACCACGATCGATTGCGCCCGGTAGCCCTGCTCGAAATGTTGCGATGTTTGATTTCAGCGCCATCGAAAGAAGCCTTCGTTTATCTATGCATCTCGCAAACCGACTTCTCGGCTCGTGCTATATCCTGTCAGGGGCGGCGTAAAAACCACCTGAAATACCCGCCCACTTTGGTGCGTTACCCGCGCATTGGCGGCTACAGCTATCGCCTTGGGCACGAATAGCTTGTAATCGCCTTGCTCTCGCAACTGATCGCCGCTCACTTCGCGCCCTGACCGTGGTACGAGCGTGCAAGGGCATGTCACGCTTGTTGGCGTTTCCACTTGCCCACCACCGCCATCGCTACCGATCACAATCGTGGTAATCGTGCAGGTGTCCGGCATGGACGCTTCGTCTACGGAGACTCGCAAGCGCTCTATGAGTGAAGATGGAATGAGATCCCTCATAGCCTGCTAAATTCCTCTGTCGTCGTAGGAATGCCAAGCGTTCTCGTGACAAAGGACATGGAAGAAGTTCCAGACAACACCCCTGAGCGCGCGTTGTCTGCAATTCGCCGCCATTCCTTGACCCGCTCACTCCATGACACAGACAAGCCCGATGGAAGCGACACGCTGCCTGGCTCTTGCGCAAAGCGCACCGCCAATTCATCAGCCATAAAGGCCAATGCCAGATCGAACGTGCTGTAGATACTCAGCACGGTTTCAATATGGTCATCCGTCAAAAGTTCAGTCGCACTATCGTTCGACGTATCGCCCAATTGCGCGCGGGCCTTGTCGAGATCCGTTTCCAGCGTGTCGCTATAGGCCATGGGTTACTTCACTATCTTTGCTTGCGCCTGCTGCAAAAGCAGCGCTTGCGTGATCGGGTTGCGTGCGGCTTCGGCACGGACAAGCGCCTCGTCTGCGGCCTTGCGCTGCTGTGCCAAGTCAGCGTGTAGCCGCTCGGCCTGCACTTGCGCCTCTTTCGAGAGCGGCTTGCCATCGGCGCTATACCACACGCCCGCCGCGTCCTTGGTTGCGCCGCCCTGAATTGATTCAGCCATGATGAATATCTCCTGTAGGGGCGGGTGTTTATGCCGCCCCTAACTAGCCCTAAGTGATGGTCGGATCGACGTAGGCGCTGGCCGAGCCGGCGTAATACAGAACAGCCCCGTTGGTGCGGTTCCAAACACCGAAGCCAAAGTAGCTATCCATCACGTCGGCGTACAGCGGGTAGTCGTTCAGCGTGGCCGCGATACGCAGCCCGCGCACGGCGGCGGCGGGGTGCTGGCGATACAGCAGCGGCTTCATGGACGAGCCGGCGTCAAAGCACAGCACGTAGCCCGCTGGCACCCACGACTTCACCCACACCTCAGCCGCGCCGAACTTGCCGATGGCGCGATTGTCCAGGCGGGTCATGTCCAGCCGTGGCCCAAGCTGATTCGCGTTTGTGGACAGAATGAAATCAGGGTCAACGTAGGCGGTAAAGCCGGTCAGCAGGCGCACGGCAGATTCAGCCGCGCGATTGATGTACAGGCGAACGGCGGTGCCATGCCCGTGCTCGATCACGTCCTCGATCAAGGCAGTGAGGGCGGCTGCTGTTGGGGCGGTGCCGTCCAAGAAGTCGTAGTGCGTGTGCGTCGATGCCGTAAAGGTTTCCCCATTCGGCCCGTTGGGGATGGCCGCCGAGTCAGCATTGACCAGGCGCTTCACCGCCAAGTCAATCTGCGGTGCCACGAACCGATCGCGCACGGTCACGTTGGTGCTGAGGAAGAGCGCCTTGCGCAGTTCGCGGCTAATCGCGCGGGTGTGGCGGGTTTGCACGTCAAGCACCGTATTAGCGATCTGCGCGGGGGTAGACTGAAGCATATAGTCATATGTCCAGCCAATATCGATCACGAACTTCTTGAGCGGCACGCCGATGTTCGATCCGGCTGCGCCCTTCACGGCCACACCGCGATCGTACTCATCGGCTTCGTACATCTCGCCGCTTGACGACGCGCCGTAGATGCGCTCACGGTCGGTAGTCGGCTCGGCAAGGTCAGTAACCATGCTGTCAACAACCGCGTTGTATGCAGCCAGGTCGCGGGCGAGGGTGGCGCGGATTTCGTCTAGCCCAAACTCTACAGCGGTCGTAGAGGTAATGGACGCCAGATCCGCGACGGTATAGGTGCCTGTTGCCATAGTCGCGGCTCCTTACGAATCGCGCGTGACACGAATGTGTGTCGCGCTAATTGAGCGGGCAACGCCTACGGCATCGCCGGTCGTTGCAGCGGTGTCCAGCCGGCCAGCGGTTGCGCCAAGGAAGTACAGCGCGCCGGGGGTAAGCCCCGTGCCATACTCGAAGATGACGCCGCGTCCCCACAGGGTGACAGCCTCGCCGGCCAGGTACGTCTTGCCTGTCCAGCCGTCGATCTCGGCTGGCTCGGTTGCCGCTGTGCCATTGCTCATATACACCTTGCCATCACTGGCCTTGATGTAGCACGGGGCGGCAGTCAACAGAGCTTCGCCGGCAATCAAGCCAAGCGAGGCCGGGATCTGGTTCGCATGTTGTGCGCTGCGCGTCTCTACCGTGGTAGTCGTAGCAGGCGCGGTCAAAAGTGCCATAGTTCAGACTCCTACAGCCCGCCCATGCGGGCGCGTTTTTCAGCAATGATGGCGTCCATATTGGGCGCGCTTGATGGGGTCGTGCGCCCGCCACCGGGCGGTGTGCCACGGGGTGCGGGTGGAGCACTTTCCAGCACAGTGGGATCCGAAGCTTGGAATTCACGTGACTTGAAGTCGCGGC
>JADMIO010845936.1_pt1 | contig 59481 bp, 43 predicted proteins | sample 8958161 | NCBI WGS metagenome assembly JADMIO01 (sample SAMN16585339, study PRJNA669376) | soil metagenome | isolation source: Crop rotation soil | place: USA: Cullars Rotation, Alabama | collected 2011 | reverse complement strand
CTTTCCCCCCCACCCATGGATACGGCCCTGCTAGGCATACAATTTTTTACCTCCAACCTCCCTAACCCTTTGCATGGGGAATAGAAAGTAAAACAAATTCAAAACGTTTTTTTAACGAGGTTAACCATAGTTTCTACCATTGGATATACTTCGCAAAATGTTAAAACAGATTTTGCGAGTTAGATGGGACCAAAAAGATACAAAATCAGAGATTTACTAATCTAATGCTTTAAAAGTATTCAAAAGCGAGACAAGATGACAAAAAAGTATCTTACCAATTCAGCAGACTCCTTTCCTCCCTCAGCAACCATGTTCAGCTGGAGGTGTTTCGGACGTTGGTTTCCAGTCATAATGGCTTCTACCATAGCCATCAGGCCCTAAGGAATTTTAAATGGAATAAACTTTGGCCATATACATATGGGTAAAAAAACATCACGAACAATATTATTGTTACTTACTGAATCTGTGATTTCTTTGCAGCCAGAGATATCCAAAAATTCCAGAGCAGAAGAATGCTGGAGAGGACCAAAAGAAGTATCATCTAGATTTTTACAAAATGCAAGAGAGAGGTAAGCCAGCTTCGGACATTTAGGGACGATGGTAGCGATCACATCAGAAGAAGTAGACACCACATAATCTAGACTCAATGTGTCCAAATTCGGAAAGCCAGCTATCATCTTGAGCGCATTTTCACTTAATCCGTCATTATTACCAAGCTCTAGAACTCGAATTTTCTTTCTGTTTGGGCAGTCCTGGCTGGACAGAGAGGATAAAGTATTTTCTGCTACTGCTGGATCAACGAAAACTTCATTTAGGTGCAGCTTCTCCAAGTGACCCAATTGGGCCAATGCTGGTAAATCTTGGCACTTGCAGTCTAAGCGCAACATTTTGAGGTTAGGAGCGAAAAGCTGGCGCAATGGAAGCGGGATTTCCTCCTCTTCGTCATCCTCCTCCTCCTCAAAACTCTCATCTCCCGGGCGAGCAAGCAAAGTTAGACTTTTCAAAGCTGGTTTTGGCGCTGAAGTCAAGAAATCGAAATTTGATGGATAGTCCCCGAGTTCGATATTTAGTTCCTCGATTTTCTGCCAGTTAATATGTTCCAAAAATTTATATGGAAATCCTTTATAATGGAATGTTTTCAAATTCGTGAGCGACTCCAGCAATTTAATCAAATCATCTTCGGGACAACGGGTAACGACGATTTTAAGTACCTCCAATTTTTTCAAATTGGAAAGAGCCACGGCGCTAGCTTGACTGAGAAAGAAGGAAGTCAGATCTAAACTTATCAATTTTGGAGCCGTTTTCTCCGCCAAACCGGCCAAAATTTTCTCACATTCCTTATCGTCTCCTCCAGAATTCCCGTTTCTTTCCATTGGCAACGAGAGAGACGCCAGATACGGTCTGCATCGTTCCAAAACCGATTCGACTATTTCGTTCGAAATCGCGGAACGATATTCGTTCATATTGAGACTGACGATATATTTCCAGGAATCTCGGAGTAGTTCTTGCCATTGTTTGCAGACTCTTTCGTATTTTATCCGGTCTTCCCAACCCAAAAAGGAAAAGATATGACGCAGACCGTCGTCTGGAAGGATATTTATCGATGGGGTATTCATTTCTTCCAATTTTATTCGTTTTCTTTTTTGAGCCGTATTGCAGCGGACCCTATCACAGTGGTGCACAACCTGAAAATGGCCGCGGGCCGCAATTGCGGCCCGCGGCCATTTTGTGTGGCTACCGTAGGCCTTCGCGGGCCGCATGTATGGGCAAAATTAGGTCTCTGCGGGCCGCAGGTTGTGCACCACTGCATCTAGAAATATTTCGACTCTACAGTTTTGGTGGAGTTGGGACCAAAACAGAAAATTTAAATTTTGGGAACTCTTTTATTTTTGCATGTTGCGAGTTTAATTTTTTACGGACTTCGACCTTTTTACGATTGATTGCTCAGATTATATTTATTTCTGAAAATAATGACTCGATATCTAAAAAGCTTGCTTTCGGTTAGGTGGTTTCGATTCAGTATATTTATACCGCTATCAGTTTTTCACATTCTTAGTTATAATGAATCTACAGATCGACTATATCGGAACCCTTCACGATCCTACGGGTAAGACAATTTCTACTTTTTCCGAAGTAGCAATGGAAATACGCTCCACCTCAGTAGCTATCATAACCCATTTAATGTAAGAAATAAACTATTAAGATAATCTGCAAAATCGTTAGTTGCAACTGTATGCTCTTGAATTATGCCAGATGGTACAATATTATGTAGGATTCTGTTGTATTTTTGTATAATGTATATATGGGGTACGTATCGTTATGTGGCCTGTTTAAATGAGCGGGAGCGGCCGCAGACCGTCAGGTCAGCGGTGGCTTCCACTCTTGTTGTTTACGCACTATAAAACCCTTTGTTCTGGGTAACCGAGCTCAGTTGTTATGTGAGGACGCGTAAGAGTGAGGTCGACCACGGTTTTACATGATGTTTTCGGGACGAGTAAAGACCGATTAACGGCGAGAGATCTTGGTTTTGCGTGCTTGCATAACCATCTCTACACCGCTACACAGGAACCACCAGGGACGACCGGGCGTACCCTTCCCCAAGAACTCGGGGGTACAGCTAAGGCGTGATCTAGCAACCCGACGTTTCCTACATGGAGGTTCCACCGAGATCTCCATAATTTTCCATTTTATCGGGGTGGGTCTTTCTTTTAACTTGTTCGTTGTAACGGCGCCATGCCGCCGAAGGGAAAGAGAAGAATCCTGGTGAGGCCACCAACAGCTCGTCGCCAGGAGGAATCGGATGAGGGCGATGCACCGCCGAGGGCTCGTGGCGCTTCGGCGTCAGCAAACCCGAAGGCCAGAATGCCCGCGGCGCGAAAGAAGATGAATCGGCCCGGACCGACCAAGCTGAGAACCCGAAGTGAGGCGTCCAAGGCGCCTAACCTCGCCGCATCGGCAACGGTGGCGAAGAAGGTGACGAGGCCAACGGGACGCGTGATCGCCCGGAAGCCAACGACACCCGCGAAACAAAAGGGACGGCCTGTAGCGAAGCCGCCGGCAGCACCAATGCCAGGCGCAGCGACCTCTGGAGCAACCGGACGACCCGCCAACCCGGTTACCCCCGTAGCTGTGGTCCGCAGAGAGTCGTTCCTGAGCCAAGAGTTAGTTGACCAAATTGATGCGTTCAGCGAGGTGCTACGCACCCGTTATGCTCATTTGGCTACAACCGTGGATACGAAAACCAAGGTCGTTGGGACACATTGTCGAGAACGATACGGCGTCTCACTGCCCGAGATAACCTTCATTCAGAAGCTGATCCGGCTTCGAGACACCAGCAGTCTACCGCAGTGGCCCACGGAGCTGGATGGAAGTGCCTTGCAGCCACCAGAAGAAGAGCCCGAGGCCTTGACTGGCGCAGCTCTGGTTGATGCGTTAGTGGAGTGGGGTCGAAGAGTAAGCGAGATGGAAACTGCCGTGGATGAATACCTGCAAGGAGTGGTAGCCTCACGGTTGGAAACGAAGCGGCCGCGCACCACGTTTGCCAGGTCTACTGATCCTCAAGCGGGAGCCGACCGGAGGGACAGTGGAGCCGACCGGAGGGATGGTGATGACGAAGAAGGCGAGGGGATTGCCAGAGAAGCCTCCCAGGCTGGGACGAGTAATGCTTGTCCATGGCCGAATACTGAGCGGGCGCCTCGTGTCGACCTAGCCGTTGCGAACGCGGCGCGAGCCATGGTGCGATCGGCGCGATCCAAAGAAGCAATTGTGAAGAGACTGCGGTTGATGCGTTTAGCCAGGATCCGGGAGAGGACGGCCCAGGCGAGCCGAGAACTCCCGCCGACCCAGCCGAAGCAAATCGAGTGGAAGCAAGATGACGGAACCACCATCGTTAAAGACGCTGTACGACGGTACGTCCATGATGTACTCGCAGTGGGAACACGCTTTCCTGGTGTACATGGACGCCATCGGAGCCACGGATGAGGAGAAGGCCGCGAGAGTCGGAGTGTACCTGGATGGAAACCCAAAGGCGGTAGTGACTGCCGAACTGCGGGCGGACCCAAAAGCCACCTTCGAGACTTTGAGCCGAAAGTTGAAGGCGGCAGTGCAAGGGACGGAGAAGAAGGAGCGGGAGCGTGCGTTGGCCATGTTGTCGGGCTACCACTGGGATTATACGAAGCAATCGCTCTTCACCCTGGAGACCCTGATAATCAAGTGGGTCATGACCGGGTATCCGAAGCTGATTGAAGAGGGTCTACAAGAAGTCTACATCATGGCAGGGACCGTCTTCCTGAATCTGGTGCCGAAAGAACTTGCCTCCCAATTGCGAGATGCAGCGTCGAACTGGACCGCTGAGGAACAGACGATCCAGCGGTACCGGCAAATGGCGGAGGACAAGTGCGATAACTTCAACATCTTACCCGGGCTGTATGACCCGAGACTGGAGTTGCAGGATCAAGAGATACAGGCCCGTGAACGACCAGGACCAGTGGGTGATGGTCAATGGTCAGGAGACGAGGTCCTTTAGAGTGGTGCATCTGGTCGAGTGGCCTCATCTGGTATTTATCGAGATTGGGGTGCAAGTGGTGGGGATCTTCGACCTGATGGACTACCACCCTGGAGGCTTGCAAAGGGTTATGAGTGTAGTGGCCCCGCCGCACCACTGAGCGCGGCGGCTCCCAGAGAGTCCGCGGAGTACACACGAGGTGCGACGGTCTTGAGAGATCTGAGAAGTACGCACAAGGTGTGGCGGCTCCTGGAGAGTCCGCGGAGTACGCACGAGGTGAAGGGCAGGCGGGAGGGCTGACTACGACCCAAGGACAGGGGGCCTTCAGGACATGTGGAGTCAGTCGGAGATAGACGAAGAGGAACCTGGCTTGCTGCTGCCCATCTACGATGAGACTGGATGCCAGTCCCAGATGAAGGAGGAGGAGAAAACGGCCGAATCGGGACGATTCTTTTGTAATAGGGGGGATGTAGGATTCTGTTGTATTTTTGTATAATGTATATATGGGGTACGTATCGTTATGTGGCCTGTTTAAATGAGCGGGAGCGGCCGCAGACCGTCAGGTCAGCGGTGGCTTCCACTCTTGTTGTTTACGCACTATAAAACCCTTTGTTCTGGGTAACCGAGCTCAGTTGTTATGTGAGGACGCGTAAGAGTGAGGTCGACCACGGTTTTACATGATGTTTTCGGGACGAGTAAAGACCGATTAACGGCGAGAGATCTTGGTTTTGCGTGCTTGCATAACCATCTCTACACCGCTACACAGGAACCACCAGGGACGACCGGGCGTACCCTTCCCCAAGAACTCGGGGGTACAGCTAAGGCGTGATCTAGCAACCCGACGTTTCCTACATTATATGAAATATTCAATTTGTTCGTTTGTTTGTTTATTTGTCACTCTTTTCAAATTACGAAAATATGATAACAATGAATTGCAAAAACTAAATGCAAAACACGATAAAAGCAAAAAAGTATTAAAAATCTCCATGCCACCCATTCCATCGATCATATGCACAAACATCTCGACATTGTTCATGGCAGGATTCTCCACCAGCAGATCGTTCCCGCGCAGCCATGTGGCACCTGTCCATGCAGCGCATGCATGCTTCACCTCCAACTCCTTCATCACCATTTGCTTCAACTATTCTTTTTCCAGAAACAGTTTTGCATAATAATAATCCAGTGACTGAAACTATTCAATTTATTGACTCACTGGGCACCTTATTTTATGTAAGTTTTCGACTTTAAAATATAGCTGTAAACAATGCGATTAAAATGCGAAAACGCAAACCTGTAGCAACAAAGCCTATGAATATTAGCCATTTCATTTTTTAATAGGACCAAACTATGGTGAACTTAACAAAGCAGTCATACGCGTCTTCCTTACTAACTCCAGCGAAATGCAACATACAGGCTGGTGTATTTTCCTTTCGAGTAATTTAATATTTCCTCTGAAGCTTGTTGCTTTCATTCGTACTCATTCTCATGGTATAACTTGCATAAACATGGTGTACAAGGTAACTTAGTGGCGGATAGAATTTCAGCGCGAATGCGCCACGGTTAATTCTGGATAAATTACGTAACAACACGACGTCTGCGCTTCGTGAAAAGCAGCCTTAAATTCCTAAAAGTCAGAAGTTTGATATGTAACATCATATCTTTGGAAACAGCATCATATACGAACATTGAATTATTAAAAGTAGCAGCCAAAAACATGGCCGGGTTTCGCGCAACCTTAACTGCCCAGTTACTCTAACTGTCTCAGTTAGTCCTATGTATTTCCATAGAACTTGTCTCAGTTAGCGTTTCGTGAAACCCGGCCTCTATATTCTTCAACACTTATTCACAAAAGATTTACAAGATCTCTGCGTAAAGTTGGCCTAATTTAATGTCCTGGATGTTGACCTTAGAAGTAGCCATTGTGAATTAACAGACCGTTCTAAATTAAGGGAAGGAGAATTCACTCTTAAAGTTCCGCTTGTTGGATAAGCCCCCGCATAAGTGGGAGCGTCCGCCTTTAAGAAAAAAAAAGAAGATAATATTTATTCTCTATTTTCGAAATTTTCTTTAGAATTTTTCTGTTATGCTAAACGGGGCAAATAATTAAATCATTTTAATAATAAAATTTGGCATCTTTTTTCTGTTGATCACGCTCCTAAAGAACCCCCAACCGTAGCACCTTCTTGGAACTAACTGGTTCATTAAAGTCCTTTGTCGAGGATCTTTCATGAACCATAATCCGGCCTACGCACATTACACGAAGAAACCAGTGGGCTAGAGTTCATGAAAAACATATTCATAGATTTGGTGTTGTATAAATACATAAAACTGAATTTCATCCTTGGAATATGAATTTAATCATTTGTTTATTCTTTAAAACTTCTAGAACATTAATATGAATTTAATCATTTGTTTATTCTTTAAAACTTCTAGAACATTGAATTAGTGCCAGCACGTTCCAAAGTGAAGAGAAATTTGGATGCTTTTCAACAAGTTTGCTTGTGTATGATACTCGCTATGATCTTGTTTTTCGATCTAGAGCTAAGTTCTAATTCTTATTTTATCTCCAAAGAAAACTCTACCTTAAGAGAATAATGGGGATTTCATATGCACATTTTGTTATTCAAAAGAATAGTTATTATGGAATTGTGCTAATTACCATTGTTTAGGGTTTGCCCATTCATGTATGTTTTTGACGCTAACTTAACTATACTTAAATTAAGCCAGAGTATCTACAATGCAACCCTTATTCAAATGTGTTAGTTATTTTATGCCTTTCAAAGTTCAATAACTAATCTTAGCAGCAAGGAACACTAGCTATGTAGCCTTATTTGTAGTAACATGATAAGAAGAAAATAATATGTGCCAAGATAAATTAAAATAATTATTATAAAATAAAACTTGAACCAATCATATTATATAGATAAATAATTTTAATAAAATTAATAAAATCTAATTCATAATATTAAACTACATAACCTAGGCAATTTTTTTTGTCAAAATATCCATGGAATAAGATAATACCATGGTATAATAAGTGTTTGGTTAGAATCCCTAATAACGTGCTCTAATTTATATGGGTATATTCACTGAAAATAACATTTACTAATGTAAAGAAGCATCCCTTAATTTTTTCTCCAATTTTAATTTCAAATAAATTTATTGAAATATTAATTAAAATTTTTAAATAAAATAAAATAAACCAATTTCCATTCAACTATTTATCGATATATATATAAAACTATGATTACATCATTTTTAATATTTATATGTTATTAATTTTATAATAAAATAAATTAAGCAATATTATTACAAATTAATTAACTTTGTAAACAAAATACAGAAATAGCTAAATGTCATTCCATATAAAACATTACTATGAAAAAACTCCGTTCCATTATGAATATGGCGTTGCCTTCCTAGAGGACTTTGAATCTTATTAATGGTTATATTGGTATTTGTTATTTTACCACAAACATTACATCAAGTTATCCTTTCCATTTAAGAGCAGAATTTTATTTTTTTACACGTTTTTAATTTTAAAAATGGTTTTACATTTTAAAATTTATTTTTATATAGTTTGATTGGGCTTAATGGTTAAGAGTATGTGTTTTTCCTAAGAGGTCACAGGTTCAAAACTAGAGGGGTAGAGTATGGGTAGAGTATGTATAGACTTCGTAGTCAAATTGTTGTGTGGAAGTGGGTCCCTTCTCCCACAAACAAGGGGTTTCATACATTAATTTGGTGTTTGGCTTGGCTATGACCTTAAAATTGGATAATAATAATTATTATTATTATTTTAATTTTCGATCATTTCACATTTTTATTTCAAACTCTAAATCAAGGAATTCAAACTTTAAACTAACGAATTTTTTTAATATTTTGATCGAGAAATTTGCAAAAGATAAGCCTTAATTAAATTAAGCTTCCCCCTTAATAAAGGGTAATGAGAAAGAATATTTAGGCTCACCACTTAATGATTTTTCATATTCAGAAACCAAAATCTTAAATTCATGAAAAAACTATTAATAATAAAAACTCTAGAAATCTTATCTCGGAAATGTCTCATTAATTACAAGCATTTCCCTTTGAGAAAAACTTCCCCAGCTGCCACTTTGCACCACTCTTCACCCTTTGATCTGTTTTTGGACGATTGAACAATGGTGTGTCATCCGATTAAAACATTAAACTTTAAACATAAAAAATAAAAAAAGCTACATAACCAAAAGATGCAAACTGTAGTAGGAAGAATTGTGGTTTGGGTGGCTTATTCTTATTTTGTATCTTCTGGTGCTTTGTGGCTTTCATGCTTCTTGCAATATATGTTCTACTGCAGATGTCCCATTAGGTTTAGTTATACTAATTTAAGAAGTTCTACAATACTGATCTTGAGTGTGTCTTATTATACCCCTGTCCATGTTCTATAATATTTCTTGTGTCTTTGCTCAATGCTTTTCAAATAATTTGTGGTTTATGATTCATTTTATTATGGCCTATTTGTATTGATGGTTTACCTTCATTAGCATGATATTCAAGTCTTTGTAGTATGTGGTCTATGATTCCTGAGATTCTGGTATGTATGTACTCATGGCTTTCCTTTCTATAGTTTGTGATTTATGTTGTACAATACTTCCTATGGGTACGACTGATTGGATGACTACTGATTGGTATAACGTGTTTGTGTTCATGGCTAAAACCTAGTTTTCTGTGGTGTAGAGTGGTGCATTCCTATCATTATGACAATGAAATTTTTTCTCCTAGAAGGTGCTTTGCTCCATTTGGCAGCTCCATTTGGCAATGCACAACAAGAAATTCTGCAACCCAACCATACATTGTTGCACACAACTTGCTCCTTTCACATGCTAGCCCTGTAAAGATTTATAGAGAAAAGTATCAGGTTAGTCCTGCTACATCACAACAAAAATTTTCATTTAAATGTTAAGACCATGAACTAACCACTGATGTTGAAACATTTCTCCAACTACAACCCATGCAAAAGCGAAAAATTAAGTTTTTTTGGATTTTGTATGGTATGAGCTTCTTACAAATTCCAGTGAGGATCAAGCAACGACTCAAAGATCAAGGGATTTCCATATTGGATTGGGTGTGTGAATTTATTTCTTCCCTCTACTTGTGTTGAATGAGAAGTGGTTTTCATTTAATTATATTTGGTATTTTTTTTTATCAAAATAACATGCAAATTACGAGCCACAAAAGGGTTTCCCTTGGTTTCATATTTTAGCGCCTTTGTTGTTCTGTGTTTCTGTTTCCTTTTGAAAATTTTTCCCCACTCATGTTTTTATTATAATAAAATATGTTATTTTCCTTCATATTTATCATTTTATACATCCTATTACCTATGGGAAATATACTTATTATATGGTGGGAAATATACTTATTATATGGTGGAAATTGTTGGGAGAAGGTTGCCCAAGTTTACAAAGGAACATACCCAAATGGTTAAAGGTTCGATAGACTTTTTAGGTGTTAAACAATACATTTCATATTACATATATGATCCTAAAAAAACCCAAACAAAATGTAACAGACTACCAGATGGACTAGAATGTAGGATTTTCATGTAAGCCTTTCAAATTTCAAATTATATAACCATCTCTTTTTTTTTTTTATCTTGCATATTATGTAGCTAAACTACCCTATGCTGTTGTGATATACACAATACCATAAACAAACGTTATTTTGTTTCAATTTTGGTTGTACTTAAACTTGATTTAAAATATGGCAGATGCTTGCAATGGATTTCCCATTGGACAAAAGTTAAGATCTCTTCCCTTCTCATTCGGTATAAACTTCCTTTTCCAATCTCAAGTTGCAGCAAATTCTTTCACTGATTTTAAAACACTAGCAGTTGTCATGTTTCTAGTTGGGCTGCTTGTGATGAACCCCCTATTCTGCTCCAATCTTTCATGAGTTGATCAAAATTGCTACTTATGATCCTAATACATAATATTGAATCCCCTATCCAAATGCTATGTTCTAGGAAAAATCAAGGCATTTGCATTCTTCTTGTACTCACAATGCATCCTGAATGTTGCTGAATTTGGCTTATTTTACAGTGCACTATCAAATTGCATTTACAGGGACACAATTTATAGAATGTCCTTTATGTTGTCTCTTAGGATTACAACATTTTTTAGATGAGTCTCTTAGGATTACAACATTTTTTAGATGAGTCTCTGTTATCCTCACATTTTTAACATCTTGAGTTGTCTTCTCATCACATTATGAACGTCAGTAGTTGGGAGCTAATGATACCACTTGAATTTTTCACTGCAACTAGGTATGCTTAGTATAGTGTATCATATTCTAGCCGATAACCTGCTTTACTCTCTTCTTTCTTAATTTGTAACGTGTAAATACATTGTCAAAGTTCCCAATGAGCACATTTTTAACATCTTGAGTTGTCTTCTCATCACATTATGAACGTCAGTAGTTGGGAGCTAATGATACCACTTGAATTTTTCACTGCAACTAGGTATGCTTAGTATAGTGTATCATATTCTAGCCGATAACCTGCTTTACTCTCTTCTTTCTTAATTTGTAACGTGTAAATACATTGTCAGAGTTTCCAATGAGCTAGGAACTAGAAATGGAAAAGTAGCTAAATTTACAGTGACGGTTTCCGCGACAACCTCAACTGTTGTAGGTATTGTCTTTATGCTTCTCGTTCTCGAGTTTAGACAAGAATTCACTCTAGATTTTACGAGCAGTGTAGTCATTAAAGATTTCCTTTGTAAATGGGTTTTTTTGCTAGCATTAGTGTTCAACCCATACTTTCAGGTAAAGCAGTTAATTCTTTTGGAGTACCAATATTTCCCAAAAATCTTTGCTTAACCAAGATCACGATCACCGTTAATGAGTAAAGACAGGGTCGTGAGCACCTAATACAATTTAATTTAATTAATTATATTAATTCTAATAATTATGGTAATATAATGTTGATTTTTTGGGAATTTAGTTGAAGTCATCATAATAATAAAATGTTACATTTCATTTGGAAAGTTGTTTTTTATTTTTTAATTATTTTTATTAATTTAATAAAAATTAAATTATATTTTGGGTGGTGTGGTTTAAGCTAAATGTAATGCATTTTGTAAATTAAAGCCTATATGAGAAGCCTAGGTCAGATAAGCCCAAGGAAAATATATGAAGAACTCAATACACTGGTAAAGAATTTGGAAAATAGTCTTATAATTTTCTGAAAATTAAATTCCATATGAGAAGCCTAGGTGAGATATATGAAGAATTCTAGATATAGTTATTTTTAGGTAGAGGAATGAGTGACTATATTGTTGATTCTCGTCATTACTACTATAATTAATTTCTAGTACATCCATAGTGAAAAGTCAAAGAAATTATTTGTAACCAATCGTTTCCTTAATAAGACACCCAATATCTTAATAATGTAAGTATTTACTAACTATTCTACACTATAAACATAAATAATAGTGCGTCTATTCACCCACTCCCCTACACTATTTTTTTTAAGATTTTACATTAGTTTCTTTTAATTTTTAATTTGTTTATCACAAGACTCAATACAATGAAGACAAGATGCGAGACATAGTTATTCACATAATTCAAATTCAAAATTCCATGAATATATAACAAGTAGTAAACCCTACAACTGCTTTCAACTTCAAAGAAGTTTAACACCGGTTAGATTACTCACTCACAAAAACCCTTATCAAATTAACTACTAAATAAAACCTATAGGTTGGTATGACCATGATCTAATGCAATCTCCCCCATATATGAGATCAGTATATATTTGTAATTATTTTCTTACGGTGGTAGTTAAATGTGCAAGTCGCTTTTGCAATGATTTCACGTGTAGCCATGGGCTCTAGATGGAAAGCTTATGTTGTGTCAATCAACATAGGGTGTTATTACATCATTGGAGTATCGATAGGAATGTTTCTTGGTTGCGAATTTAACTTAAGTTTCCAGGTGAGTCCATATAAATCTATTTGTGCCTGCATCAAATTTGGATGACATCCCATATGTATGTGAAGTAAATGAAAAATAATAGCTTCTACCCAGCATATGACAAATGAAAGAACATATTTATTTTGCAAGGAATATGGATAGTAATGATTTTTGGAACAATAATGCATATCTTCATAGTCACTTATATTACACATTGTTGTGATTGGGAGGGAGAGGTAAAGACAAAATATGAAATAAGAAAGTGCAAATTCTTGTGTTGTATACATGAATATTAATAGGGCCATGCACTAATTAATTTGTAGGCCACTAAAGATCAAAATAGCCTCAACACATGGTCTTCTAGTTATCCCACTCAAATTACACCGTAGGAGGTAGCCATATGCATTTTAATCTAATGGTGCATACATTTAATACTATTAAAAACACTTAAATCTAGGTTGTGTACCTTATTTTCTACATTTCCTTGGTAGCTAAGCATGACGGGAGACGATGGTTAATGTTGCTAGATGAAGCTTGTAGTTTGATATTATGAATATTTTCTATCAAATGGATAATTTATTGCTATCCTACCAAATCTTTATGCATGGGTAGGAAATTTAATTGGATATCTTGTATTATGAATTATTATTACTTATAAAGTATTATGTAAATCATAAGAGTAAAGGTTGAAATCTCAATATATACTGCGCATTAGAGTTGGATTTGCAATGCCTTCTTTCCCAAAGGGTTAACTATGGTGAGTTGTAAGCTCATATAGGGATTTGCATATGCCAACTGGCATGGTTATCCTTAACAAACATTGGCCTTATCCATTTCTATATAATGGAGTTATTTAATGTATCTTATCATAACATTATTGTGAGTAATATACTCTTACTTGAATCCAATGATTCCTAGCCCGTTGAATTGTCTTTTAGAGTTTAGTATTTTTTTTATGATCTAAACGGGATTGGAATGAACAACGCAGGCTATTATGTGCATGTTGATAGTGGTGTGGCTACACGCTCTCTCCCTTTGAGAGACCTCGAAGGTTATCATTTTATCTCCATGTTCAAACTGCAAGTTTTTCACTCCAAATTGTAGAAGAAATATCCAAACCATCAACAAAAAAGCTCAATTTAAAACTTAAAAAAGGAGAAAACTATAAGATGATCGATGTCTGCATGGGTGGAAGCCATTTTATCCTATATGGGTATTGCAGGTTCCCAGACTGGTGTCAAGTTTTGGGTCGAAATTTTGTGTGGCTGGAGGATGTCGGTCGGGTTATACTGCCATACCAACCCTTGGATTTTCTTCTTAAGTCTCCTTTTAAACTCAACTGGAACTCCAAAGTATTCTATAACAGAAGGAGCGAAAATTGATCTTGGAGCACCATCTGATCTTTCACAATGCAATTATCGATAACGGTGTTGCCAATAAGATATAGGACTAACCCCAATTTTCTTTTCAAGTGAAGAAATCACCTTTGGAGCAGCTCTCAGGGTACATAGTCTTTCTTGTGATTGGACAAAGGACTTGTCAGAACCAAACCTACACACAGGTAGCCCTTTAGACCACATCCTTGGGACTCGCCCCAGTTGCCTAACGTCCATTGCAGATCTTTCTTCGGCTTGCCTGACATAAAACTAAAATTACCTGAGCATGAAGACTACGTCTAACGCCATGTTATCTGTAAGGTTTATTCTGTTATGATCTCCACACAACTTCTGGTTTGTGAAGCTTAGATCTCCAATGTTATAGGGGCCAATATATTTGGATCTAAAGAGTGGTTTGGTTATTTTATTTGTTTCATGTGATCTTTTTACTTCACTTAACTTCTTGGCATTTAGATCTGAATTTGCCTGGGGCCTTTCATTTGTATGTTGTAGATTTGATACACTTGAATTGGAGCTTGCCTTTTAAAAAGCCAACCATCGTTATTGGAACCACACTTCCGTTTATGTCTCACATTCCTTGCTAGGTAGGACAAATTCATATCTATATGAAAACCATAGGTTAAGAATTGCATATTTGTTGGGTCATGGTTGAACAGCCTATTACTAGTTTATTTTTTATGTCAAGATATATTAATCGGTTTAAGTTGGAGTAAATTCATGCCTGGTGTGCCATTTGGTTATTGTGGACACCCTTAATTTTTTTACATTCCTTTTCTGCGATTTTCACATCAACAACAACATGATAATAATCCGGTCTAGTCTGCATCCTTGCAATTTGCAAAATTGACTTTTGGTGACTCTTAATTATTATCTCTTCAACTTTCTATTTGTCAAAACGAACTTGAATTATATTTTGTCCAGTATGTCTAGCATATGAGTTGGCTGATTTATGGAGGCTCTTAATTTATATGCTAGCTAATATTTTTGGAGATTATGTGTAATATATTTTTTTGGCATCCTTTTTCATTAAAATTGATTTTGGGCCACTGTTAGGAAATATTAATTCTTAAAATTGTAAGATTTTAAGAATATTTGGAGAACGGATTTATATCCTTTTGGTATTTTGATGGTCGGTGCTTATGAAAATCTTCCTTGTTGGTTAGTCATGAAAAATTAGCTCAATTGGTATTATTTGAGTGGTGATTGAAAGCTATTTTTGCTGTCATTATTAGCATTGTTTCGTAGTAATTTGTGTTTTTGTGGCTAGTGGAAATAAATTTGCAAACTTGGTCTTTTCAAGAGGGCAAAAGGTTGCAAGAGCTTCATGAGAAGAAGGAAGCAAATGAGCTTTGTAAAGAGGTCATTCAATTGTAGTCAATGGTAGCTCTTTTTTTAACACAGAATGCGACACTTAAAAGTAGGTTGTAAACTTCAATAGCTGAGAAAATCAGAAGGTCAAACATATGGAATCAACCATGGGCACATATTTTTAGATGCTTGTGGTGATTGGAAGCTATTTTTGTTGTCATTATTAGCCTTGTTTTTTAGTAATTTGTGTTTTTGTGGCTAGAAAAAATAAATGTACCAACTTTTTCTTTTCAAGATGGGTAAAAGATTGCAAGAGCTTCGTGAGAATATGGCATTAGATAAAATGTTTAAAGAGGTCATTAAGTTGTAGTCATTGGTAGATTTTTTGCAAATAGAGAATGCGACACTTAAAAATAGGTTGTAAACTTCAATAGCTAAGAAAATCAAGAAGGTCAAACATCTATAATCAACCATGGGCACATATTTTTAGATGCTTGAAGATGAATTTTAGGAGAAAATTGACCTCCTCGACAACTTGGTGGAGGAAGTTGAGTCAAAAAATTTGACTCAAACACTGAAAATCTGAAGAAGTAGTTGGAAGAGAAAAATAATCAATGGGTTATAGAGATTAGTTGTTTAAAATAATCAATGTTGGAACAATATCATTTTTTGAAAGAATATTATGATGCATTCTCAGAATAGTTGATTGAGAAGGATGAGGTTATTCAAAAATTGCAATAGTCTAAGAAACCCTTGAAATGGAACTTAGTTGCCTTCATAATGTTCAGATGGAGACAATTGATGTTGATATTCCAAGCTCACATTCTTTCACATTTCATGATGTTGATTGTTAGAAGCTTGATGTTGATGATCATGACTCATCACATGTTTTTGTTGCACCTAGTTTTGAAAAACATACTACTAGTATTCAATCTCGATTGTTTGGAAAAATGAGATATACTAGAGGAGGACTTGGAAAGAATGGACAATGAATTGTTGTTCCTATTTTAACCCTACAGTGTAGACATCAAGAGCTGGTCTTGGATAAGATATTCTTGCTACCTCATCACCTATATTCATCTTTGTTTAGACTAAAGAGGTGTTGTTTGTAGCTGGAGGAATTCAGACTAACGTATTGAAAGAAAATGCCCCTGTTGATTGTGATAAACAAATCTATTAAATGGTTGTTGATGTCATTCTGAATGACAGTGTTGTTGCACTCAAGTTCGAGTCTGTAGAAATAAACACTGAGCCATGTCCACATACTCATAAGAAGAAATTACCTAAGCATCATCATTCTTGGTCACATAGTAGTCCTTCATTGACATTGTTACAGAAGATACGTGAGAGATTGAACCATGGAACAATGTCGACCATCAAGATTATTTTTGGGTGGATCGATGGATGGTCATGACATCAAATGAACCAATGTTTGAAAAATTCATAACATTGTGTTGCATCAGTTGTGCAGTCATACAAAGCTACGACTAGATAAGCACCGAGAAAATGAAGCTCTGCTTACCCTAGTGTTATTTGCCTATAAATTTGCTACTTCTTTTGTATACAGAGATAATTAATTCTAAATTTAATTCAATTGTAGATTTTTAGCAGGTACGACATGCTTGAATTTTCAAATGCTACGCACCTTTTGGATCCCTATGTTTACAACCACATTGAAATTGTCAGATTTGATGTTCAATATTATTTCTTTCTGTGATTTGTGATGATTTTCTCAGCTAATGCAATAGTAACAACACTACTAATTAGTTTGAAGGGCACTTTATAATGAGATGCAAGAGAACATTAGTCAATTAGCTGAAGGAAATTGAATTCTGAACTGAATGTTGATTTTTGCAACCTTTCAATCTTGATTTGTAACCGTTCAACACGTGGGAGAAGAATGCACCTTGCCTCCTTTGAGATGTTATAGATTCTTCATAACCCTACCTAGACTCCTCCACACTTTTCTCTGCAACACACATCTTCTTTTGCCACTATAGTTTCACTTCCTTATGATATTGTTATTCAAATACTCTGTCTTCATCATTTGAAGACATATTTTCTATTATTTTAGTAAACCAAATAGTACTCGCAATGAGTCATTCCAATTTGGAAAGAAATCAAATATTTCAAGGTAGATTGAGTTCGGGTGGCAATGTTGGTGGGAAGTATAGAAAAGGTTGTTGTGCTATTGAAATATTTTTCCCAGACATAACTGCTTCAAATTCGATTCAATTCGTGTATATGAAAGCAGGAAGAGTGATAATTGCAGGACTAATTATGTGATATGATGATTTAGAATGGATGTTAGATGTAACAATAATTGAATAATGAAAGTGATTTTTCTCCGTGCTCACATGTAAGAAAATCCACCCCATTAAAAATGTAATAAAAACATACTGGTATACAGTTAGATATTATATCTTCAATAATTTTTTATATATCACGATTATTCTCGAATTTATGCCTTATGACATTTCTGCTACAACATCTGTTGCAATTTCTAATTACGTTCCCTATGGGAAGAACTCCTCCAACTACCACTCTATACTCTTTTGCATCGTCAAATCCAATGTAGACGATTGAATTTTCTTCCATCATTAGATTCATTGTTTTAACTATCAACTAAATCTTGATTTGTGCAACCGTTCAACTTATTGATCTTTACAATAAATCGTGAACATATTACAAGTACTCATAGTAACAAATCATGCCCAAGAGTGCCGAACGAAAATTTGATTAAATAACCTTGAAGCTACTATCTTACAAAGACTCATGGAAGTTTCCTTTTCCTTTCTTATCCTCTCATGGCCACGATGCATCCCGTGCTTCAGCAGAGTAGATGGGCATATTCAGAAAACAAAAGCATTATTTTAACTGCGAGATAAGAATTTATACCGAGATGTCCTTGAAGTTTCCCAGCAAGTTCTAGAAAACAAGGGATGGTGCATAATTCTTTCTTTATGCTCACGCAAGGACAAGTTATTACATGTTTTGGCAAGTGGGTTATCGAACATCTTGATCGTAATAGTTACGAACCCGGAATCAAAGTGTATAGAAGAGCAAGAAGATGAGAAGATCAAAGCAAAATAAATGGCGGTTCTGAGAAGTATATTTTGAGATGGCATTCCTAAAGCAAAGAAAATTGTGGTTCCAAAGTTGTGGAATAACCTGTTTCAACGCAGAAGTTACACTAATTATCCAAGTTCGTCAACCCTAACCATTTCAACGATGTAAAGGTATGATAAAAGACGACAACAAAATCGTCTCTACATCTTCCTGCCAGACGTTTCAATACTGAGGTTGAGACTTTAATTAGTCATTTACAAATTATAATGAGGAGGACATGTCTTGACGAAACTGTTCTCAATGTATTTAAGGTGCTTGTAGACAAGGATGGGTTAGAAGAAAGAGGGTTTATCTTAGATAGTTTATCAGCTTGTCTATTTAACTCTATGTAAATATGTACAAATAAGAACCATTCCAAACTTCCAATATATATATATATATATGTACAAATGAGAACCATTCCAAACTCTCGTTGTATTTTTTGATTTGGCTGAAGATAGGCTGAAGTCTAATTATTTATATTTTGAATTTGTGATTGCTAATTGGTTCAGTTTATAACAGTTTTGGAATCTCAAAATCAAATTTTCAAAGCATAAAGGAGGAGAATCCAGATAGCCACAAACTCAAGGTCATATTAGACCCATGACGTAGAACATATCTGATTTTGAAATCAGAGAAACCAAGCAAACATGTACATGTACAACAACTCCCACTTTATTTGACTGTCTCAGTTTTATTTTTTTCTATTTATTTATTAATATGAAATAATTTCAACTAGGGATAGAATTTGTAGGGATAATTGTTGGTTAAACATATATTCAGACAATTTCTTTGCCCATCTACACTATGTAAAGATCCAAATGGACATTATAGTCGAAAGAAAAACGTCCTAGTATTTCAGATTTGATATTCTTACAGTGACTCCAATATAGAGACCAGAGTTTGCAGACTCCAATGTCGGCACTTGAGTTTGCGGGCCGAGAATTCATAATATTGAGAGAATAATCACCAATAAAGTTGCATAGGATTGATGTCTCTCTCCCGGTCAATGCCCTCTTAATTATCGATGTGCTTCTTTGTGCACTATGGGTTTGACGTTTGAATGCAGCTATATGTTTAACCTAGCTCCTAGCACCACCATTACAAGTGCAATCACTAATTTGCCCACTGCCACGCCTTAAGTTTTCAACTCGACTCTCATGTCAGAAAAAGGTGGCCAAAAGAAAAAGAAGCTCAAGTCACATTTGAATAACTTGATGCGACATACAGGGAATTTAACTCCAAGCAGCCCTTGAAAACTCGATGGGCATGTGGGAATTTTTACTCCAGTCACCAATGTAGAACGAGAGAGAGATTACAAAAATTTGTTAATATAAACTAATAAACTTAATGTTTTATTTTATTAAAATATTTGTTGTTTTTCTAAATGCTAAATATATTATTAATTTTAAAAAGATATCCATATCCACAACACATAAATGCAAACAATTAATTATTTTAACACTATTTATAAATGAGAACCTTAGAAAAATTCCAAAGATTAAACATTAAAAATATTTTTTTAGGCACAACGGGTTCATACATGTAGGTTGAGGATCTTAAAAAAATGTTTACCAACACAATCTAAATACACATAAATATTACTTTTAAACCCTTCATTAATAAAAATAGTTGAGAAAATTTATAAAAGATGAGAAACCTTTACGGTTCGCCTTGAGTATAATGCATAACTTTACTGTGGAAATATTTATTTTTTAAAAATATTATAAGTAAAACGATACTTATAAACAAAAACCAAATAACAACACAATTCAAACATATAACTAATCGAAAATAAAATTGGAAATGCACAAAAATTAAATGACACTGAAACAATTTTCTTCATTTCTTTTTAAAAAATGAGAACTTTTATGGTTGACTTTGACCTTGCATCTATTGCATAATTTTATTGTAGAATTTTTTTTTTTTTTTAAATGTACTTGATAAATAAGATGATATCTGTAAACAAAAAGCAAATGACATACACAATTCAAACCTATACTTGATCGAAAACAAAAAAAAATAAAATTAGAAAGGCACAAAAATTAAAAAACACTAATTTTTTAAATAAAATTAAAAAAAAAACTTGAAAATTTAAAAACACTAAAAATATATTTTTAATAAAATAAAATAAAATAAACCTAAAAATACAAAAAATATTAAAAAAAATTCTGGATATAAAAATATGTACTTTAGGTATATTATCTAACCACTTGAAATAATATAAAATCACACATCCCTATATTTATGAACAAAATGCTCTATCTAACTTCGAGGCTTTCAAAAATGGCTTTACAATAGGTGCATTTTTTAGCTTCTCCCACTAGAAATAATATAATTATTTCTAAAATTAAACACGTTCAAAATACGTGAACAAAACATTGTATCTAAAGCTTAATAATTCAATCTAAATTAAAGAGGGATGCATTGTAGATACGTTATAAGGGGGCGTGGCATCAGAGTAAATTGAGGGTAAAATGGTTTTCTTTTAGTGGATAATAATGGTTTTTTAGTGGATAATATTAAAATAATAAAAATATATGTTGCATTTATATTTTAGGTTAAAGATGTTATTTTGTTACTTAAAATATAAGTATTTTTTAAAATAAAAGTAAAATATGTAGCTGGGTTTATTGTAGTTTTGGAGAGATTTTGTAAGTTAATGTGATGTTTTTCTTATTGTTACAACTCAGTTTTTGTTGTGAACTAGTTATCATGATTCAAAACATAGTCATTATAAGTCTGCTAGACTTGATATTCACTTTAAATGTGCACCAAATTATGTTGTATATATAAAGAATTTATCACGTTGCACATTATGAATTCACATCGGACAAATAATTCATTCACTTTAAACTATTAGATATGTTTGAATTAAGAGTTAATGACTTGTACTTGAGAAAGTGCAACCATCTTTTTCTTGGAAGGGCATCGATTGATGTCATAAAATAATTTGGACTTGCCAATCACCAAATTCCCATGGGACCAAGGTCACTGTGTGCAATTTCCACATGCATGTTTTTTTCTTCATCCACCTTTTTTTGTCAAATTTATTTGTATGTTTCTTGTATAAAATGCAAAATTCACAATAACTCTTTAATGTTTTTACTACTCAGATAGATAAGTAGATAATATAAATTTTGAGGCCATTATTTTAAAACCAAGGTGAGGTGTGGCCTTTTGCTATAAAAAAACAATATTCTCATTGTGGTGCTTATGGACCACAAGTAGGTTATATAAATTTTGAGGTCATTATTTTAAAACCAAGGTGAGGTGTGGTCTTTTGATACAAAAAACAATATTTTCATTCTGGTGGTTATGGACCACACTTCCTTTATTTTCAAGATAAAATGGTTTAAATGTTGTTGAATGATCTCTACATTATTTTTAATTGCATGACATGGGTTAGATTTTCTTAAGTAGAATTCGTTGGATTAAAATAAGAACATGGCAGACACCAAAGCGATTAATGGTAAAGAGAAATGTGATATTTTGAATAGTTTCAAGGATCATGAACGAAATAATATAAAGGTAACTCAATAGTCAGAAGAGAAACACAAACAATTTTGTCAACAAGAGCTATAGTTGATGCTATTCTTGGGTTTAATTTCCAAATTGCAAATATGTGCAGTTTTGTTCAAGGTTAGATCTTAATTCACATAGAAATTGAAAATTTATTTACAAAATTGATATAGTCCTTTGTAGACACATGTTTTAAACTATAAAAACAAATTATATAGTAGTAGGGAGTGATCAAGAAGAGATATGGAGGAATTGTACCAACCTTTGGTTTCAAAGGTAGAAAATCACTATCTATTTCTTTATTTACTAGGCATTCATGTTGGCATAATCATACAAGGTATTTAACTTCAACATAGGCCTCATGATTTGTAAGGCTCAAGGAAGTAGTATTACAATAAGATTTGATTGTAGCATAGCTGATGGATGTCGTAAAATAATTTGGAATTTTCAATGACTAAATTCTCATGGGACCACAAAGGTCACTATGTGCAATTTCCACATGCATGTTTTTGCTTCATACATTTTTTTTTCAAATTTATCCCTATGTTTCTTATTAAAAATACAAATTTCACATTCTCTTTCATGTTTTTACCATCAAAATAAATGAGTAGGATATATAAATTCTGGGGCCATTATTTTAAAACCAAGGTGGGGTGTGATCTTTTGATGTAAAAACAAATATCTTCAATGTGGTGCTTATGGACCACACTTGCTTGATTTTCAAAATAAAATGGTTTAAATGTTGTTGAATGATCTCTACATTATTTTCAACTCCATGACATGAGTTAGATTTACTTACCCAGAATCTCTTGGATTAAAACAAGAACATGGCATACACCAAGGAGATTAGTGGCAAAGAGAAATGTGATATTTTGAATAGTTTCAAGGATCATGAAGGAAATAATACAGAGGCAAGTCAACATTCAAAAGAGTAACACAAACAATTTTCTCAAGAAGAGGTATAGTTAATGCTATTCTTGGGTTTAATTTCCAGATTGGTGATATGTGCATTTTTATTCAGGGGTAGATTTTAGTTCACATAGAAATTCAAAATATATTTACAAAATTGTTATAGTACTTTGTAAACACATGTTTCAAACTATAAAAAAAATTCTTTGTACTAATGTTATGAATAAAATATATATATAAATAGTAAAAATAATTTAAATAATAATAGACATAAAGAATGATTAATTAACTAATAATTAGCAGGGAAGAAACATGTCTCTACAAACATGACCATTCCTGAAAGGGTACTTACGTGGATATATATACACGAACCTCACTCTCAATTGTAACATCATCCTTATTCATACATTTTAATATATATTATTGTATCTCAATGGAGATCTACATATTTCAAGTCTTCTAGAGTATTTGACTTTAAGAACAAACCATGTTCGTTCCATTTGGTATTAAAGTTGTTCGATCCCCTGGTTGCTCATCCGCTGCATAGATCCAGTGTGACCCAGGCCATTGGCCATCAAAATTCGTCAACATTGTTGACGTTGAAGTGTTCACTACAAGAATTTGGAGTTTCTCCATATTGCCATTTAGACCTTTAACCATTATTAAAAGAAAAGGGAAAAAAGTTATAAACAAAAAATATTAGAAAAAAAAGAGATTAAAAAGAAAAAAAGTTTAAAAAATATTATAAAATAATTTTATATATGTATATGAAAAGTTCAGAAATATTTGGAAAAAAAAATCAGATATATATATAAGGACGAGAAATAAAAAGAGGCACACAATATATATTGAAAAAAATTACATATTTAGAAATATATTATAAAAAAATTAATGTGAAAAAAAAGTTAGAAAAAATATTAAAATAAAAAGAAAACTAAAAAAAATAAAAAAAATTACTTGATAATCGTCCACGATCCTCATCACAGCTTGATCATCACTCCCTCTTCCAGCCGTCAGGTCTTGAACGCAGATGCTACAACGACTAAGGGAATCCATAATTAAATTCAAATTTCCATCATAATCTAAAGTACTGTGTCAAATCCCAGTTTATCTACGTCGCCTTCGTGCTTCCGTTCGAATCTAGTTGCCTAAGATTGAGCTATTGTGACCACAATCAATGCATGCTCTCTGACAGAAGCTGATCCATGGTCATAGTCAACGAATCTCCTCGTGTCATTCCGTCTATTGTCCGATTCTTGTTTTTCTTATCGACCATAGTGCCCACTCTCCTCCGCTACCCCAATGCTATGCACTGTCACTTTTTCCCCTGTGTAGTTCCTTATTAGACCACTTTAGAGCCATCAAACCATCCCATCGATTCGACGAGATGCCATCTGAGCCAACGTTTCGAGCTTACCGTCATGCTATAGGTCAAGGGCCACGTGTGCCTCTGATTCAGTGGAATCGCTCCATTGCATAATGATAAGTTATATAGATATAGTTATACATATAATACAGTTGATCATTAATATAACCCTTTAATTATATAATATAGTATATAATTATTTTATTATTTTATTTATTGTATTAAAAAAAAAAATTTAAGTCCTAGAACAAAATAGAAGTAGAAGGGATATATATAAAAATAAGTAAAAATGAAATATTGTTATAGAAGTCAAAACAATATAAAGATAAAAGTAAAGGAGAAGTACTTTTAAAACTTAAGTTCACCCCAAAGAAGCAAAATGGACATTAATTCAGAAATGAAGGCCAGAAGATTCCTATAAAATAAATATAAGTATGACTCATCAATATCTAGAATTAAAGGGTCTATTGCGGGAAAAGATGTTACTATTCTTATCTTGTCAGCCGATGATAGAAATTATATAAAACTTAAAATCAAAAACCAATTAGTGATTCTTGAGCCAAATATAATCGAAAAATTAGACTATTATGACAACAAAATATATGGCATAACCAATTTACAATTAAACATTGGAGATTATACATTCATATCACAATTTTCAGTTCAAACTCTATACTCTATGGAGCGATCAAGGTGACATTATTTTTGGTTCACCCTGGATGGAAATCCTTGGTTCCTTCATCTTGAATATAAAAAATAATCTTTTAACATTCTCTTACAAAAGGAACAAAATAACACTACATGATATTATAGTGAAGCCAAATTCAATAACACTAGAAGACATTCAAGATATTTCAATAGTTATTTTTCAAGAAAGTAAAAAAATATTACAAAATATACAAAATGAAATTGACAAAATCATTGCTGATAGAAATGAAGAAGTTTTCCGACTTAAAGATCATAGCAAAAAATTAATAAGACAAGTTAAGAAGCTTAAAAAGGGAAATAATTCATAAAAATACATGTTAGAACATTGTATTTAAGAGAAAGTATTGAAGTCTCTAGTCGTAACAGTCCCAATTGAAGATAAAGGAATGAATAGGGAACAAGTCAATAAAAGAACTCAAGAAAATGATCAATTAGTTGAAGGCAAAACACACTAACATGTTCAATTCAAATGATGAAAATTCCAAACGAAAACTTTGTACCTAACTCAATAACCACAATACGAGAAAAAATATAAAAAAATCCCACACACCTAATAAGGGAAAGTTAAACCAAAAGAATTCGCTATTGACATCTGAATCATGAGTGTAGACAACTCAATCAAATTATGTATTCAGAACATAAACAACAAGCTAATTTTCTGAAGAATATTGAAGTAAGCTCAATCCAGTCCTATGATGATAATTCATTAAAAATTTCTAGTGATTGGAATATTCCACAAAAGATTAATTTAAGATGGTTAGATCTATTCTCAATGCGACATTTTTGCTTATGACTTAGAGGATCATATCAACTTGTCTCAACGAAGATGACAGTTCTTAGATGAGAAGACATTTGAAACAGAAAAATAGATCAAGACTTTTCATCAACAAACTTTGAGAACAAATATTTTTGAAGGGGGAGGAAATGTTATGAATAAAATATATATAAAAATAGTAAAAAAATATAAATAATAATAAGCATAAACAATGATTAATTAACTAATAATTAGTAGGGAAGAGACATGTCTTTACAAACATGACCATTCGTGAAAGGGTACTTACTTTGATATATATGCACGACCCTTACTCTCCATTGTAACATCACTCTTATTCATACGATTTAATATATATTCTTGTATCTCAATGGAGATCTACCTATTCCAAGTCCTCTGGAGTATTTAACTTGAAGAACGAACTTTGTTCGTTCCAACTAATTAAGGTTGTCTATAGCAGGAGGAAGTGATCAAGAAGAAATATGGAGGAATTGTATTAAAACAACCTCTAACTTCGAAGGTAGCAAAAGAGATATTAATTAGCTCTATATGCTATTGCCTTATGACATTTCCTTTACAACATCTATTACAATTGCTAATTAAATATATTTGTGATGATTAGAATATGAATTAGTTGTTTATGAGAGGGAGTTTTTGGTTTGTCTCTATGATATTTTCCTCTTAATATAATTTACAAACTAAAATAAAATAACATTGATTTATTAAAATATTTAGTCGATAAAAATTTAAATTACTTTTATTTCTTTTATAATTTATTATGAATTGAAAAATTAAAAATATGTGAAAATTAATTATTGGAAATATTAACAATTACTTATTTTGTGTTTATCACTTATATTTTTCATCATAAAATATATTATTTATTATAATTTCAACTAACCAAATTGTCTTATTAAGTTAATCAATTTATCTGAAGTATAATTTGATGTATAAATATACAATAATGTCATGATAATGATATACATAAAATAATAATTTTACATGTAAATTTATTTTATTTTAGCATCAAAATTAGTAGCTTTGGTGTAATTCCCATGGAAGAGGGCCCAAGAATATAATAAAAATGTAAGAATAATCTATTTTAAGAATACATTAGCAAAAAGCAAGATATCATTGCATTATTCACCTTGGTATACATGCCATGGAAGTAATAATACTTCCATGTAGACCTATGCATGGATAGATGGACATGTCATAAGTGTTTCAAACGTTAAAATTAATAGCAAAAGAATAAAAAATCTTCAAGCATCAAAATGCAACAGAATTTTTAGGGAATTACAATTGAGTTCGAATATGGGGGGAGTTGGAGAAAATGGCAAAATGAACTCCTATTCAGATGACAAATGTCATGATCCAAAAGTCTGTATATAACTTCCTTACAAATACGCTTGATGATGGGATTAGTCTAAACAATTTAGAAAATCTCTTTGAGTGGTCATCTTGATGAGCATGGATTGGTGCTCATTAATGGTGTAGAACATGGCACGACAGTGGTCTTGTGCTTGAGGGGAAATCAATTTGTTGTGCCACATAATTTAATTTTACTAGATCATAATGGATTTGGGAAATAAACATTGATCTAACACCTTGTGCATCAATTTCAAAATCCAGTTATGAACCACTTGGTAGTGTATTTATATTAAACATGTAAGATAATTTTTTAGTTGGTAAAAAAAATTATATTAATATTTTTTTAATTTTTTTTTTTTAATTTTTTTTATATGGATGACTATGAATTATTAAAATTTGATAAAGAGGTTATGTCATAATAGTTATTCAAATATATTTGATATTTAGGTAACTTTTCTATATAATTGGTGAGTACAATAGATGGTAACTATGTATATTAAGAGATAAAAATATGTTAATAGAATGGATAGAAGTCTAATCATTAAAAAATGATTAATTTATTTAATGGTTTGAAACAATTATATCTTCAATATTTAGAGGAAGTAAAAGATTAGTAAGCATAGTTGTATAGTTAGCTTGGAAGTTGCACATCAAGGGAAGGATCCCTCCGCATTAATTGTTGAAGACATAAGAGTGGTCCACTAGTGGGGTTATGTAACTTGGTGCAGTCCAGTAATTCACTTGAGGAGATTTGTAATGTGGAAACTCAAGAATTCAATTTGGGAGTGATGCAGGAGTATTATACCAAGTTCGTGGTGGAAAATTAAGGGGGCTTGACAATGTGGTGGATTGGCCACATGTTGGGTTGGAAAAGTTGATTTTGTCCCCTTTAGTGAGATTTTAAATAATGTAAATACAAAATTTGATTAAGCTGTAGAGTTTAGGAAATGAAGAGTCATTTTCCTTATGTCTTTTCTACTTCCCTCAATTAGGGAGAAGAGGAAGTGAAACAATTTCGAAGGATGTGCATAAAAAGAGCTTCGATTAATAGGAGGATAGCTTCTTGTCCTTCCTTGAACATGTACTTGTGAAGTGCATAAAAGAAATGTGTAGCATATTCTTTCCATAGTTGAGTGTTATTTCTCTGTGTTTAAATTGAATATACATTTGATTTCAGCCTAGAATCAATGTGACTCACTGGCTTTAGCATTATGTGTTGGTGGAACTTCGATTTCTAAGTTGTGGTCATTATGCGCACTTATTATTATGACCCGAATAATTAGTTTGTAGAGTTTCTGTTTTGCAGACAATGTCACAATTATGCTGATAGAGTGTGCTCAATAATTGAAGGAGTGGATGATGGGTGCAGGCAAAGAAGGAGGAAATCACTTTTTTTAGAGGGCAACATCCAAAAAAAAGAAGAAGAGAAAACCTCAGTAACCCAAGCGCTGGACAAAGAGCCTTCACTATGGATGTTGTCATGGTTCTGTTTGAAGTTGAGCGTAGTCATTGGTAAAGGAAATAAGGGAGACTTCTATTCAAGCTCGAGGAGGACATGTTCAAGGTTGGAAAGTCTGGTCTGTAGGGAGCACAAAGTGTTCTGCCTTCCCATAGGTAAAAAAATAGGTTTCAGGGGCGCTTTGAAAATATTTCGTAGTGCCTCCAACAATGTATTTATGCAAGGTGTTAGGCCCAATTTTTGCATCTGACAACCTTTATTCCATCAATTTTTGGTATAATAGCCAAGTTTGTGACAGAAATATGCATTTCACAAAGTTAAATTTGGTGTTGGTGGACTTGTCTACTAAAAAGAGAGATGGAAATGCGAGCAAGAAAAGAACAAGGTCATGAAGGGATACCCGTAATGCAAAAAACTAAGAAGAGATACAAAGGATGCAAGCTCATTTAGAGGCCATGGAGACGAGCAGGCAACAAGACCTTGAGGCTGGAGATGACAACGGATCAGAGGAAGAAGGTACAATGGAAAGAGTAGCACTTGTGGATGAGGCTTTGGAAGTTAAAATATTGAGATTGGTGTTAAGCTCAAGCTCCAGAACAAAACCTAATCTGTCCACCTATGATGGGAACCTGGTCACTGAGAATTTTATGGACTGGATTAGCAAACTAGAAAAGTATTTTTAATAGGAAGAGATTGAATAATATAAGTGGGTGAAGTTTGTTGTAGCTAGGTTGAAAGTCCATGTTGCATTGTAGTGGGACAATGCGTGGCTAGAAGAAGGAAAAGGGGGAAACCATTGATTAAAAGTCGGGACAGGATGATAGCTAAGATGAAGGGGAAGTTTCTTCCAAAAGACTATCTGCTATTGCTCACAGATAGGTGCATAACCTCAAGAAAACACTGCTAATAGATAGAGAATATACTGAGGAGTTTTACATGGTGAATTTGAGGGCAGGTTATGTAGAAGATACCATGAAGAAGACAACACGGTCTATCAATGGCTTGAAGCTCGAGTTTCTAGATGAAATCAACTTGCATTCACCTTGAACGATGGATGAAGCATACCGGTTTTCCTTGAAGACAAGAGAGAATATAATGAGGAAGAATAATTCAAGTTGAGGCCATGGTTTTAAGGGAAAAGGACAGACAACTGGAAGAGCGAAGGCTCCAACCCAAAAGAATGATATAGATAACCCAAGACAGTAAGGAAAACAAGAGAAAGAAGGTGACTTTAGAAGAGGAAGACCTTACTAGAGAGGTAGAGGTAGAGGAAGAGGCAGAGAGACTGTCTATCAGTGCTATAAATGTGGGAAGTTGGGTCACATATCTTTTGAGTGTCCTAAGAATGAGAAAGGAGGATAAAGAGATGCATATGTAACTCAGCTGAAAGAAGTAGAAGCACATGCACTTGTGGTGGAAAATGCACTAGAAATGGGAGAATATTTAATGATGAATAAGGTCTTGTTGAAACTAGCCAAGGAGACTGTTGAACAATCACAGAGGAAAGTCTTGTTTAGGACAGCTTGTAAGGCAGAACTAAAATGCTGCAAAGTGGTGAATGACAGTGGGAGAACTGATAATCTAGTTTCCATAGAAATGGTCAAAAAACTTGGATTGGAAAGGATGAAACATCCAACACCATATAAAGTGTCATGGCTACAGAAATGTCACCAATTGTTGGTAAGTGAATAGAGCGAAGTAGAGTTCTAGAGCAACCAATATAAGGATGAGATAGTTTGTGACATCATGCCAGTGGATGTTTTCCACCTTCTTTTGGGAGGACCTTGGTAGTTTGATAGAAGAGTGGTGCATGATGGAGAGAGAAATACGTATAAGTTTGAAAAGGATGGCATCAAGCACACCCTTGTACCATTGAAGGAAGAAAGTAGAACTCAAACACGTAGCTCAAAAGCATTGTTGTTTGGAGGAAAGGAATTTCTGAAACAAATGGAGAAAGAAGAGGTCAACTATGTAGTGGTCTACAAGCCAAAGGTAATACTTATGCACATTGAAATTAAATATTTACCTATTGAGATTTAATAGATGTTGTGTGATTTTAGTGATATCATGGTGGATGACTTTCCAAGTGGGCCGCCACCCTAGAGAATTATCAACCATCACATAAAATTGATAGTAGGAGCAAGCCTTTTGAATAAATTTGCTTACCGAATGACACCCAAGGATAATGAAGAGATAAGGAAGTAGGTTCAAGGAATGCTAGACAAAAGATTAATAAGGGAGAGCTTGAGTCCATGTGTTGTCCTTGCGGTACTTAGCCCAAAGAAATATGGATAATGGAGGATGTGCATAGATTCTAGAGAAATTAACAAGATTATAATCAAGTACCAATTCTGAATGCCACGGATGGATGACATGATGCACGGTTTGAGTGGGGAAACCTACTTTAAAAAGGTTAATTTGAAGAGTGGTCACCATCAGATCTGGATCAAAGAAGGAGATGAGTGGAAGACAACTTTCAAGACCAATAGTGGACTGTATGAAAGGATGGTCATGCCATTTGGACTGACAAATGCACCGAGCACCTTCATGCAGTTGATGAATGAGGTCTTGAAGGAGTTTGTTGGTAAGTTTGTTATTGTTTATTTGGATGATACTTTTAATTTTAGTTGAACATAGGAAGAACACCTTAGGCATGTAAGGTATGTTATAGAACAGTTGCAGTAAGAGAAACTATTGATTAACTTGAAGAAGTGTACCTTCATGAAGTTTGAGTTGGTATACTTAGGTTTTTTCATTTCAAAGGATGAGTTGAAGATGGATCCAGAGAAAATAGAGGTAATTGTGAGTTAGACATCACCGAAGAGAACTTTTGAGGTTTAGAGTTTTCATGGTCTAGCTAGCTTCTATCAGAAGTTCATCAATAATTTTAGTGGTATTTGTGCACCTATCATTCCACAAATCAAGAAGGATAGACAACCATTTTGTTGGAAAACAATAGTAGAGAAAAGTTGTAGAATTGAGGCTTCTGTGATCCATCATAATTGTAAAAAGAGCTTCTGCGTAAATCACATAAAGATCTTTTTATGTGATTTACGCAGAAGCTCTTTTTACAATAGAGAAAAGTTTCCAACTCTTGAAGAAAAGGATGACTAAGAAGCCAGTGTTGAAGCTATCGGACTTCAATCATCTTTTCCAAGTCAGATGTGATGATAGGGGTACAACCATTGCAGTAGTATTGAGTCAAAAAGGCAAAGTTGTTGCTTATTTTAGTGATAAGTTGAGTGACTCAAAGTAGAAATACTCCTCTTATGACAAGGAATTTTATGCAGTGGTTCAGGAATTGAAGCATTGGAGGCACTTTCTGATGCTCAGGGAGTTTTTTTTGTTCTTTGATAATTCTACATTACAGTATATAATGTAGCAACATAAGTTGAACCATAAACATCCCAAGTGGGTGGAATTCCTACAAAGTTTCACCTTTGTTCTGAAACATGTGAGTGGACAAGAGAATAAGGTAGTCAATGCTTTGAGCAGGAGGAGCTTGATCATGCAAGAGTGCCATGTGAACATTTTGGGCTTTTACTATTTAAAGGAACTGTACAAGAATGGCGTTGACTTCAGAGAGGCCTTTGAAGAATGCAAGGACCCCATAAGCAGAGATACTAGCCCTTGGAGGGATCTTAGGTTGCAAGATGATTTGTTGTTAAAAAAAAATTAGTTATGTATTCCCCGTTGTTTAATGAGAGAGAATTTGATGCAAGAAAAGTACAATGGAGGATTGGAAGGGCATTTTGGTGTGGAAAAGACACTTGGCAGCTAGAAAAATTCTACTTCTAGCCAAAGATGAGAACTAATGTGTAGAAATATGTGGGAAAAGGCAGATGTCAGCAAGAGAAAGGGAGGAGTCAAAATCCTGGGTTGTATACTCCTCTACCTATCCCAAATAGACCATGGGACTTAGTGAGTATGGATTTTGTTTTAAGTTTTCTGAGGATGCAACAAGGTAAGAATTATATACTTGTATTTGTGGACAAACTTACGAAGATGTCTCACTTTATCCCATGTTACAAGACTATTGATGCTACACACGTGGCTCCTTTGTTTTTCAATGAGATTGTTTGATTGCATGGTTTTCCAAAGAATATAATATCTGACAGGGACACCAGGTTCACAAAACATATTTGGAGGATTTTGTGGAAGAAGCTTGGAATGAAATTGAACTTCAACTCAACATATCACCCACAATTTGATGGGAAAACTGAATTTGTGAACAAGAGTATCAGAAACCTATTAATAAGTCTTATGGGGGAGCATCCCAAGTAGTGGGATAGTGTATTATCTTAAGCTGAGTTTGCATACAATGATTAGCCAGGAGAACAGGGAAGAGTCTCTTTCAGATCTTATATGCAATGCACCCTAGAGGAGTTTGTGAGTTGAGAGATTTGGGAAAACTCGAGCAGGGGAGTGTTGATGGAGAGGACTTTGCAGCAGTGATGAGTGAATTACAAGAGGAGATAAAACACAATTTATAGGACAACAACCACAAATACAAATAGAGAGCAGATTCAAGGAGAGAGGTAAATTTTGAAGTAGGAGACATGGTATTAGCACATTTGAGAAAGGAGATCTTCCAAAGAGGGGAGTATAACAAGGTCAAAATAAAGAAAATAAGACATTATCAAATACTCAGAAAGTTGTCTTCAAATTCCTATGAACAAGAGCTACTATGGGCCTAGTTATTTCAGATATCTTCAATGTGGCTGATTTGTAATCTACTAAGCTGATGATGAAGGTTCCACTACAACAAATGGGAGTAGTAGGGAGGTTAGTGAACAAAATTGGATAAAGAAAATGCCTATGACAGAGGATCCAGAGGTTGAGAGAGTCCTGGACACAAGGGTTGCAAAGCACACCAGGGGCAAGGAGTATCTAGAGTTGTTAGTGAAGTGGATGGATTGTTCGACAAAGGATTCTAGATGGATGAGTGTTGCAACCATACAGAAGGAAAGTTTTTCGTTCGAGGACCTTATGAGTAGGAGCTCATGAGTTTTTTTCTTTTCATGGGGAGTCTGATGTAGGAGAATTAGACCATGTTTGTGGCGGAAAATGAAAGGGGCTTGGCAATGTGGTGGATTGGCCACATGTTGGGCTGGAGAAGTCAATTTTGTCTCCTTTAGTGAGATTTTAAATAATGTAAATACAAACTTTGAATAAGCTTTAGAGTTTAGGAAATGAAGATTTATTTTGCTTGTGTCTTTTAGACTTCTCTAAATTAGAGAGATGAATAACTGAAACAATTATCAAGGATGTGCATAAAAAGAGCTTTGGTTGAGAGGAGGGGAGCTTCTTCTCCAGCCTCGAACTTGTACATGTGAAGTGAATAAAAGAAATGTGTAGCACATTCTTTCCAAAACCCTGTGTTATTTCTCTGTTTGGTATCTTTGTGTTTAAATTGTATATACATTTGATTTCAGTCTAGAATAAATGAGACCCCAAGCCTGTAGCATTATGTTTTGATGGGCCTTCGATTTTTGAGTTGTGGTCATTATGCACACTTGTTATTGTGACCCAAATCATTAGTTTGCAGTGTTTGTTTTGTAGGAAATGACATGGTTATGTTGACTGAGAATGCTCAATAATTCGAGCAGTGGATGCTGGGTGTAGACAAAGCAGGAGGAATTAATTTTTTTTTAGAGGGAAGCGTGAAATAAAAACAAAAAAAAAAGAGAAAATGTTAGTAACCCAAGTGTTGGACAAAGAGCCTTCATTATGGACGTTGTCATGGTTCTGTTGGGAGCTTAACATATTCATTGGTAAAGGTAACGAGGGAGTCTATTCAAGGTCAAGGAGGACAAGGAGGATGTGTTCATAAGTGGAGCATCTAGTATGTAGAGATTGTGGGGCGCTCTGCATTCCCAGAGATGAAAACAAAGGTTTTAGGGGGCACTACGAAAATATTCGGCAACACACTACCAAAATATTTCGTAGGGCCTCCAACAATGTATTTCTACATGGTGTTCGATCCAATTTTTGCATTCGGAAACCTCTGTTCCATAAGAATAAAATATTTTAAGATGCAAATTTGTTAAAGTGTAAAACTGGAAGAAATACTTAGACCTTGAGGGATTTTATCCTTCTCAAAGCTTGATAGATTCATTATCAAGATAAATTTAGACTCATTATAAACATTTTAAGTATCAATCTGCTTATTTATTACAATCCTTCTCCCTTTACTGCACTTGTCCCTACTCTTTCTTCAATATCCATATTTCTAGTTTTCTATCAAAACTGTTTAATTTTTATAAACAATTTTAGTACTCAACCAATATGATTGGGTGAATTCTTGTTTCTCTAATTGTGGCAAGTTGAGAACAATTTGAATTCATACTAAAATTAGTTGAATTTCATTTGAATTTTCAAATGTGAATTTCAATTTGTAAATCTTTAACTGATAAAATAATGGTGAAGAACACTTATTACATTTTGGTTAGAGATTGTGTTAATGTGAATTCAGATTCTATTAATTTAAACTTTGTTAATTAATATAAAAATGGTATTTCTTTTGCACTCTTTATATGTATTTTTCAATGTAACATTATAGGATAACATCTCTCCCATACTGATTTGTAAAACATTTGTGCAAAAGTATATTTAACTATATTCGGAATTGCATTTGTGTTATTATTGATTAAAATGGGGTGCTTCTCGTTCAATATTATTTCTTTTAAAAATGGACTTTAATTTTAAAGTATAATCTAAAATTAATTTTAATTAGTTAAAAAATCATTTTTCTTCAAAAAAACCATTATAAATGAAAAAATATATTTTTTACTAACAAATTAATAAATTACTATTACATCACTATAATGATATATTAAAATTTTAAAATTATAACAACATAAATTAATAACACTTAAATATTATAAAATTTTTAATATTGTGAAACATTTTCAAATATAAATATTTCTACTAACATAACTCGAATGAAATGGATTACTTTCTGAAATATATACACATGAAGTTTATAACAAACATGAAGTGTAAAAGTGGTGAGCTAGCACCCCCAAATTTTAAACAAAATATTGTTAGTGGTCTCCGTAATGAAAGTTAAGTCAAACAACTCGTATAATCACTGATTATTTGGAAAGGAAATTGTGTAGCACGATGAATACCATCGACTCTTTACACTAATCAAATATTAGTTGTGCTACCTACTCAATTAGGCCTATACATTCTTAAATGGAAATACAATCCGATTCACTGATATTTCAGAGTCGTAGAGTAACAAATGAAGAGATATATCATCTGAGGTTTGATGTAGATGTTGCTCATAAGTCCTATGCTCGATAAAATGCATAGTTATGTTGATGAGATAAGGTTCTCAAGTCAATAGATTAACATATTCTAAAGTTTATTATTTACAATCTAACCATATATATCATAAATTAAGTGGGTAATTCAAAATTTTAAATCTGTAATCTAACCATATATATCACTAATATTAAGTGGGCAATTAAAAATTTTAAATCGTTGTAAGTTTATCTTATAACATGTTTTATATTATGTAAATTTAAAGTAATATATCAAGTTAGTTTTATTAAAATATTGATTAAAAAGTGTAAAATTAATTTCTCGCTTTTTTCTGAGTAAAAAAACTGAACATTTTCATTAAAGAAATGTTTTGTATTTGCTTACATCTTGTTCGCTTTTTGCAGGGAAATATTACCTGTCAGGTTTTTATCAGGCTGACCAACCTTATACACTGTATATCAATTAAAAAATATGGTTCAGATAAAGAGAAAACTACCAACACACATAACCACAGATATCAAACCAACTACCCATATTGGGGTGTCACCCACAACTATCCAATCTTACGCATCGAGAGGTAAATGATCTAGTAAACAATTCAGCCATCCGAGGAAAAAATAGAAGTAGAGTATGGCAAAAAAAAAGTGACAAACATGACCCTTGTACACCTCACCGGATGGTCTGAAAGAAATAGGGACCTAGCATAGGCCGAACATAGCAAAAAATGTAGGGCAATAAGGTCCGGCAGAGCCTGAGGGCACTAAGAACAATGCAAAAGATCCCTCGCTCAAAATAGAATCGGCCACAGCCTTTTCATAGTGCATAAAACTAGGTAGAAGAGCTAGAGCTCGCTTAGAGAGGGAATCATCCTCAGAGTTATGTTCTCTGTAAATGTACTGGAATGTGACCACCGAGAATAGATCCTTGAGGATAATAATGCATTGCATCCAATTATGAAGACCTGGAATCTGTACAACGAAACAAATTTGGATCCATAGGATAGTAGATAGGGAATGATCGACCATCCGGATGCTATCAAGGCAGAGCCACTAGGCCACCTCTTATACGCCCCATAACCCCAACCTCTCAACACGACTGTTGTCACCTAGGGCCCCAAACGATTGGAAGTGGAAAGAAATAGAATGATCTATGTGAAGTGCCTCCATAAAATATGAAAGGATATGTAGTGAAGACAACAAAGAATATGGGGCTGATCCATAAAAATTGTATTCATAACGAGCCCGTCAAATACCCCAGATAATATAGAGAGGGACTACTCTATAAGCCTAATCTTGTCTTTCCCAAGAGCAAATCCAATCCGCCACAGAGGACATATCAACTATGATGTGTATTCCAAACAGAGAATTCACACGTTTCCAGATATCCCAAGCGAATGTTTAAAGTACGAATAGATGGTGACAATTCTCCACAACTGCCCAATAGAGGGAACATCGGCCAGGCTTGATAAATCCCTTCTTTAGTAGAGTGTCCCATGTGAGGATGCGATTATGGAGAGTAAGCCATGTGAAACATAATACTTTAGGAGGCGCCTCCCACCCCCATAGCCTAACAACCAGCTTAGCAAAAGGGAGAGATTGTATACAAGAATTAATATGTTCATAAGCTTTAGATATGAAAATTCTTCCATCGAACAAATGTCTGCCCCATCCAAGTGCATCTGGGAATGGGGTCCATAGAATATCAGCTTGGCATAAGCTATATCGATAATTTTTCCATTCCACCTCCAAAAAAACAAGGATGCCAAGGTATCGAGCATAAGGCCAAGAAGCAATAATTAGAGGCAAATGTTGTCCTCTCCTAACACTGGACAAATCGACGAATCCTTGCTGGTGGAGAGTATTGACTAATGGAAACAATAGAAGATGACATCCTGGCATACCCTTAATTGCATCCAAGCCGACTTGTATACTTTGCTCATCCTGCGCAACCTAGAGAAAATTGTTGCATAACCAAGGGATCATTGACCTTAAGTTCCGCCAAATGACAGAGATATAAGACCTCGATGGAGTTCCAGCTCGGATCCACTCCTCCATTGGTCCTTGTAGAATATATTTAGCCATCATAATTGAATGCCAAAGGCCATTATCCCTAAATATGTGCCATAGATTAGTTATCAAAAGAGCCTAGTTAAAACTTTTTATGCCTAGGATGCCCAACCACTTTTTTTACTGGTTGGGAAATGAGATTTAGTCCAACTAGTGGATCTTTCTATTGTCAAGAGTTGCATACGGAAGACATGAAATGATAAACCAAAACAAGAGGAGCTCATAGGTGCAGATCACCAGGAGCGACCTCAAGCAAAAAGGCACACTGTGCTTCACATTAATTTGAATATTAAATAGATACAATTTGTTAGGGACAACAAATCGTATCTCAGGAGAATAGGAACTGAATAACTATAGAAAGGAAAATCATAACTATGAAACAATAATAGCCTATTCTCCATTAATTCTAACACCCACCCTAATGGAGAAATGGGTCTTAAACACACTGAATATGTCCCTAAACAAATCAAACTTCAGTCTTCCGAGAGGCTTAGTAAATATATTAGCGATATTATAACAAGAATTACAATATTCAACACAAATCTCCTTGGACTACACCTTTTCCCTAAAAAAATGAAATTGAGTGTCTATGTGCTTAGTGCTTTTATGAAACACAAGATTGTAAACCAGTTTGATGGAACTTTTATTGTCACAATTAATAACCTTAGCTTTTGTCTGTTCTTCTCCTGCATCTTGGAGAAGTCTGCGCAACCAAACTGCCTCACATGTTGTTGCACACATAGCTTGATATTCTATTTTTGCTGAGGATAAGGATAAAATATACTACTTCTTGTTGCACCAACAGATGACCCTGGATCCAATGCTAAAGGCGTAACTTGTAATTGATCTTCTATCATCTAAATTTCCTCCCCAATCAGAGTCTGTATAAGTTGTCAAGCTAACATCAAATGAATCAGAATACAAAATACCAAAGTTTGAAGTTCCTTGTAGATACCTCAGTACTCCTTTCGCTGCAAGCCAATGGTTCTCATGAGGTTGAGTCATGAACTGACTCAAAACACTCACTACATAAGCTAGATCTAGTCTCATTGTAGTCAAATAAATAAGACTACCAACCAACTGTCTGTACAATGTTGCATCTGCACATTTCGAACCATCATTCACCTGAAGTTTGCTATTCTACTATAAAGGCACAAATGCAGCCTTGCACTCATCCATTTTAAATTTAGTCAACAAAATCTTAGCATACTTACCCTGGGACAAGAAAGTTTGGCTTGAATCTCTCCAAACTTCTAGACCCAAACAATAATGCAATTCTCCAAGGTCCTTCATCTCAAATTTCTGTGATAACTGCTACTTGATTTCTTCAATGATATTGTCTGCGCTTCCTGTCATGATCAAGTCATCTACATATAAAGAAATCAACACTATCTTCCCCTCATCATTAAACACAATATACAAATTAGGATCATTTTTTCTCCGTTTATAACCATGCATGAGGAAAAATGAATCAATTTTGTTGTACAAGGATCTAGGAGCCTATTTTAAACCATATAAAGCTTTCTTTAATCTACAGACTAAATGCTCTTCTCCCTTCTTAACAAACCCCTCACGCTGCATTAAATATACTTCTTCTTTTAAATCACCATTTGAGAAAGCAGATTTGACATCTAATTGATGTATTTTCCAATGACGTTTAGTGGCTAAAGCAATAATCAATCTAAGAGTATTTAATTTTTCAACAGGGGAAGATGCTTCCTCAAAGTCAATACCTTCTTTTTGGGAATACCCATTTGCAGCCAACCTTGCTTTATACTTATCAATAAATCCATCTGCTTTAAATTTCAACTTAAATAACCATCTGCAACCTATGGGTTGTTTACCACGAGGAATCTTTACTAGATCCCAAGTAATATTCTTAATAATAGATTCATATTCCTCCTTCATTGCTTCCTTCCATTCACAACTCTTACTAGCTTCATGAAAATTTGAAGGTTCTACAATGTTTAACATACCAGTCATGAGCGCAGAGTCCCTATACCAAGCTGGTAACTATTTTGGCCTGCTAGATATCCTGAGAGGTGGGGTGTCAACTATTCTTCTCTATTCTTCTCTTTGTGGACTGAACTCAATTTCCTCCCCTTTATCTTGCTGCTACTGTTGTTGTTGTTGTTGTTGTTTTTGATTGATCAATGTTTCAACATCCTCATCTAAATGTAAGGGTACATGACATTCTTCATTATATTGTATAGGATTTCCATCATCAACCTATTCATGGAATACTACGTCTCTACTAACAAACACCTTGTGAGTAGAAGGATTAAACAACTTATAAGCCTTATACTCACTGAAGTATCCAATGAAAGTACATTTAAAGAGCTTTGAATCTAACTTCTTCCTATTTTCTTTGGGAACATGTGCAAAATCTTTACAACCAAATACTTCAAAAGGAGTTCTATAATCAAGACTTTTAGTGGGACTCCTATTCTTCAAATACACTGTAGTATTGAAAGTGTCTGCCCAAAAACCATTAGTTAGATTCTTACCTTTCAACATACTACAAGCACTCTCCACCAGTGTTCTGTTTTTCCTCTCAGCTACTCCCTTCTACGGAGGAGTGTAAGGTGTTGTAAACCACTATTGTATCCCATGCTCTTTGCAGTATTTGATGAAATCCCCTTTCTTGAATTCTCTGCCTTGGTTTGATCGAAGAATCCTGATGAACTTTCTTGCTTGCTTTTCAATCATGTTCCTGAACTGCTTGAAATACTCAAAGGCATGACTATTCTGTCTAAGAAAATACACCCATGTGAATCTTGTACAATCATCAACAAATATTAGAAAATAGTAGGTGCCACCTAACGATCTTGTCTTCATAGGCCCACATAAATCAGTGTGTACAAGTTTGAGTGTATCCCTCTGTTTCCTATCTTTAACACTAAGAAATTCATCTCTATGTTGTTTACCAAATGCACATGCTTCATTATCAATATGCAACTTTTTCAAAACAGGAAGACCATTGACCATACCTTTGTTCTGCAAAAATAGAATATAATTGAAATTGATGTGCCCAAGTCTCTGATGCCACAAGTTTTCAGCAGACTTATCCGATGACATCAATGCTTGTTGTGGTATACTCTTCACATCCAGTTTGTAGAGGCCTCCTATACGAACAAATGTAGCAATAAGCTTCATCTGGTCCAACAAGTCTATAATCATACAATAAGATTTAAAGAATTATACCTTGAGATCCTCATCTGTAATCTTTGATATAAAAATTAGGCTTTTCTTAATACCAGGGACATACCACACATCAGATATATTCCTAATGTTTCCATCAGGCAGAGTGAGAAGGACAAATCGATGTCCCTTGATCTCATACCCTCTATCATCTCCAAGGTATACTTTTACTCCAGTGTTGGATTCTCTAAAATTTCCGAACCATTTCTTTTTACCTGTCATATGTGAGGAGGCTCCAAAATCTACCGACCAAATATCTGATTCATCCTTGTCAGTGGCTACTGTAGTCTCAACCATAAATAATCTGACATCTTAGTTCTAATATGTATCAGCCAGATGACCTGCATGTCTTTTCTGGTTGTACCTCTCCCTATCTTCCTTTTTCTTATGGCAAAATTTAGCAACATGGCCTATCTTACGACAATAAAAACATTTAGGAGCAGAGTCATGTTTATGCAAGGTCATACCTTGTGGTGTCCTTTTTCGTGATACGCTGCCTTTCTTGTGATCAACCACTGCTTTCCCCTTCGGCTTGAACTTGGTCATCAATGCAAGATCTAGATTTTGAGGTTTGAGGGACAACCTACTCTCTTCTTCTTTTAGCAAGATCTTGGTAAGCTATTCAAAGCCTGGAGGCTTCTTTTTTGCATTCAATCACATTATAAACATCTGTAATCATCTGTCATGTTGTTCATGGTAATCGTCACCAGATCACCATTTGACACATTCTCACCGATGTCAGTTAGTTTATCTTTAACCTCCTTTATCCGGGATATGAATGAAGAAACATACTCATTCTCCTCCATCTTGATGGAGAGAATCTTCTTCCTGAGGTAGAAAGTTCGACTGGTGTTCTTGATCTCGTACATTTCTTTGAGAATCATCCATATATCATTCACCGTCTTACACTCCTGAATGCGAAGGATGATGCAAACTTTGACTGATAACTTTAGGAGAACCTTTTCCTTCATCTCCCTTTTCTCCCAGTCTTGAATTGTTGTATTCGATCCACCAGTTGCAGTAGCCGGCTTGACCTTATCACCAGTGGCAATGCCATAGGAATTTTGTTCCTCAAGCAGAGTCTGGAGCTTAAACTTCCAATTAGTATAATTGGAACCATCAAGCTTATTACTCTCATTGAGATAAGCTTCAACAATTTGATTATTCATTTTGGATGAATAAAAAAATTCAATAATTTAAAACCAACCCCAGATCTTCTTTAAAAAAATGATCACTCCAAATTCCCTTTAAACAAAACGCCCCCCTTATATCAAATAATAAGTCCCTTCAGAATAATGCAGATCCCTATGATTAAAGAAACTTCGTATTTTAATTAAAGATTTCAAAAAAAAACTTCAGTAAAAAAACTTTAATTATCTAGACGATAATTATTGAAACGTTTTATTGCAAGGGGCCACCATAGCAAGTATTAAAAAATGACAGATGACTTTGATTCAACGCATATCAAGAATATCTCATTTAGTTTTCACACCCTTCTTTTTTTACTTGATCACTTTCCTTCAACAACAATTATTTCTACACCACACCATTCTTTTTGCTCACACTAGCACCCACCGTGGGGAGGAGGAGCAGCAAACCATCATCAAGTAGCAAAGAAAAAACTCGATCATCAACGATCACCTTGTGTTTTTTTGTTTCGAAGAAGCAACAAACAAAAAAATAATATCACTGTGACTTTATGAGGGCAGCGGTCTTCTCCACGGCTATCCTGGCCTCCTGCATTCTTCTCCTACTCCTTATCACACACCAACATCTTACCATAGGGAAGCAATCTTCTCCTTCTTCTCACAGCTTCCTCCATGGCCACCAACGCCACTGCTTATCTACACAAGTGATGATCTGGTGCCTAGATCACGCCCCCCCAAACGAATACTCCTCCTCGGGTTGTTTGCAACCAGCATTACGCTGATCAACAGTTGCCTCAAGCGATCTTAGCCTCCTCTGCTATTCTCCTTGGAGATCTGGCTTCCACGTGTCACCTCGGCATCCAACACTGGTGGCTCTCCAACTACAAGTCAAGAATAGCTCTCATGCAGTTCTCCTCCATGTGGATGCAACAGCAACACTCCACTGCTATGATCGTGACGTCTGCAGCTCAAGGTCGGCATGAACTTCCCACGTGGATCCACGAAGTGTTGCGCGTTTATCCACAGTGAATCTTCATTGTCATGACAATAAAACATATCAGAAGGGTAACATGTGGATCGACATGATTCTCCCTTCAAACGAAGCGTGATGATCTAGCTTCAATTGCGTCAGCCTCTCCCACTTAGGTATCGGCCCCCTCAGACCTGCAGCTCTGATACCATGTAAAGAGTTGCACAGGGAAGACATGAAATGATAAACCAAAACAAGAGGAGCTCACAGGTGTAGATCACCAGGAGCTACTTCAAGCAAAACCACACAATGTGCTTCACATTAATCTGAATATTAAATAGACACAATTTGTTAGGGACAACAAATCATATCCCAGGAGAATAGGAACTGAATAACTATAGAAAGGAAAATCACAACTATGAAACAATAATAGCATATTCTCCATTAATTCTAACATCTCTTGGTGCCTGATCTAAACCACAAAATTTTTCCACAATACATTAAACATTTTTAGTATCTCTTGGGGAATTTTGAATATATCCATCTAGAATACCGGAATCCATTGGAAAATTTCTTTGAGCATAATTAATCTTCCCCCCCATTGTAAGTCATTTATGGTCCTACTTGAGCAATGAATTTTCAAATTTAGCAATTAACCAATCCCAATCAACAATTTTGTATTTGTTAGGCTTCAAGAAACGACCCAAGTAGATGAATCCCTGAGATAGTGGTCGAATCTTCACCCCAAACAAATCGGCAATATCAATTATATAAGTTGTTTCTCCCCCATTTGAGAGGAGCTCAGATTTTATTATGTTTGTATAGAGCCCAGAAGCTTTATGGAAATCGTGGAATATCTTATGGAAAGCTTCCCATTCAGATAATTTTTCCACGCCTGTGCGAAGGATATCATCAATGAATAGGAGATGAGATAGACGGGTGTTTCTGGTGATCCCACATCCCTTGATTTTCCTAGCTTCCTTCATGGCTTGAATTTCTCTGCTGAAAGAGTCCATAACTAAAATAAATAGCAATGGGGACAAGTCACAACCTTGTCTCAACCCTCTGCTCATTTTGAAGAAATTTGTGGGCTCCCCATTAACAAGAACCACCATAGATGTGCATATGCTTAAAACCAATTTTATATAGAATCATTGACACAAATTCTCAATCAACACAGTCATATGCCCGAATAAGATCAATTTTCATAAGACGAGATCTTAGATTCCTGAACTTTATTGTGTAGATTCTCTCTTGTGCAATTGCTACAACGTCCTGAATCCACCTATTGGACAAAAACCAAACTGGTCCAACATGATGTGAGGGGATATAATCTTCTTAACCCAGTTAAGAATGAGGTTTGGCATCATTTTATAAATAGAATTTCATAATGAGATAGGTCTATAACCAGTTAATGACTTAGAGCTAGGTTTCTGAGGAATGAGCATAAGGTCAAATTGATTGCACATGTTATGTGCCCACATTTTCGGACCTCTTTCGCCATCCACACCAAATCCAATCCCATTAGATCAAAGAAGTGGAGGAATAAATCACTTAGCCATCCATCTAGCCCAAGACCTTTCTCCTTAGCCATTGAGGGTTTGATGTAACTCCTCTTTCGAAATATGCTTATCCATCGTAGTAGAATCCTCTTCGTTGAGTCAATTAGGAAAATTATTGGTGAATGAGATCTTTTCTGCCATGTGATCCTCTTCCCTATCCTGAAAATTCTTTTTGAAGAATAAGAATGCCTCCTTATATATCTCCTTATGGGAAGAAATGGTGTTCCATGTCTTAAGTTCGATAGACAAAATTGAGTTGATTCATGCCAATCTGCTTTTTTGACGCCATTCTTCGTCTTTCATTTTTAATATTTTGTATTTTCTGGCCACCAAATCTATAATCATCTTATGTTTCTATTCAGAGTAAAGGCCAAGGGAAATCAGGTCAAGAATATTGGCTATGTCCTTATCAATCGCTGCAAGCTCCTTTGTGACCTCCATTCTATGGATTTTTATCCATGCTTTGACCATCGGTTGGAGTCGCCTGAGTTTCTCCATAATGCCCCTGATTGGATCATTCAAATCCTGGCTAATGCACGAGCAACCACGATTGAAAGATCGTCTTTGCTAATGCAGGCTCATTGACCCAACGCATACTAAATTTAAAAGGGATCTTTACCTCCACCAAACCTTCCTTCCATTCCAACATTATTGCTTCATGATCAGATATTTCAGAGTAGAATGACCAAGATTTTAAAATTTTCAGCCTATGCATCAACATGGCGTCTACCAGGAATCGATCAATCCTTTTAGCAATATAAAATTTAGTTTGGATTGGTAGTATATATATTTTGGTTATAATTTTAGCGGGTAATAAATTTGAATTTTTGTTTTTAACTTTTTCCATTATTATTTTCGTTATTAAATAAAAAACCATAAAAACAAAAATTAAGTAATAATAAATTTAGAATTACTCTATATATGAATGCGTCGTTACTTAAATGTCAGCAGCTTAAATAAATTTATTAATCAATTTTTAAAATCACACATAATAGGTGCATTATATGAGTTAAATCTATACTCACATTCTTTCATTTATAAAGGTAAAAATGATTTTCCATATTTGTTTGGAGAGATTAAATTTATTTTTTTATTAGTATTTAAGTTGGTCTAACTTTTCTCAATTCCATAAAATTTTGAATTCACAATTTATGGAGAAATAAAAATGTAAAAAATAATTTTGATTATATATAGATATATATATAAAACGTTAAGCACTTTATACTATATTAAATTGTTATTTTACAAAGCAAATTATTTGTGCTACTAGTTTTCTTGAACGGAAACCAAATTAGTAATATAATTTCAGTCTTAAGGATTTTAAGACCTCATCTAACTAACACATTTTGTAAATAAAAACCTACATATATTAACATGAGAAGAAGAAAAATATTACTAGTGAGTCATAACAATTATTAAGAAAAATTTCTAGGAATTTATGCTTGTTGGTCAGATAAGGAGATGTTGGTTGATATCTTGATGTATATACCATCAATATTTTCCTCCATCACTTCTAATTTGATAAAATTATCCTGCTGAGTTCTCCTTTTCCACCCTATGTCGCCTAAAATATTCAAATGACGTTTATCCTTGTGCCAGATTCATGCCATGATCAACCAAGTGAAGGGAGTGCATGCAACGGGCCAAGTATAGTGGGATCTATAGCCCCCTTTTGTGTGAGTCGACATCCTATAATGTAAATATTTTCATCTAGCTCTTCCAAGTTGATAGAATTATCCTACTGAGTCCTCTTATGCCACCTTATGCCACCTGCGATATTAAAATGACATTTGCCCTTGTTTCAGCTTCGTGTCGTGATCAACAAAGTGAAGGGAGAACATGCAATGCACCAAGCAATGCAATGCAATCCATATCCCCCTTTCATGTAAGCTGACACCATATCAAGGCGGGGGGCAGGGAACACCTGCTCATGGGAACCCTCCTTGGGGAAAGACCTTTAATGCATTACACTGATGTGATAACCAACTACAAGCCTGCACCCATTGGCTATTACAACAATCTTTACCATGAAATTACTAGCGGGCATTTGAACCTAGGTGGGGAAGATAATAACCATTCGACCTAACCACCAGAGATAACCCTAATTACTTCTAAAAAAATATCATTTTTATAACTCTTTTTATTTGTATGCATACATTATTTTAATATATAACACTATTACGAGTGCATTGATATAAATTAAAAATGTTGATAGAAATCAAAATAGTTATTTCATATTACTTGACACATTGCCAAAATTACAAAAGTCATAAAAACAAACCAAATTATAAATTTTTATTTTATTTTCAAGTTATTTTTATATTACCTCAAAATTTCATGTTACATCATTCCAAAACATCTCATATCATCACAATTCATACCATTATGGGTCTCGGTCAGTCATGGGGAAAACTAATATGAAGCAATAATGTAATATCATGAGTCAAAGTAAAGTGTCTACTAGAATGATCAACAATTAATGTTAATAGAGAGAGTAACAAGAAGAAACATAAAATCAAAGCAAGTCATGAAAAGTGCTCAAGAATCTAATGAGGTCATCGGAGCAGGATCATATACACTAGTACTAGTAGGAGTAGAAGGCTTAGGCCACATTGAAGATGAATTTGAATATGAGTTAGACAAGCATCCATTCTAGCCAAACAAGAGAATTATTGATGTTGAATCCTTTTAATCTCATTCAAGGAAGAAATAATGTCATTTCATACTCTGTGCTTCTATTTCATGAGTCAACCTAAAAGAGTCTTTAGTTTCTGATGAAGGTTGATAGATTTTAGGCACTAGTTCCTTCATCCCCTAGTATGTCCAGTGTTAGAAATCTAGCTGACTACTTCTTCCAAGATCTCAAAGTTTGAATATGCGTAGCAACCATTTCAAGCATAAGTTTCTAACCGGTGAATTTATTCATGTATATTGGGAGGAGTGACAAAGTGGAATATGGCTACAACTTCGCACCTATGATTGGGCTTGTGGATGACCTCATTGGCTTCTACCCCCACCATCGTTGTGACTATGCATGGATTAATAAGTAATATTATTTTTTTCTAAAAATATTATTATTATTATTATTTAATATTATATTTATTCCAATTTATATATTAATTATAAAAATAATTAATTCCCCAATGGGGGTCAGGAATGAAATGACAGGGCTTCATGAGGGGTTAATAACTTCACTCCCATGCGACAATTAAATGATGAAGAGTTTTAGAGAAGCTATGGATGGAGCGTGGGTTCAAAATTTTTGAGAATGCATAAAGTTTATTTGTATGGCTTGGTTGGTTACACGTCTCGAGAGTCAATTTCTAGTTATAGGTAGTGAGTCGACAAATGATATTTAATCATTGGAGCATAGGGTGACTACTTGTTGTAGCCATATCCTGACCTTTGTCTTATGCATTAGAAGCTTAGTAAGGATTGAAATATTAATGGTGGTAATCCAGTTCATGAGGTGGTCCCAAGAATAAGCATTTGGGACCCTAGTCCAATTCAGGAAGTTTTTCCTTTGGGTTAATGTTAGGTAATAGAGTGAGAGGGTTTCATATTTTATAGAGTGAGATTCGAGTCAACTGTGGAGAAATTTCCTCTCTTGGTTGTGTAGGTACAAGTTATTGTTCAATTTTTATTTTAGTTCGGTTTTTTATTAATAAAGTCTCTGTAGTGGTGTTTGGAGTCCTGGGGCTTGTTCATGATAGCCTTAGAGAGTAGTGGAAACCTCAATTCGACTTCTGTACTACCTTTCTATAGTAATTTGTCTTTGGATGGTTAATGGGAAAATGACATTTTAGGGAGTTGGCAGAGTCTCAACTGGTGTATTGGCTCAATAGAGAGAGGTTAAATTATTGATGCATGTTGGAGGTCGAAAGATAATTTTCAAGAAATTGGCAAAAACTCTATTATCTGGTTGTTTGTATGGGGAGTGGCTGCCTCAACTAGTAAGGTATTTTGGGTGAGTTGGGAATTTTGGAAGGTTATGTGTCTTGGCGGCTGGAACACTGGGTTGATTTCTCTGAGTTGGCTTGTTCAAGTGGCTAGCTGGAGCACCATGTACCGTCAGTGAGGGTGGGCCCATTGAGGTGTTGGTCTATGAAGTCGAGGATCTTTTCACTGAGTGGATTAGTAGGATGATAGGGAGGAACTTGAGCATTAACCTATAATTTCGGTAGGATGCTTAGAACTTCCTCTACCATTTGATGTTTTAGAAGAGCAGTTTCACCAGTTGTTAGGAGCAATGGAACAGATGGCCCGTGACTGGCATGAATATCGAAATGAGGTCTTCACTTTCATGAATGACATATAGCACAATCAATGGCATATGATGGATCAATTGGTATCCCTTCGACAAGGACAAAAGTGGCTCCAAGAGAGGTTGGACAACTTTGAAGGAAGGATGGCTCACATGGAGGCTCGTGTCCATGAATTATTTTGCCAACCATGTGGCAATGGTTTGGATGACATGAATTGTGGTAATCTTACAAGTTAATGATGAATGTGGGTTGTATTTTAATCCTTGGATGATTAAGGTTTGTTTGGGAAATCTATGTATTGTCTTTAAGTTTTGTTTTGCTACTATTAGTGTCTTTTTTGCCATTACCATCCAGCCAACATGTCCGATAGGAATGAGGCTAGTGGTGTTTTGAAGTCAAGCTCATCATGATGTCAATTTCTTATGAATTAATATAATATATATATGTGTGTGTGAGAGAGAGAGAGAGAAAATATAAAATAATATTCTTATTCATGGAGACTTACTCCCACTTTACTATGGAAATTTTTAATCTACAAATAGGCATTGTTACAATACCATGGGCTTACACCATGAGTTATACACATGCCAAAAAAACTATATTTCACTTCATATGGCACTTGTTCATAAGACATTTATTTTAATTAATTTATTTAATTAAAAGAGAAAAAAGAGCATAAGAGATAAATCTCAACCCGTGGTCTATGTATAATATTAAGAATATTTCAAAATATTCCATCAAAGTTATATCCCTACAATCCAGATAATAATTATTGATAATTAAATTAAAATTCTAAAAACCCTTTTCCAAAATAAACACACCAATCAAAATTATACAAATATTATTCTAAAATAGACACATGTGTCCATAAAATTATTAAAATTACAAAATAATAGGGCATGTGCATAGAATAAACAGTGTTGTGGTGTACTATTAAGGAATTCTAGAATGTGAAAGTCATTTATTCGAAACTCTGTGGTTAAAAACCAACTATCATAGGGAATTTGTGATTAAATACTATTAAGACATTGTGGAATGCGAAAGTCATTTATTTGAAACTCTGTGGTTAAAAATCAATTGTCATAAGGACTTTGTGGTTAAATACTATTAAGGCATTTTGGAATGTGAAAGTAATTTATTCGAAAAATCAACTGTCATAAGGACTTTGTGGTTAAAAGTAAGGTTTCATAAGGACTCATGTGGCCTAGGCTGAGCAATCACCAAGTGATTTTGATGGCTTAGATGAACTTTAGTCATAAATTATCAAGCCAAAAATTAAATCAAACCTCACACAACCTAACAAACAAAACAAATTTGACCTATAATAATATAAATATTACTAAATAATTTTCTCTATCACATTACATAATAAGATAATAGATTTATAAAATAATTAATTAAAATCTCCCCTATTTAAAATGCATAAGAAAGTACATTTTAGGAAGAATTTTTGTATTTATAATTTTATAAACTGGGCAACTCTCAATGGATTTATTTATGTGTTGACTATTTTTTTAAGGAAGTTTTTTGGGTGTGAATAAATATCTTTTTATGTATTTTAAAAGATTCTCTCATACATAATTTCATCTTTAATAGATATTATTAATCTTTTTGTTGTATAGCTCTATATATACATTGTGATGTTTTGAAGATATTTATTTTTTTTTCTGATATTTTATAATTTCATATTATTTTTTATAAGAAAATTATAAAATATAATCATGTTTTATGTTATAAAGGTAAAAAATGTTAAATATTAAATTATATCCAAAACTATCAAAATTATAATTATTTTTATGTAATCATTCTAATATTAATAGTCATTTTTTAGGAAAGTATAAAGGGAGGGAAAGATCAAGTAAGATGCACCATTCCTTTTATGGCTATAGCCTTTGCTATAGGAATTATGCTATATTGAAATTTATTGTGAACTAATTCTCTCAATGAATGAGGAAAATGTTTCAACATATTTTTATAGTCATTGCTAAATGCATATTATTTTTCTCCACTTTTTTGCTTTTGTACTATGTAATAAATTAAATACCAAAATCAATTCTAACACATGTTTATTTATTTATTTTTCTTTAGTTACAAGACCATTTTTTCATTTTCTTTAGAAGTTTATGTAGAACACTAAAAAAAGTTGATAGATTTCATCTTCCAAGCAACTACAAGAACCATTTTCCTATTTTATGGATAGTTTTTCACCTTCGAACAACTAAAAAACCATTTTCCCCTTCTATAAATAGGTTTTCACATTCCAAACAACTACAATAACCATTTTAACCTTCCAAACGACTACAAGAACCATTTTCCCCTTCTATTTAAAAGTTAATATAGGCAATAGTAATAGGATGGATAACTTTTCACCTTCCAAATAACTACAGGAAGAAAGGATGGAAAAAATGAAAGGCCATATAAAATATTGGGAAAAATTAAAATATTTTGAGAATTTTATTATGAAAATTGTTTTTATTTTTATTAAATTTTATAGGAAAATTTAAAACATATTCAGAAACACATATAAATAAGATTTTTAATAAATTTATTAGTGTAAATTAATGTACTTTATTTAAAGGAAATCTAATAAAATACTTGTTTGTATAAAATTAATTAAATATCTAACCACATTAACAATAAAAAGAATTAAACTAACTTTATAACTATGAAAAACACATATTAATATTTTAAATTCTATAATATCAAATAATAAAATATAATATTAGGACATTCAAACAATAATAAACTATGAATAACATACAAATATTCATAAATATTTTAGAATTATTAACACAAACATTTGTAACCAAATTTAATAAAGTAAAAGCATGTTTTTCATATACATTAACTTTCCCTGATCAAGAATGAATTAATAGCGTTTTTTGGAAATTTTAATTAATAGCGTTTTTTGAAAATTTCCCTTGAAATTTTAATTAATAGCGTTTTTTGAAAATTTCCCTTAATTATATCGTTTTTTAATAGAACTTTTAAAATTTTAAAATAATTATCCATAATTATTTGGTGATATTAAGGATTTAACTTAAAATATTCCGAGTATTTTTAATAATGTTTTGGTGATATTAAGGATTTAACTTACTTAAAATATTGATAGTATTTTTAATAATGTTCAAAGGAATTTTTAATAATGTTTTGGTGATATTAAGGATTTAACTTTCTTAAAATATTTACAGTACTTTTAATAATGTTCGAAGGAAAAAAAGTTGAAGTTTATGTAAAAAATAATTATGTTTTTTTCCTTTTTAATAATTAAAAACAATATCATACCATGCCAATTAATATTTTACCCACTATTAAACTTTTATAACTTCGTCAATAAATAAAAAATAAAATATAAAATAATGGCACCTGTTCAACTTTAATTTTTCTCAATAATTTTATTATTTAAAAAAAAAATCTTATTATTAAAAAAATAAAACAAAACAACCATTATATTACTCTAAAAAGAGGAAAAAAGAGAACTATTATAAACAATTTCTAGCAAGCCATAATAGCTTTGGTAAAGGGTGATTCAAGCAAAACAATGAAATCCTAGGTATCTCCCTATGCATTTTTTTTAGATATATGTTTGATATATGATGCCCTGGCTATGTGATCGTTCAACCAAAGTTAGAAAGGTCAACGACTTTTGTAAATCCGTGTTGTTTCATTCCTCCTTTTTATTATTATTGATTTAGGTGAAAAAAGGTGATGTTTTTTAAGGAAAAAAAATAAATTGTTGTTTAATTTTAAAAGGTACATAGACATAATTATTTGGATGTCTATTAAGGTGGAGGAATCGCCAGGTCAATTACTTTAAGGTGGAATGGCTAGGTCGATTAATTACTTTTAATTGAAATTGAGGTAAAACAGGAAATTAAATTTTTTTCCAAAAATGGTATTTAAATTATATTTTTCAAGTTATAATAAATTTTCAGACGTTCAAAATCATGAAATTTAACTATTTAAATTTAAATTTATTAAAATCCTTACCAAAATTTATCAAAATATTACCAAAATTTTCATAATTTTCGAAACAAAACCACAATCTAATTAAACTAGGGCTAATTATTCCTTTTGCTGCTGATTGGTAACATAGACATAATTATTTCTTTTGCTGCTGATTGGTGAATGGCTGACAGCGCTCCTAACTAAACCACATTGACCTTGATGGTTTGTCCTCAGCGCTTACCTTGTCATTCAACATTTGAGAATTTAGCTGACGCTTTGCGTGCATGTTATGGAGTTGTTTATAATGCGATTTTTTGGAGATTTTGCTGATGGAATCCGGCGGAAGAAATTGAGGTTAAATCTTGATTTGTTGCAGTTAAAATGATTTTTTAATTGCATATTTGGATTCAGCACCCTGAAAAACCCCTGGGACGCTTTGATTGTGCAGAGACTGACTATCAAACTTGCGATTCGAAGAAATTGCTGCCAAATTTTGACCATAAAAAACCAACAAAAATTAAAAAGACTCATTATAGACAACTTGGCACGTTATTTCGTCCTCGGGCCTTTTTTTTGTAATTGAACGCCTCTGTGACTGAACTTTGACATTTTCCAATTTTGAAAAAGCGTATTAAACCCTAGCAACTATTATTTCACAGCTCATAGGACCATCAATGCGTTTTTGTAATTGAACGCCTATGTGACTGAACTTTGACATTTTCCAATTTTGAAAAAGCGTGTTAAACCCTAGCAACCAATATTTCACTGCTCATAGGACCATTAATGCAGTTGAAGTGTATAGGTTTATTTTTAAATTATGTATTTATTTATATGCAACTAAATTATGTATTTCTTTAAATTTAATTATTAATATATGTAACCCAACCACATTAATTAACCTATAAGCTGAAAATATGTATAGCCCAATATAGCAAACAGTTCTGGAATACACCGTGGTTACAGCTATAAATATCACTACCAGTGGAGTAGCTGAAGAGGTTGCCTTTTGACTCACCTGCATCATCATTGCGACATTCCTGAAAACTGCCTCTAATACAGTACACTATCATCCAAACTCCACCTGCTATTTGTCAACTGCTTTTCCTAACCCAACGCTATCAGTATTCAGTGTTAGTGAGGCGCGTCATCCTTCAATCTAATCCCATCCCGCAGTGGGACATTTAGTATATCAAGGACAGATTAATCCTGCATTCTTATTGCAGTTGACAGCGAAAAATCACATCAGAAAATTCTTTGGAAAAGCTGGCTTGAAAACTCCATGTGTTTGGAAAATTTTGATGGAGAATATTGCAGATTCTGATCTGCAGTTAGGTGGAGAAATTGCAAGAGAAATACAATTGGAAGAATCTTTGCGGTAGCTATCAAACAAACTCTGAAAGTGTAAATCTGCCAATAACGAAGACTTGTAAAAGAACTAAGACTCGTAAAGGGCTGTAAGATCCCAAATAACAAAATTATCAATAGATCTCCCAAACAGCGAATTTATCAATATAACTGGTATATTTAGGTGTTCAAAAAAATACGTTCAACAAAATATTGAACACAGCAGGGATCTGTAAAAAGACAGACCTTATTTCAATAAATATTTAGAAAACCAGATAGGTCAAATACTAGCAAGTCAATAGAGCCCATACCTTGACATGCATGGCTGCTCAATGCACAAGAAATCAAGACAGTGAAGCATAATTATATTTACTCGGTTTTCGTCCCTGAGATGAAACTAGAAGTAGCATAGTTAAGTTCTCAAAAATTTATAAAATAAATAGATAACTCACAATGATAATTTCACGATAATCCCACTTTCAGGGTCCTATCCCTTTTTATAGTTTTGATAGACTCTATAGAAACTTTATGTTATTGTTTTCCATCAAAATTTTAAGAAAATACCATTGTAAATATATGGGCAGATACTATATCATAGTATGTAGGAAAACGAATATTACAATGCATCGGATCGACTATATAAAAATGAAAAAATTATTACAATGGCTCAGATGGTCTATATAAAAAAAAAGAAATATTACAATGGGCAACATTGACTATATAAGAAAAAAAAGGAATATTACAATAGCCCTGAGAATTCGTCAACAGACCGTTGTCTCATCTCTTTGACCTCAGCAAAAACATAAAAACACTCAAATAATGGATGGCCAACGGAATGTCCGAGAAGATTTTGGGAGAATACTGCAAAGAGAAAACCCAAATTTGTTAGTCGGATTTTTACGTCTTTGAACCCAAATGTAACGAACACTTAATTTCAATGTGGTAAGAAAAACCTTTCACAAAAACGACGATCTGAAAGATTATGAAATTACCTATCGAGACAGCCTGCAATGAAGTGGAGGAGTCTAATGCATTGTGAAAGGAAACAATTCACCAAATGTTGTATCAACCATTTATCTTATATAAGTTTTTTAATATATGAAAAATTAAAATGTAAAATAATTATATCTTTTTATCTTTATTTTTCTTAATAATTTTATTATTTTTTTGATAATTTTATTATTAAAGCAAAAAACTATTATTTTATTGTAAAAAGAGAACAACTACTCTAAAAACCATTATCTTATTTTAAAAAGGAAACGAAAAACAGCCAATAGTGGTGGGTTGAGTTACTACTCCTAGAGTCTTGGTTGGAAAAAATGCTCTAGAGCCCTTACAATTTTGGTAGAGACCAATTTGGTGATGGTTAGTGATGTTCAACCAGTTGGAATTGTTGGTTAGGGGTTGAGGTTGTTTGACCTCTACAAGCCCTGATTTCATTTTGATGGATTTGTTTTATGAGAACCCACATTCATGCTTGAAATATGGCACAAGGAGGATTGGTTGAAGGGAGACTTGGTTCAACCAATTTATGATTGGGTGGAATGTGGAAGTCCTGAACTTGGTTGGCCTTTGCATTCATCAATATGAGCTTTCTTTCTCCTTGGTACTTTATGAGTAAATGCACTTGTTTATATGTGGCTTATATGGTTGTTATATCCTTGACTCTTACCCACATCCATTCTCTTTTCCCTAACATTTTCCTCACTTCCAACCTTCTTGACATGCTAATTCAACACGACTATAGTGACCTAGGCATGCTTTCCTCCCTTTTTTTTTATCATAGAAATAAAATTTTAAAAAGTGTGAATTAATCTCTCTCTTAAGGTCTGATAGAATGTCTTAATCATCATCATCATGAAATACTTATTAATATAAAATTAACCAAATATCCAACAATGTAAAAAATATAAATATAAACTACCTTTACAAAAATGAAAAAAATAATTAATACTTTAAATTAAATAATAACCTATAATATTAAAACATTCAAATAATAATAAACTATCAATAACATATAAATACTTTAGAAATCTTAACACAAACATCCATAACCAAACTTAATAATGTAAAAATATAGTTTTCTCATGCATCATCTTTGTCCTGTCATGAATTAATAACCTTTTCTAGGATTTTCTTTCCTAATTACATCATTAGACATGTATTTTCTGTAATAGAATTTCCAGAATTTCAAATTAATTATTAATAATTACTTGGTAGGCAGTAGAAATTTAACTTATATGAAATATTAATTAAATATTTTTAATAGTAATGAAGAATATAGAATTGAAATATATGTGAAAAATAGTTGTCTTTTTTTTTTTTCAATTAAATTAAGAAAAAAATTATATCCAAAAATATTTTATCAACTATTTACTTAGACATTCATGGCTTAATTTTTTAGACAAGCATATGAGTACAAGATCAACCAAATAACCATAAAGAAAACTATAAGCCATCCGCAAATTCACAATCTAAATTAATTAACTTATATAACTTTATTAATATATGAAAATTAAAATGTAAAATAATTATATATTTTTATCATTATTTTTATTAATAATTTGATCAAATTTTGATATTAAAATAGAAACCATAATCTTATTGTAAAAAAGAAAATATTATAAACAATACCGAGCAACGCATAATAGTATGAAAATTAAAATGCAAAATAATTATATCTTTTTATCATTATTTTTATTAATAATTTGATTAAATTGCATTTTAATTATATCTTTTTATCATTATTTTTATTAATAATTTGATTAAATTTTGATATTTTTATTATTAAAATAGAAACCATAATCTTATGGTAAAAAGGAAAATATTATAAACAATACCTGGCAACGCATAATAGCTTAGATAAAGGATGATTCAAGAAAACAATGACATCCTAGGTATCTACAAAACCCTAGGTATCCTTTGTTGATATATATTTTTATGAGGACGCTCTCGCTACGAGATCCTTCAACCAAAATTAGAATTGTCACACAATTTTTTAAATCAATAGTCTGTCATTCATTCCTTTCTTTTCCGTGTGATGATGTTTCATCTAGTTAATAAAAAGGTGATATTTTATTTACGGAAAAAATGATATTGAATTTTAAAAGCGTTGTATACTGATGGTATAAATTTGTTCGAACGGTAGATTTTTGGTTTGAATTGGGTTAAAAAGAATTTAAAAAATAAAAATGTTGAAATGCTTGAATAGTTTTTTTAATGGTGGAATTAGATTGGTATTATATATAATTTATATTAAAAAAAATAAATTTTTAAAATTTCTATTATTTTTAAAATAATTTATGAATTCATATAGAGTAGAAAAAACTAGTTTAAATAATATAAATCAAGATTTCACTTCAAAATTTTCCACAGGTACTAGAAAAATAAAAAATTTGTACTAAAGACAACTCCATTTAAAAGGAGTTTTCTTGTCCTCACTAACTCAACTTTTATGGTGGGTTTTTCTGGTTAAATTTCTCTAAAATCTAGCAAGAATTTATTGAAATCACAAGCTTGATGGGTAATCATGTGCAATCCAAGTTTAAGGTGGGGTTTTCTCATTAAATTTATTTAAAATCCGTCAAGAATTTATTGAAATCACAAGCTTGATGGGTAATCACGTGCAATCCAAGTTTGCGGCGGTTTCTTCCCATTAAATTTATCTAAAATATGGCAGAAATTTATTGAAATCACAAGCTTGATGGGTAATCATGTGCAATGGAAGTGCCCTAGGGGTTTTGAGGGTGCTAAATCCATATATATAGTGAAAAAACTAATTTAAATAACACAAATCAATATTTCACCTCAAATTTTTCTATCGGATCCCAAGATGAAAAAGTTCAAAAAGTTCTTCATTTTAAAAGGAGTTGTCTTTAGTGAGAATTTTTGAAAGCTTTTACGATGGGTTTTTCCTGTTAAATTTTTGTAAAATCTGACAGGAATTTATTGAAGTCATAGGCTTTATGGGTAATAGTGTGCAATCCAAGTGCCCTAGGGGTTTTCCAAGGCGTTGAATTCATATATACAGAGGTTAAATAGCACAAATCAAGATCTCATCTCAAATGTCCTAGTTTAAATAACACAAATCAAGATTTCATGTCAAATGTTTCCACTGGATTCCAACATAATAATGTTCAAAAATTCGCACTAAAGACAACTCGTTTTAAAAGCAATTGTATTTAGTGCAACTTTTTTGAAGCTTTTACAGTGGGGATTTTTGGTTAAATTTCTCTAAAATTTGATAGGAATTAATTGAAATCACAAGCTTGATGGTTAATTCTGTGTAATCAAAGTGCCTTAAATATTTTCCACGGTGCAAAATCCATATATAGTAAAAAAACTAGTTTAAATAACACAAATCAAGATTTCATCTCAAATTTTTCCAAGTTGCAAAATTCAAAAAACACGACAACTCCAAAAAAACAAATAAAAATAATTATTAAAGATAATTATTATTCTTTTGCTAACTAGTTTCCGAACTTCTCCTAACATCTTGACATCTCTCCTAACTAAACATCTTTGACCTTCGTTTGAGGTCAGTGCTTCCCTCATCATTCAAAATTGAGAATTTAGGTGACGCTTTCCGTGCATGTTATTTCGCCCTCGCGCCTTTTTGTATTTGAATGCCTCTGGGACTGAACTTTCACATTTTCCGTTTTGAAATCGTATTAAACCATATGCTATAAACCCTTTGTTTAGAAAGTATCTTGGGGTTTGGTAAGCTTAATATTGGCCTCATAATAATGACCCAGAGAAAGGGTCTTTAATCCCATTCGAATCTAAGTAGAAACAATGTCGAGAAGAAAACAACTCAATGTCAAGAAATTTAGGTTAGAAAACCCTCAAATTAAGATAAAATTCAAAGAGAGAAAAATTGAGGGATCTTTGTGTTACCTGTCTAAGAAACCATGAAAGGCTAAATCGACTGGGTCACACTTGTAAACAACAAATAGATGTTTTTAAAAGGGAAGTTGTCTCAAAAAAATCTCTTTGACATCAACAAAAAGTTTAAAACCCTCAAATAATGGATGGTCTGTAAAATGTGAGAGAAGATTTAGGAGAATCCTGCATGGAAAAAGCCCATATTTGTTGATAAGTTTTTATATCTTTGAACACAAATGAAATGAACAATAATGTTCAATTTGGTAACAAAAACATTAACCAAAATGACGGACTAAAAGAAATTATCAATTACTTGTTGAAACAAATTGCAATGAAGTGGAAGAGTCTAATGCACTATGAAAAGAAATAATCTACTGGAGAAGCAAAAGATTCTTTCCAGCACATTGGGATCCTAAGCTTAGAATTCCACGTGGACAAGTTGTCGCG